>Ga0126336_10000124_pt1 | contig 21621 bp, 11 predicted proteins | sample SidCmetagenome_FD_92530 | JGI IMG/M metagenome (GOLD analysis project Ga0126336, IMG submission 92530) | Coral microbial communities from El Islote,Puerto Morelos, Mexico - Siderastrea C C metagenome | ecosystem: Host-associated > Invertebrates > Cnidaria > Coral | place: El Islote,Puerto... | reverse complement strand
TTGCATCTTTTTATCCCAAGTTGGGATCTACTGTAAGCCAGATCTACTGTAAGCCGGATACGCCCCGGCGGCGGCGGCAAGCGAGGAATTAACGGACTCAAAAAGCCATTTAATCACAAAAGAGCACTCATACGGACACATACGATGTAAGGTAAGTGAACTTTATTTATCTGGCTTAATTTATCTGGATTATAGTAGATCCCAACTTGAGATAAAAAGAGGCAATATTCGGTATTTTATGGAGCATTTCGCGCGTGCGTTTTGTCGCATTTTGGCGTGCTCCTATTGGTCGAAATCGATCACGTGTGGCGATAGTGCCTCTCCTCAGCGGGTGCCTATTAGCGCATAGTGCCCGTTTTTGGCAATTTTCGCTCAAAGTTTAGCGTTGTACAATAAAAACAATAGAAAAACAATAGTCCTTCTGTGTCAGGCGCTATGTGTGATAGGTTCCCTCGGAGATTTGATGTTCAAACTTCATATTAGCCCGAAGAACGTAATAGTTGTTGTGAACATCAAATTTCCTCGGGCAACCAAGCACACGATAGTGCCTTCGACAGAAGAACTCTATTGTTTAATTATCTGATACTAGTTTCTGGAGATGCCGGTTGTATTTTTGCGATCAGTTAGGAACTTGTGGAACTCATGCAAAAATAAAAGGTGCTCGGGAATATTGAGGGCCTGTCCGGAAGGCTGTTTTTCTGTCTGGGAGGCTGTTTTCCTGACCGGGAGGCTGTTTTTCAGTTATGTGCGGAAATTATTTCTTCTTCGTAATTTGAGCAATTACATAGGGTTTTATTCCCGCACAAGAAGCTTTAGGAAAGACTTTTGATCACTTGATTCACTCCTAGAAAGTTAGTGGGAGACTGCTTCGTGTTCTCATCAAGTGGTTGTGGTCTGTGCCCATAGGTTTATTGTCGTCGGAGTATATTATCTATATTGTGAGATACAGTTACTCATAGTTGCAGGATGTAAGTGTTGGAACCACTTAGTAAGAATGATTCTGGATTAGTTACCGCCATCGACTGGTTGGTTTCACCAATTAATTACTTTCAAGAACATTTCAAGATACATACGTCGATGACGTCATAGGCTATTGTCTTGCTCTCCTATGTAATTTATTTCGAGGTAAGGTGAACGTTAGCTCAACAGTATCCCAGTTTTCTCATCACGGCCTCAATTTTCTCCCCCCAAATTTTATTTTCCCTCTACCTCCACAATTTTATTTTGCCTCCTCCACCTCCACAATGATATTTCGGTCCTCCACAATTTTTATTTCCTTCCTCCTTCTCCAACACCACCACAATTTTATTGTTTTCAGCTCTACCTCGTCCACCACCACAATTCCAATGTTTTCACCACCCCTACCACCACATTTCAATTGTTCCACCACCACCGCAGTTTTATTGCTTCACCTCCACCACCACCACCACCACAATTCTAATGTTTTCAGCAACACCACCACCACATTTCAATTGTTCCACCATCACAGTTCTATTGTTTTCACCAGGACCTCCATCACCACCACAATTCTATTGTTTTCACCACCACCAACAACATCACATTTGATGTAGTGTTGTGGTGAAAACAGTAGAATTGTGGTGTTGTGGTGAAAACAATAGAATTGTGGTGTTGTGGTGAAAACAATAGAATTGTGGTAGTGGTGGTGGTGGTGGTGGTGGTGGTGGAACAATAGAAATTTGGTTGTGCTGGTGGAGATGGTGATGAAAACAATAAAATTGTGGTGGTGGTTGTGGTGGTGGTAAAACAATAGAATTGTGGTGGTGGAGATGTTGGAACAATAGAAGTGTGGTGGTGGTGAAAACAATAGAATTGTGGTGGTGGTGCAATAGAAATGTGGTTGAGGTGGTGGTGGAACAATAGAAATGTGTTAAGGTGGTAGTGAAAACAAGAGAAATATGGTGGTGATGGAGAAAACAATAGAATTGTGGTGGTGGTGGTGGTGGTGAAAACAATATAATTGTGGTGGTGTTGGAGGAGTAGGAGGGAAATAAAAATTGTGGAGGACCGAAATATTATTGTTGAGGTGGAGGAGCAAAATAAAATTGTGAAGGTAAAAGGAAAATAAAATTTGGAAGGAGAAAATTCAGGCCATGGTGAGAAAACTAGAATACTGTTGAGATAAAGATCACCTTACCTCGAAATGAATTACATAGGAGAGCAAGACAATAGCCTATGACGTCATCGACGTTAATGTATTCCACTTCACCCTAACGAGATTCCACTTCAAAAAAGGGGATAATAGGACATTTGCACGATAGTGTCATTTGACTACAACTACCAGAATTCATTTCGTTTCTCCTTTCTTATTAAAATTTTTGTAAGCCCAGTAAGGTTTAGATAACAATGACCCTAATTTGCATCAGAAAGGAACAAACTGAAGGATTCTAGCAGCTGTAGTCAAATGACGCCATCGTGCAAATGCCCTATTCGATCCCTACTATACTACTGGGGCCGAGGTAGAGCGGGAAGGGGGGTTGTACCTTAGCTATCAGCTTTAATAGGGGGAGTAAGAAGTTATTTCCGCCTTTGTACAGGGGGGTTTAAGTTAACTTTATGCCGTGTTGTACTCATTCCAGACCCCCCTCCTGATAATTATTGCACAGTCCCTAAAGATTACAATTCAGCGCCCTAACCACTCGGCCATGCAGCCTCCTCATACAAGTTCTCCGAGCTTCCCTTTTCTAAATTAAACAACACATAACCTGGAAAATTAGTTACATCTTCTCAAGTTCGTCGCAGAGCCAATTCACGATGTCTTCAGCTGCTCGGTATAACCTTTTGTTAGGCTAAAGTTTTAACAATGGTTATTACAGTTAAACTAATTTCAGTTGAAAGGCTTACTGTACTATACTAGCATACTCTGAGCATATAAAAGGAAGGCTTTGCATTGTGCAACTTTGAGTTACCTTCAATTCAGTACGCGTTACTACTGCCAGTTTTATTCATGTTAACTTTCTGCTTTGCGGACGAATTACAGTGACTCTGTACGTTGGTGTAACAAGTGCCAGGAAGCGAGTTTGACTGTTCTCCGAAGTTTTTCCCCGCCGCTTCTCTATTCAATAGCACCCTTGCTACATTATGTCATCATGAAGCGTCACCAGTGTATTTTAAAGACTGAGCGTTGTTCTGAAACCCCTCTTCACCTGTTTACCCAAATGGTGAGCTGCTGTGCAAGGAAACGAGTAAAGAATTGAGAAGCTCGATCTACAACTCCGAGGGGCACAAAAGTGACCTTGAACAACCTACTACGACGAAATTCATTTCTTTCTGCATTGCTATAAGAAGGTGTCCCAAAGGCCGTCTTATTTTTCGATAACAAATGAGAAGACCACGTGGGAAAAGGCGGCTGGACCGCCGCAGCTCTCCCCAGCCCTTCCGATGTTATCTTACTACCTAGGAGTCTGGAACCAGCTAACTTTGCGTTACATGCGAGTGCGTGTAAATGTTAAACACGTGTGATTTGCATGATAAATGCTCCTGAACGTTCAGCTCATTCAATAGAGTCGTCATGTCTGGTTACGATTACACATTTATTCGTGAAGTTCCGAGAGAATATATTTGTCCGATATGTGATTGCGCGATGCGGGAACCAGTGCAAACCAAATGCGGTCACAGATTCTGCAAACGGTGCTTGGAGAAGTCTTTGAAAAGGTAACCTTAGTAGACCAGAGCCTTCGGCAGATTCCCATATTGTTGTTTCAGTTCAACAACTCTGATATTTCCCTTTTAACTCGTGTGTCAGACAATGCACTGAGGATAACCCAACTTATAAAATTCGTTCTATCGGTGATTTCTCTGAAAGAAATAGACGGATCGCAGCACTTGTGATTACTAGCTGGCAACGGATCAAATTATTATCAAATGAAACAACGATGTTTAAATTCAAGCAGAATGAAGCGTCTATAATGATAAGAAACCTTTTGAAATAGACACTAAGGCACTGAATTACAACAGTAAGCATTTTTAATATGTGGAAGTAGAAAGTTCAGAAAGGACTAGTGAAAGGACTAGTGGTTTGCGTTTGATTCACTGATCACGTGGTGTGTGAACAAGGCCTTCACTCTTTGTTTAATCCCGGTTTAATGTATATTCAGTTGATAGCACCTATAGGTTCGGGAGTGCAATAGATTAAAATACGCACGGGATGGGGACATTTTGTAAACCTTTGCCCATAATTTCTATAAATGTTCAAGGCTTACAGATGTTGAGAAGTGTAATAGTAACAGCCTCGTTATTTCGACTTTTTCGTCAGAAAAGCGGAACGCCGTGAATGTAAACAGAGAATCGCCACGAGGAATCTTTGCACAAAAGCCAAACACACAATGTTAATGAAGAAAACTGTTTAAACGAACGAATTTCATGACAAAATATGAACTATACCTTTTTGTTCGGCTGGGCCGAAGTCAATGGATAGATGCTTGAGTATATTCCGTTCCTAACTTAATTGTATTGTGTTGTATTTTATTTATTTATTTACCACACGATAGAGTGAATGCGTATAACCCGGTTTACTATGCTAATGAGCTACGTTATATTCTAATGAGCTGTGATAATAAAACAAAATTAAAAAATAGGTGTGTGAATCGCAAAACTCCAGTTCCAAACTAATGACTTTTATTTCTCGATCCTGCTTGCTTACAGTAGAGTGTATTTTGGTTTCTTCTTTAAATAAAATAAAAAGAAACATAGCACCTTGGGCACTTTACAAGTGATCAGCCCCAACATGCCAGTGCTCTGTTTCGTTTTGTGCAGGCTTATAAATGCTTGAATTAACACTTCTTGGTTCGACTTTGTACTCATTTACAAATGCTGCTGATGTATGAAAAACAATTGAATTCATTTTGTAATTCGTAATAAAACTGTCAGCTGTCACGTCTAGCTTTCCTTTATTCTCGCAGCTCATTAGAATATATCGCACAGCTCATTAGCATGTAAAGCCGGGTTATACGAATTCACTCTATTATTGATAAATCACAATTAAGGGGCTATTCAGTTAGTGATAAATCAAAAGGTGATACAATGAGGGCCAGCATTCAACAATTAGAAAAAATGCTCTAAATGGAAAATCAAATTTTACCGAACAGGAGACAGACCAGGTGGCTATTTACTGAGCGTAGCCGGAGAGTTGAACACGGAACTGCTGTCAAACAACTACAGCTAGCGGTCAGAGCGGGACGTGAAGCCGATTAACGACAATCGACGATTAACATTTATCGCGGTTTTCATCTTGCTCGAAAAAAATGTTTTTAAAGGCTGAACTGAAGGGCAAAGCTACTCCTAGGTTAGCTAAATCGTGCTTTGAACACCTGGGTCCTGGTTTAAAATTTTCTAAATGAGTCTCGAGGAAATTAACTTCCGGAAAAAAGGTACATGGCGTGAATTTTATGGAGTGAATGGAGGGTTTGTTTCATTTTAGGAAAAGAAAATGTCCCATCGACCGCCAACCTCTTGACGAACGATCCGCAACGGTAAGTGATTTATGATTTTGCTGAAAAATATGTATTATAGATAAGGACCACTAAATTATAGCCAATAATTTCCACGTTATCAGTTGGTTCACAAATTTTCTTGGTAATTTTTTTTCAGAGATTGAAACTGTATTCAGTTTGTCATAAGCGTGACAAAGAAGTTATAAATGCTATTTTTGAAGTGAGCTCCCTCTAAGAGTCCGCCAATTAGCGGTTGGCATAATATGCCAAAGAATTTCCTTCGAAAGAAGCGAAACGATGTTGCTTTTTTAAAACCTGGATCATGGGAAATGGTCGGTATTTTTGTGTGTATCTTCATAAAAATCAAGAAAAATGCACAGTAACCCTGACAGAAGCTGACAGAGATCGCGGAAAACTACGATTTCTTGATTTGATGTGACACAGTGACTTGTCCCATGCCCCAAGTGCTCGAACCTGAACCAAAAATGGTGTCTATTTTCGCCCTATTTTAAACCGGACACAAAAGAAAAATGAGGATTAAGCAGAATACAATTTCTGTGCGAAGAAATGCTCCAGATAATAGGAATTTATTTAAGCCCAAACAATAAGGGGGCAATGTTTTTACTATTACTCTGTGTTGCAGTATGAATAATCAATTTATGATTATTTACTCTTTTTGAAGGATATTTATCCTGATGTTGCAATTGAAAGAACCATTTTGGATTTTGCTGTAAAATGTCCTAATGAAGGAAACAGTTGCAAATGGACTGGAGAACTTAGAAGTGTACAGGTGAATTGTTTTAATGCTCTTTCGCTGTCAGTAAAGACAACCCTTCAGCTGGGAAGAGTGAAATCTTTACTTTATCACTGAGTAAAAATTTAACTCCTTGTTCCTTTGAAAGCTCTTCCCTCGCTTTGATTAGTACTTCCTTACATGATCCTTTCCAGCCCTTAAACAGTTCCGGTCTTTTGAGTTCACGTCATTATCGCCATCCTCAACGTCCTCACCATCGCGTAATAGTCATCTTCATAGCCTCCATACTTCGTCTTATCATGTTCGAACCTACCAGACTAGTAACGCCTTTATAAGGCAATATTACAGTTTCCAAAGCGAGCGACTCTCTTATTGTTTTCCAATATAATAATACAGTTTTCAATCAAAGCAAACATTCCCTAGTCAGAAGTATCGCAGCACTAATGTTGACGAACACGAAGACCAAGCATACAAGATGGACACCACGTTTTTATTACACCCCCAAAACACGCTGGCTTGATATAACAGTGCTGGAGGCATGATGTAACATCCCCTTTTTTGTAAAAAAAAAAGAATAGTAATAACAGAGTAGTGCAATATAAACAACCGCGAAGTAGTCTTAACGAGGAAGTTAAAAGTTTAGTCACAAGTGATCCAGCTTAGTGCTGCCACAGTTTAAACACAAACATGTCGCCCTTCACTGTCATGCATAGGAGCGTTTTCCTAGCTGTAACTTAAGTCAATGTTAAAATGTTTAATAAATGTTCAAATAACAGGTCTCTAGTTCCACACACTGGAGTCCAGTAAGTCTCTATCTGTTTCTACAAATCCAGGCGGGTTTGTGCTTTCACGACTCTGCCCGAACGAGTCCTCACTTCGTGTGGTGGTGGCGGATTGCGGACTGCATCGCTGTTGATTGACCTTTCTGTGCACTGGCTTTGGTGCTTTGAGGCTTTGGTGCTGGACTTGTGGACTTGTGGTTGCTGGAATTTGGTTCTTTAGTCCTGGACTTTGGTTCCTTGGGTCAGGGGAGTCCTTTTGTGATGACTGTAGCACTGTTTTGCTCTAGACTGGTGTGTTCCAATCTCAGTTTTGACAGTACCAGGAAAGGCAACTTCAGGCTGCAGAAGAGCAGGTGTCATAGGAAGAAAACCCCTTGTTTGTTGGGAGGTGAGCCTTTGAGTAGGCGAGTGTTCTTGTCTTTGTTGGGGGTATTTCTGTAGTCCAGGAGAGCCAGGTGAATATCCTTGCTTTTTGGTTCATCGTTTTGACAATTTTTGCAGCTGCTTCTGCCTTGCCATTTCCTTGCGACCAGTACGGGGAGGAGGTTACATGCTCAAAACCATTTTCATCCAAAAACTGCTTGTATTCAGTGCTGGTAAACTGCGGACCATTGTCTGTGACTAAGCGATCGGGTATCCCGAACCTTGCAAAGTGTGCTTTAGCGAGCTCTACTTCTGTTACAGTGAGTGTATTGGGTAGTATATTGATTTCGACCCAATCATTGTAATGGCACGTGGTGACCAAACTTCATTTTCCTTCCCACATCAGGATATCTTGGCTAACTACTGACCATGGGCTGTCTGGAATATCATGGTTGAGCATGGGTTCCTTTGGGGCTTGACTAGCATATTGAGCATACACATGGCATGGCATGCAGTTGTTCTTGATATCTGAAGTCGTAGCAGGCCAGAAGAGGGGCACCTTGGCTCTTCGAATGCACGACCCGCTCCAAAGTGTGTTCTGTGGATTTTGTCCAGCATGGCTGGTCTCCTCAAGGTTGGGATGACTGCTTGCTGGCCTTTATACACTATGCCATCTGCCAGAGATAGTTCATCTTTGAAAGTGAAAAAAGGTCACACCAAAGGATCCACACCTGTTTTGGCAGTTGGCCAGCCAGTCATTATGAGAAGTGACAGCTTTTGCAGGGCCGGGTCTCCAATTCCACTCTCTAAATGTGACCCTCCACGGGAATTTGGGTAAAAAGGTGAACGCACGGGTACGCTTAAATGACACGCTAAACAATAGGCAGTGAGGGAAATGACATGCTGGTGTGCGAGCAGTGTGTCATTTAGCACGCCTAATTAAAATTTTGCTTTTGTTTTGAACGCACGCTGAAAACAAAGCCACGAGTTCACTCGAATAAAGAAGTGTGCCGAGTTCGTAAGAACAAAGAAACCGTGCAAAATGATACGCTGGCGAGCAAAGCGGCACACTAGCGAGTAAAATGGCACACAAGCGTGTAAAATGGCACACTAGCAAGCAAAATGACGCGCCGTGTCCACTGACCAGACAATTTTTGACTTAACGTGCTGTTGTCGGCTCGTCTAGTTCTTCAAAAATGCTGAAGCAACTGTTAGCGAACGGGCTAACTTCATCTTCATGCCGCGACGATTTCCAATGTTTATAGAATAACAAAGTTTGGTTGCCAAATGCCCATTTAATTCTTGCCTCTTACTGGTACAAATAAGTTTTTCTTAATAGAGTTTCAACGCTACTTTAAACTTACAGTCATACACGAAAGAAACCATGCAATCAGTATACTTTCAGTGTTTTCACTTTAGTTACAACAGTCGATGTAAATTGAACCATGTTCCAAAAACACCCGCTTTTCCTTAACGTTCTCAGGGAGACCACTTCGTAGTCAAAAGCTTCTGGTCCGTCATACTTTTGACACAGATTTGATTTGCGCGGCCGAAACTAGAATCATTCTCGCGGCTTTCTCCGGGGAGGAGACAAATTAAAAAAAAAAACTATCATCGGTTTTCGATCTTAAATTCTGTCACGCTGTATTATTTCCTCAGACCATTTCCGTAATGCTACGAATATAAAAAGTTAAGACCGATCCTAGAGTCGATTGAGTTCGTTCCGATGTTTGCCTGTGCTTACGGTGCGAGTTGGGCCTCGTCCGGGTTTATATAAACTGAGATCTGAGAACGTTCAAAGCTTTAATCCATTATGTAAATTTGGGTAAACCTTTTTTCCTCCTAGTTTTAACCAATTTTATAATGAATTGAATCGCTTAATGGGCAATCTAGACTTTATTTTGACCATGCTATAAACGAACCTGACGAAAACGATGCACGTTCTCGCTCATTCTGCACTTCTTATCGCACGCGAACGACAAGGCACGTGTGTCATTTGGCACGCGTGTCTCATCGCACGACACGCGTGCCACTTGGCACACCACCCGAGACAAAGGCGAACAAAAGCTACCGTGAAATTCATTGTTTTGCTAATTAAATATGCGCATATCCGTGACATTATGACACGCTTAGCGTGCCGTGTCATGGCACGCGTGCCCGTGCGTTCACCTTTTTACCCAAAGTCCCGTGGAGGGTCACAAATATGTGCTCTCCTGAAAGATTTGCAGTGGAAATCTGTGGTAGAGGAGCTCTTGACAGGGTGTCTGCTATGACTTGTTGTGTTCCTTTCTTGTAGTTCACCACAAATGACCATCGTTGTGGAGTCTCATGGGCGTGGCTTGCAGGTGACCTGGTGCTTTGTTGAGAAGTTTTTTTAAAGATACTCTCCAGTGGCTGATGATCTGTTTGTACTGTGATATCTGACTTTCCGTAAAGTAGACTGTCCCATTTGTCAAAAGCTAAACATATTGCAAGACATTCTTTTTCGATAACAGCGTATCTTTGTTCTGTAGCTTTTAGGGTGAACAACATGCCACTGATTGATCATTCTGGAGGAACGCTCCACCAACTCCAACAGCAAATTCATCTACCTGAAGGGTGACGGGCAACTGAGGATTGAAGTAACGTAAGGCGGAGCATGGGCGATGAGATTCTTAGACTTAAAAAAAAGCTTTGTCATGTGCATCAGTCCACTCGAAAGGGACGTCTTTGTGGGTCAATTCTCTTAAAGGCTTCACTGCATCACTCAGTTTTGGGCAGAATCTTTCCAGGAAGTTGCGCATAACTAAATAACGCTGGACAGCATGTGGGTCTGCAGGTGTGGGCATTCCTTATGATTGCTTCGACCATAGATGGCACTGGGCTAACCCCTTCAGGGCTGGAACTCCATGAGAACACTTTTTGGGTTTTAAACATCCACTTGGTTGGATTCAGAGTGAGCTTTAGTTCTCGCATACGTAACAGGAAATGGTACAGATTCTCATCATGATCTTTTTCAGCCTGCTTCTGCGTTTCTCTACATCCATAACTAAGGACGTTATCAGCAATTTTGCAGATACCTTTCAGTCCTGCAAGGGCTTCTTGTTATCTTCCTTGATACTCCCCAGGTCCACTTGAGACTCCACATGGCAGTCGCACCCACCGATATCTTCCAAAAGGAATGTGGAATATTGTGGCCAAGCTGGAATGATGATCTAGGAGTACGTTGGAGAAGCCAGCTGGCATCGCATCTGCAATTGAGAAACACTTCGCCCCATGCAGATGTGGCAAGATGTCCTCAAAGCGGGGAATTGGATACTTGGGACTCTAATTGCTTTGTTGATAGCATTTGATGGGTCTAAACAGATTCTAAATTTATCCTTTGTCTCTCTGACTGTCAGGTTGCTGCACCAAGCGGTGGGTTCGTACTGTCGGCATATTTTGTGCTTGGCTTGTGCTTTTGTGCTTGGTGTTGTGCTTGGATGAGGGACGTCAAACATATGTGGTAATGGTATTGGTTCTGGATGCATAGATATGTCTCTGACATGTGAGTTGTCAGCTGTTCGTACGGGTGTTCAGGCCTCAATGTGGGGCTTCTGGACTCTCACAGCACTAGGTGGTGATCCAACTGAATGGACCTCATCTGCACGGATCTTCACCAGTCCCAGGCTCACACGTCATAGCCAGACAAGAGGGGGGAGGCTTTCCTTGTATCTGTGCACCTCTCAAGATATGAAACATGCGGAGGTAGTGCCCTGTTGTGGTCTCAACCAGTAGCTCTAGTTTAGCCATAGGTGGGTTTTCTGCGGTACTATGTACACTCTACTAGGAGTGAGGTAATCTGTAATCTTCCGCCCAGTGGGAATCAATGAGAGGGCGAGATTTTCTGGCAGTGTGTTGCAAGTGGAGGCAGTATCCGATTGCACCCTAATTGATTTGGTCATGTCCTTGGTCACTCCAAGTTTTAAGTGGCTGAAAAACTTACGGCCCACCCGGGTGCCATGTGGGTTTTCTGCGGTACTATAGACACTTTGGGGATATTTTTCTGGTTTCACATCCACCTCAAAGAGATCAGTTTCATACTTCTCATTTAAACTGGCATCAAGGTGGCGTGCCTCGTGTTCGGTACTCACGGATTCCAAAGGTGTGGCAAAAAGGGACGCTCCCATTCGACAAGCGCGAGCAAAATGTCCTATTCTCCCACAGCCCTTCTTAGAACATCGCTTGTTTGAAGCTGGGCATATGAAGCGAGGACGAGAAGGCCCTGCACAAGGACCTTGGCCAAGTTCTGCTCGGATTTTGAGGGTTTCCTTGTGCCTGTGTAGTTTACTTGTTCAGTGGGCCCTTAAGCTTGCTTTGGTTTTTTCACATTGTTCAAAGTTCTTAGCTGTCTGCAACATTGTTTTGAATGGGACTAATTCTTTATTTACTTTATCCCTGTGGCCCTTATCCAGTAGCTTTGACATCAGTCTCTCGTTGTTGATCCCAGATATGAATTTGTCTCTTTGCAACTGGTCCTCGCAATTATCACAATACTCTAATCTTGTACGTTGTTGTTTGACTCGTCCTTCCCAGGCTGTGACAGATTCTTGGTGTTCTTGTTTCATTTGGGCGAACTTTGTTCTCTCCGTTAGGACTCCTTTACTTGCCTTGAAGTGCTCCTGCAAGTGTTTGAGGATCACGTCAAGTTCCTTTCGTTCTTCATCTGCCATTTGAAACCCTGCACGAGGTTTTCGCGTTCTTCGTTGCCCGCGATGGCAGAGCGGAAGGCTGCCATAGCTTTGCCTTTTGCAAGCCACATTGGCTCAACCGGTACTGGTTCCTCTCCTTCTTCGGCAGGAGTGGCAATGGCTCGCTGTCGTGCCATACATTGAACTCACACCAATTTTGAACTTTTGAATGAATTTCACACAATTCGTTCGTGGATGTCCCAAGGTCGAAAACGTCGGTAACGTGACTGCCGCGACTCCCTGTCCTGACGAGGACACCATAATCAGTTTTATCTCAATTTTATGAGTTCCGGTAAGAGTGTTGGATCAGTTTTATCCCCTCTCTAACACCATGTTGAAAAACACGAAGACCAAGCACGAAGATGGACGCCACTTTTTTATTACACCCCCAAAGCATGCTGGGGCTTGATATAACAATGCTGGGGAAATGATGTAATACTAACACTCTAACAATGATAGCTACAAACATTTATCTTACTCAAGCAACAGCGCAATTGTTCCTTATAGTTTTAGAACACAATTACCATCCTAACTATCTGACTCTTAACATAAATACTTTGGTATCGATAAAGTACGAGTTCGAGTTTGCGTTGACTTAGACTTTCAGGATGGTAAGCAGGGACCATATCTAAAAGCTACTGCTTAATGTACTAAAGCCAGTAGTTATTTTTTTTCAAAACTCGAACACCAACTGATAAATTCCCGGGTCATATTCCCTAATCCAACTTCATATTTAATTTGAACAGTATTCCTAAATTGGCAATACTTGGAAGAATCTGATTCCTCCTGCAATTCCATAAAGAGCAAGTTTTGGCAATAAGAAAAGGATCTAACTCCTGTTTGTAGCTACATATGTCAACTTCACTCTCCCTACTAACGTTCAGGTGTTTGTCCATTTGGGTTTGTTTTCGTTGTCTGCTTGTTTGAGATATTGGTGTTTTTTGGCAACTCAGTTATTTGTAAATGTATGCGTGATTGACCAAGCCTGAGTTCAAGGTTGCTGGATATTGGCCACGTTTTTTCTTGCGTTTTTGCGTTTTTATGGACCGAGACGAAGTCGAGGCCCATATACAGTAATCTTGACCAAGCAAGCTTGGTCAATAACAACAACAACAACATCTTGTATTTAAACACGGTGGGGGGAAAAGGTTGTACAGCTTATGGAGCCGTGTTACAATGTTATAATTAAACACATAATAATATAGGACTTATTATTTCAGTGGACAAAAGAACACCAAAGAATTTGATTTTATTTATAATGTGTTGTTCACGAAACTCGGTCAACATTTTGGTTTTCATTCTCTTCGAGGCTTTTATCTGTTTCTTTTCCGATTCCATCGATAGAAAGACGCTGCCAGAAATCTTTTGTGGCCTAAAACAAACTTTGGAAATTACATACGAAAACCTTGGTGAGCCGGCTTCAGAGCTTTAGAGAACATCTTTCTTACGGGAACACAGCGGGTAAGATAGCTCCATCTCGCCCGCTCGAGTAGCCAATCAGAGGACAGGATTTGGTTCATCTTGCCCGCTCGCACAGCCAGTCATATAATAAAATATAAATTAATGACGTTAAGGAAGTATTGCTTTGATTCCCTTTTAAACCAACAAACTACTAAATAGTCAATTTTTGTTCCAGACACATGAAGCTGTTTGCGATTTTGTTGGTGTAAAGTGCACTAACGAGGGTTGTGAAGTAACTCCCTTGAAAAAAGATCTGTTGAAACACGTAACTAATGAATGCCCAAAGCGGAAAATCGAGTGTCGATACTGCAAATCATCCTTTGTGTGGTGCATGAGACAGGTAATTATATGACGGAGTTATCGCATGACACATTTTAAAATAATAAGCCGAATTCTGTTAGTAGAATAGAATAGAATACAAACTTTATTAACGTGTCTTAACTGTCTAGCAGGGGGAAATCCCCCTGCTAATAGGGGACACCTAACTAACAGTTGAAGGTAACTATAAGATAACAATACTAACAATGAAAAATATAAAATTAAGCGTGACACATACACATAAAATAATAGCGTTTAGTTATTCTTGTTAAGAAATAAGCGTAGTTCCTTGTTGATTGCTTGACTAAGATGTCAGGGACCTGAAAGTTTCTAAAAGCCATTGAGTTAAATTCTTGCAAAGGCACTGTGACACTGTAAATATAACGAGAATGTCGTGGCTTCTGTGGTGTAAAGAAGGTATAACGAAATATTAAAAAAAACAATGCAGCATTGCAATACACTACGATACCCAAACGATACTTTAGGGAACTAGGTACGACAAAACAGTGATATAATACCACAAAAAGTAAGACTACCGGCCAAAAGAAAAAGATAATAAAGTACAGAATGTCTGCCAAGAGTCTAAGCAAATTAGCTGTTTGTGTTTGCAATTGTTCACTTTGAAAGCTTGTCCTTCTTGCGCCTCCCTAGGTACACTATAAGTGTGAAATCTTCAGTTCCAGGGAAACGTGACTTATCAGAGGGAGGACCCAATGAAAGATTTTTCCAAGGGTATAATAAGTGAGGGTCATGTGTCTTTTATTTCTATTTTGAGGGCCATTTCGACGAGTGCAAGAAATATCCCATGACTTGTCTTCAGAGGTGCGGTGAGCCCAAAATTCCACGGGACAAGGTATTTTACTCACAGTATTTTGAAGTTGAATTGAGGGAAGATGCAAAAGTAGGTAGTGAAATAGCTGACCTCGGACTGGTGCCGCATGCCTGTGGTCTGTTTCATTTCAGCAGATTAGATGAGAAAAAGCTTTATCATTTAAATATGGAATAGTTGTAGTCAGGAGATGAAATCGTTGAAGAAAAGTTAATGTTTGTCACTGACTCATAATTTTTGATGGTACTTAGACGTTTTGGCTAACTCTTAGGCCTTTATCAGTTTGAAGTCGCCTGACGTTGTTACGGGTGATTTAAAAAATTTAAAAACGGGCGTAACAACATCAAGCGGTCTTAAAACTGATGAAGGCTTGAGAGTTAGCCGAAACGTCTTAGTACCATCAAAAAAGTATGAGTCAGTGACAAACATTAACTTTTCTTCAACGAAGTTTTATCATTTCTGAGGTACGAAGCGACGAGGAGTGTTACGTCTTCCATTTATATAGATGGGATGGGTTAATTCATTCCAAGGCTACCCACAGTGTTTGATAAACCGCAGCCACCGGAAAGGGTGGCTTCGCCTCTGAAAGGTCACCCAATAAACAGTACCCCTTGATCTGCCCAAAAACACTATTAAACCAGTAAGCCACAGCTGTTAGCAGCAGTGGACGGCTTTTTCGGGACCTTAGTGCCGATTCCTGATTCCAGAGGCCACGGGTTACCAAAGAACACACATGTCGATACCTGTGACTATACGCCATTTTTAGCCACATACATCCCAGTAATACACTTTCAGTGTCATCACTTGATTTGCTCACGTGGAAACCTAGCGCCTGGTTGCATTGTTAGTTATGCCGTGCTGATGTAGGCTAAAAAGGCCTTAACAGCTTTCATGGCTGCTAACACTCGGTTTCTTTACCCCTTGATCTACCAAAATGTATACAGAGCTAATCCCTTCTATCAGCTTGACCTTGCAATTGGTGCCCATTCCGTTGACTACAGGTTACAGGTTACCAAGTTCATCGCGCTAATCTTAAGCCCACTGACCATAACATTAACGATTGTGAAGGGAAAAATAAAATACGCTCATGCAGGTCTTGGCTCAGTGTCAGAACATGGACAGTAGCTTGAGAACTAAAGAAGTGATGCATTTCGCTTAATGGCAGCCTCATTTTAAAAGGCACCGTCATTCAGTTTTGTCCAGCTGAACAAAACAGTAAAGGAGTTTGTAGTGGAATTTTTAATTCCTCCCGTTTCCGAAACATGTACCATCAAACCAGATGTTGTGTAATGAATAAACTTTATTGAGAACCGGAGATCAAGCATTCTTTTTAAAGCAAGTTTTAATTTTTTTTTATCAAAATCTAGATGAACGATCACATTGAAAAGAGTTGCCCTCACACAAAGGTTGATTGCACATTTGCTTACATTGGTTGCAAAGTGAAGGTGAGTCGTCTGCACATTGGCATCAATTGTGATGACGGCCGTTTCAAACCAAGAATCTGACAAAGCATAATGAACAAAGAATAACCTGCTTGGGCAGATTATTCTTTTCTTCCAAACTGTTTTAATTTGGTTTAAGTAGACAGTTTATATTTGATCATTAATTGTGGTGGTAAGGGAAATCGGAAATAAAGGACCAGAGGACCGACCACCTTTTCTCTTCTCGGATTTGTAATTAGATTAGTGGCTCATGGGAAATAAAAATCCACAGTCAGTTATTATATCTAGGCCTACTGGTAAGTAAATGAGGCAATTAGGTAAGGGGCAATATACTTGAATTTTTACGAAATTGGATGTGGTGCAGGATAGAGGGATAAAGTTTTGTAGACATTGCCAGACAGTAGCAAAGTTGTTGACGGATTGTTTTGGTGACCATCTACCAATTGTCATTTTCAAATTCTGATTCTAAAATCTATTTCAGATTTCCCAATTGTTTTTTGACTCACCGATCCCCCTTCTTCTTTTTCGCAAACATTCTAAAAATCGCGACAAATTCTATTGTGACGTTTTTGAATTGTGTGAAATCGCAGAGACATAATAAAGGAAAAAGACTGAAACGGGAGAAAAACAGATTTCAGGTGAATTGCCCCCCTCAGTTTGTTTTAAAAAGTGATCGTCATTGCAATCGATCTGAAACTGCATGAAAACTGCATGGTGTGATGTCCGAAAAATGTAAAAAATAATTTCATTAAATTTAGACGTAATTATACTGAGCCCGTCACTGTTCGTTAGTCTACGTATTAAACATTTTCTGTGGTTTGAGCTCTCATTGAGGGGAAGCTAAATTGACAAATAAATGTCAATTAACAGTGTGTGACATTCAACAAGAATTTTGCGCGCTTTTTTATTTTGATTTTATTTGTTTATTTTTTACTCATCATTATTTGTTTTACCACAAAGGTTCAACGAAGGTCCATTACAGAACATGTGAAAGCAAACACAGAATCCCATTTAAAATTGGCTTGTGAAAAACTTCAGGAGTTTCAGGCCTTGTCAACTCTAAACGCAGCAGATGTTAAAGAACTGCAAACTCAAATGGCCTCTGGGAATAAGAGGATTAAAGAATTGTCGGAAGCCGTTCTAAAAAGTGAAGAGCTGCAAGAGTTTCGTGATAAAATAGCTGTAACTAATGAGACTTTACAAGAGCTTCAAAGAAGGGGCGATGGCAAAACAACTGATCGTCTGTCAGCACTACAGACTGAAGATAATGCATTAATAAAAGAAATCAAGGAACTTAAAAAAGATTTAGCCAACGACAGAAAAAAACTGTTAGAACTTCAGCAAACAGTGAGTTATGGGTTGAAGGATCTACGAGGAGAGGCTACTGGGATCAAAAAGAGACAGCAAAAACTCGAAACAGCAAATGCTAAACTGAATACTAATCTGAATGATCTGAATGAAGTTATCAGTGAGTTAGGAGGCCAGATTGTAAAGAATGAAATAGAAACAGATCACAAAATCACGAATTTCTATCGTCAAATTTGCGTTATATTGAATTCCTATCACCAAACTCTGCAAAACTTTAAATGCGGTATATTTTTCTCAGTAATCGTTGCAATTTTTATTCTGTATTATTATTTTACTAGCTTCCCTAATGCCTTTTCGCGGGGTTTAGAATTCGTGAAGTCGTGGAAAATTGGCGGGTAAGTTTTCCCACTATTCCATGAGTCGCTTGAAAAGAACTGAGAAAAGTGTAGTTAGTTGTCCAAAACATAAAACTTGATTGTCAACGACACATGCATTAGCGCAACGACTTAACAGTTCTGTCATGGCAAGCGGCCTAGTGTTATATCTACAGCTCATATCCACGACGCTACATTTTTTAAGAAAACCGTGCGCCAATTAAAAGACAGGGTACTTCATGGTGTTATTTAAGTGACATACTTGGAAACAGTTTGTTTTACTTAAAGTGCTCAAAATTTGTACAACTTGTATTATATTTTCTTATGTCTCCTCGCAGCAAAGTAACTTGCTGCTGTAGGAAGCGATGCATTTAAGTAGTGCAGTGACGGAGTAGAGTGTGTAAGTAGTTTATTAACTAATGTATACCTACGTAGTGTAGACTTAACGGGTGTAGGTATTGTGTAGAATGTAATGTAAAAAGATGTAATGCAGTCAATAATGTAAGTAAAAATGTTCTGTGGAAGTAATTCAAACTGTAACTTTCAGTCTTTGATTAGTAAGCTAAGTGATTGATATTTAATTTAATCACGTCTGTATCAAAAAGTGTGAATTCGTGAATCTGAAAGGTTATTAGTAGACCCAATTTGAGCACTACCAGATATACCCCAACTTTACAGCCGCTAATGTGTTACTAAGTCCTTGTACTTAAGTTAAGAAGTTCGTTTACCCACTTTCAGTGTAGCATTGAAAGAAAACAGAACGTTTTTTTCACTTACAATTGAAACAAGAAGAACGTTTGTTTTCTGACAATAAAACAACAGAAAAAGTTCTATATGTCGTAGTCACCATGGAAGATTCTCGAAAAAACTTCCTTTCTATCTGTTCCATCTCCATACAGGCGTCAGTATTGCGAATCTAGTTCTTGCCTTCCCAATCCTCGTCTGTATGTCCCGATCAGATCCACCATCCTTGCTAACGTTACTGCCAAGATAGGTGAAGTTCTCCACTTCATCAATTGCTTCCCCATCCAGCTCTAACTTGTTTGCGTTCCTGGTGTTAACCCTCATCACCTTTGCCTTGGATTTGCTGATCCTAAGACCCGTCTTCGCTGAGATTTTGGCAACCCCATTAACTTGAGTTGCATGCCCTGATGGTTGTGTGAGAGGAGGACAATGTCGTCAGCGAAGTTCAGATCTTCCAGCCGGGTTGTGAGGGTCCACTGTATGCCATCACGATGCTTCTCTGTTGTCTGCCGCATTAGTCAGTCGATGACTAGCAGGAGCAGAAACTGGGGCGCCAACAAGAATCCCTGGCGCACTCTGGTGAGCATCTTATAATTAATCAGTTCAGAAAGAACTCCATTGTGGATGACTCTACAGGTGCATTTCTCATAGGTCTTCTGTATGAGGATGATGTATTTCTCTGGGATTCCATAATGACGTAACAGCTTCCACAACATTTCCCTGGTAACACTGCCAAATGCCTTCTCATAGTCCACAAAGGTCGCGTAGACGGGGGAGTTCCACTCTAGAGAATGCTCCACAATGATCCTCAAGGTGTGGCAATCTGATCTGTACACGACCTTTCCTTCCGGAATCCAGCCTGTTCATCCCGCAGTCGTTTGTCCAACTCAGCTTTCAATCTCTCCAGGATTATCCTATTCAGCACTTTTCCAGCAGTCGATATAAGCATAATGCCTTTCCAGTTCTTGCATTCCTTCAAATCTCCCTTCTTTGGAAGCTTGACCAGGTAACCTTCTTTTCAGTCATCTGGTATCTCGTCCGTTTCCCAGATCTTCCCAAACAGCTCATGGAGCATCTTGGTCGAGGTGTTCAAATCTGTTGAACACCTTGGGCTGTTTTAATGCAGTCTAATAATAAGACCTTCCGAAAATGCCAAAGGAATTTGACTTTTTGGGGCCAATTCATGGCGAGTTTAAGCCCAGGCTAAAATTCCGCCCCTCCCACCGGGCTGAAATTTTGTTGCCATTACATAGCGAATTTCAGCCCGGGCACAATAGATTGAGATTCACAATAGATTCAATTCAGTGCGCATGCCCAATTTCATGTTTTAGCCTGGGCTGAAAACTTGTTTGCGATTACACGGTTTTTCTTAGCCCGTTTGACCGGGATGAAATTCCCAACCCCGGTTTGTGAAACCGGGATGAAAATTTCAGCCCGGGCTAAACCTCTCATCATGAAATCGCAAACACCTTTTTAAAGAAGATTTGTTCAGCAAGACGGGCTAAAATTCCAGCTCGGTTTCCTAAACAAAACTTCTTAAAAAGACGGGCAGAAATTCTTCCCTTTGTGGCAGAATTTTTTTCAAAACGATCAGAATTTGGAATAAATATGAAGCGAGGAAAAACGGGTTTTGGTTGCTGGCTTGTTGACAGTTGCCTCTATTTCCACGCACAGTTAATTTCATTGTATGCGAACATGTGACAATTATCATAACACATTGGGGGGCCCACGTGCCTGGTGAAAAATGTGGAAATAAACTCGAACAAAATGGTACAAGTGGACTACAATGCTGTGACAGTTAAATTTACCGAAACCGACGAATGGTATTCCCGTAAGTCAAGACTTTCACTGTTTGACATTAATTTGAAAATATATTCCAACGTTTCACAAAAAAACTCATCAAAACTGGTCAAATGTTTCAGTTTATAGACGGGTTTTCAATTGTTAATCGATCATTCAAGGACTTCGAACGCTTACGGGAAAGTCCATTTTAACCAATGCCTTTCAATTTTCTCGAGGTATTAGTTAATCCAGAGCCTCAAGGATAGAGGTTGTAATTTTGTGGGGAAAGCATTTCGCAACAAGTTGGTCACATGTACAGTATGTTGCCGAGTGTCCGACCAGCAAAACCTCAACTTAAATTTTCGTGTCGGACTTAAAAATGTTCGAAAAACTAAGTATTACGAAAAAAGTATATTATTTCAGCTTCCGACTGCTTGGTTTAATGGCCTTATTGCGTAACGGAGACTTGTAGAAGTCGCCGCTCTGTTTAGATAAGTAATACGTCGAGGTGTACATTTGTTCAAATGAGGGTCTTTTACAAGCGATATTTTAGAATTAAAGAGATAAATTGTTCAGAGCTTAATCGAATTTCTAATTTGATTCAAACTTTTTAGCAAAACAGGAGTAAATGGTTCTCACTTAGTTTCGAGCTAAGGTGCCCATTAACCGACCAGATTTCTGTTGATGTCTAAAATTATTTTTAGGTACATACAAACTTAATTGCCGCACTTCAACTGATCTCAAAAGTATTATTAAATTGCTAGCCATAGAAAAGTCTGTAAAAACTGGCTTTATTTATTATTCGAGGTAAATCATTTTCCGTGTGTTTGTCAGCTAGGAAAGTCATGTTTAACATCAGGTCACGAAAATGTGATCACGTCACGTTGGACAATTCGAACGACTTCAAAGTCATTCAAATTTCGACTATTTTGGTTTCCTTTGTAGAAACAACAACAAAAGTTGAAAATTCCCAATAGGAAAGTAACTTTGGCATAACGAGCACCGCTAACGGTCTGTTTCGGGTTCGTACATTATGCCTCCGGGTTTGTTTTAATTAGAAGGTACGTGAAAGACTAAGATTCTTCTCTTCTCAAACTAATTGATAATTCATTTCTTTACCAATCACCGGATGTATACCACATCACGTGCATGTGTTTAGATACCCAGTGAGAAACGGTATACCACTCTCCAGTAAGAGTAGTATATTTAACAATTATTCTACGAGGGCGCGCTGGATATCGAATGATAGCTAACCAACGAGGCGCGTAGCGCCGAGTTGGTTATAATCATTTGATATCCAGCAAG
>Ga0126336_10000123_pt1 | contig 21800 bp, 14 predicted proteins | sample SidCmetagenome_FD_92530 | JGI IMG/M metagenome (GOLD analysis project Ga0126336, IMG submission 92530) | Coral microbial communities from El Islote,Puerto Morelos, Mexico - Siderastrea C C metagenome | ecosystem: Host-associated > Invertebrates > Cnidaria > Coral | place: El Islote,Puerto... | reverse complement strand
CCAGTACGTTTTCTCCCTTTTCTTTTGCTAATTTTGTTATAGATATGATTAATTGGTAACAGGACTTCGTGTCGTCCAATTCGGTCTGTAATCATACTCGTGATTAAACAAATCGGACTCCCGATTTCGTTAATCACTCGTATCATTACAGACCGAATTGGACTCCACTCAGTCCTATTACCATTATTAATAAAATCCCCGTTATGGCGAACACAGTGAGCCCAAGCATAAAATCTACCCCGATCTAATAGATGAATGTCACCACACAACGGAGATGCATTTTAGACACCAAATCAAGGATCTTATAAAATCGCTGAAATTCGGATAGTATTTGCCGATTAAACCGGATTCAACTTAGACTGCGAGTAGTCTCTAATTTTGGCGATTGTGATTGTGGGGCGGGCAAAATACACACGCTCGCGCGCGAAAGTTCGAGGAGACGCGACGCGAAGGGAGCGCCGAAAATTAGCCTCCTCAAACTTTCGCGCGCGCGTGTGTATTTTGCCCGCCCCACAATCGGCATCGCCAAAATTAGAAACTACTCGCAGTCTAGATTCAACGGGACCCTGAGTTGTGCAATGTAACACCAGTTACAACTTTAAGAATAGCAATTATAACCCAAACACCGATATAACGAATATTTTGGTCGTTTACCTAAAAATCTTTATAACGGATGGTTGATATGCTGGTCCCAGCACGGCTATAGTGATCGTCTAGTATTATAGTAAGTATTTAAAATACACAGAACTTCTGAGAGAGGTGTTCCACGTCACATATCACATTTTCTAAGTAAAAGCTCTTTTTCTCCGTATCCTTTCTACCGAAAATTAGTGTGCAGTTCATCCCAGATACAAAAATTACCCCTTACTTTGGGTGAACGGGGGCACAAGTAAAGTCAAGCTTTCGGAGTGTACGAAACAAATCAAGCTATTTTAACAAAAGTAAACCACTATTTGTTAGGCTGCCGTACTGTTTTCTTTGACAGTACCAATGTGGATTTGGTTTTGACAAGCCGAGCTAAAACAGTCGTTCACAGATTTCCTCGTGCCAAGTAACTGAGATGTGAAGTGCTGGGATATTCAGTGAGGGTTTATAAAACCTTTAAAAAGGCAGCAAAAGGGGCATCAGTATAACATGAACCAAAGCTTAATTATTTCCAAGTTCTATGCTCCTAAAAAGGCGAAATCCTGCTCGACTATGTTAGCAGTGCTGCTTTGATGAAATCGCAAAAATAATGCTCGATTTCTAGATGGTCAGGTTTTACCAACGGAAGAGCTGACCCAGTCGAAAAACGCCCATTATCCACTCTTTGGGCAAGTATTATATGATCTCATTAACTCATTATATGAGTATTAATAACTCCTTTTTTTCTAGACGTCCTCATGAATCCAAAACAGAGGCTGTAACAGTGGAAAGTCCTGGGGCAAGTTTTGGTCAAGCCATTGTTTCAACTCTCCTGGCCACGGGATTCACAAGCGTACACAAAAATGCCACGGCTCAATACTTTGTACCATGCCCCGTGGGAACATTTTCCAACTATTCCTCTCAAGGAACGGAAGGTTGTATAAAATGCCCTCCAGGTATATTAAATCAATCAACATGTCTTGATTCTTGAGGCTGGTTATAATAAGTTTTGCTTAGTTTTCAGGTGGTGGAGCAATCTCCTTATAGTCTGGTTTCATATGTCGAAAGAGTCCTTGATTTATGCGCTCTTGATCATATTTATGTTAAATAGTGCAATATAAATTAATAAATTATTATTATTATTATTATTATTATTATTATTATTATTATTTGATGATCAGGAATTTCTTTGTTTATCGAACGTCTCAGATGTTACAATATTGCATAGAAGTGTTCGCGACTACTGAAGGTCAAGACACGAACAACTTCCACCATATTGATTTTGACCTTTTTTGGAGACTTGAATCAAGTTTGTTACCGAGACAAAAGTATCATTGCCGTCTCAGACCTGTCGCAATTCATGTTCATAAGTCGGGAATGATCGCCGATCGTCGTGGAAACATCGGACACGTGGGGAGAACAGAAACGCCTCCTTCTCTCTCATTTTCCCCTTTTGTCCGAGATGGTGGATGAAATATATGTCCTTTTGTCGATAGTCATTTAAGACAAAATCCACAATTTTTTTGGATTTTTTCGGCATATGAAAATCAAGCTACAAATTCAATTTTTCTACTGTTTGAATTGAATAATGACAAGCCGTCAACAAATAACTTTATGGTATTTAGGCAAAAAGGCCACATTTTTCGTATTGGGTTTTCCTACAGGATTCCCATGTAAAAGTGCACTCCGAATTTGACAATTGTTTTGGGTTTTTGCGATTGAATATGCAGGAGTAACCGGAGATTTTAGATAAGAATCTCCGTAGCATATGAGGCCAAGTCCTGAAATCGAGCCATGACACATCCTGCCAACCCTGTCAACCCGCGAGTTTTACATTTGTTCTGTTGACGCTTTGCTTAGCCTCTTTACCCATAAAGGTTCTCTAATTGACATTTAGTTTGTTTGAAATTTTTTCAGGGGGCTTCTACTCTGACGATGTTGGCTACGTTGCAACAAGTTGTAAGAAATGTCCAAATGGTTCATTTGTTGCATTCGATAAGGCACCCGGAAAACAGGCACAAGATTGCAAAACGTGTCCTTTAGGTAAATTGCCACCCATTAAATTTTACAACATAGCTGCCACATAAATGCAGTTGAACCCAAGCAAGTTAAAAATACACAGGTGTGATTAACAAGCTTTCATTTCTTGGCGAAAGGTGAAAAATCCCTGGACTACTTCATGTTACGTCTTTGTCGTTAGTCAATGCACTTTTGGGCTGGACCTGCTCTCATTCCCACCACAGTTTTTTATTCACTAAATTACATACACTTTGACCGTTGCAGGCATAATGGCCTGATCCTTGTTTCACACAGTCAATCACGCGTATGCCAAGCCAAGTCGCTGATGTCGGGCCAGGCCAAACTAATATGTTTTTTTGGCCCTCAAGCAATTGTCTCGATGGCAAAAAAACCAACAAAAAAAGGACAAATTTATTGGTCGCTGGGTCAGTCGTCTCTCAGTTCCTAAGTGGGTGCCAAGTCAAGACAGGTTTTTGTGAAAACTTAGGACAGGTCCTCTATCTTTGGTCAGGTTGCTTTCGATTTCTTAAGTATTCGAAGGATTTCGTGTGCATGTCACCACTAAAATGTGCTATGATGAATTCAGTGACTGTCACCAGATTAGGGATGAACTCAGCTAGGTTGGTGAATGTTCCAGAAAGTGTGTGCACTTCTTTCCTATCTGACGGTGTCAGCATGTCGATAATAGCACGGGTTTTCTGAACTCCAGGATCGAGTCTTTCTTTTGTGAGTTTGTGACCAATGAAAATGACTTCCTTGATTGTTAAGTCACATTTCTTATTGTTTAGGGATAAAATGATCCAACATCCACTAAAGACGGTTCATGGGGGATGATCGTGTCCCACTTCTGTTTCTGGTTGCACTACAATGTCATCAATGACAGTTTTGGCTCTTTCTAATAAACCAAAATATTGTCTTGTTTGTTTCTTGAGCTAAGCAATTTTAAATACAGGTAAAGTGTTAATATACGATAGTTTTGCCGCTGGTTGAGCCCTTGATGTTCAAACAACTTGACCTCTCTGGCGCAATGTCAATGGAAGAATCTCGTTAAATTCTCAGCTTGTTTGCTTGCTTAGAGATCTTGCTTACATCTCCTGCCTAAACTATATATGAAACGAGATTTTAACAGACAGGCAGGAGGCAAAAAAAGTAATAATAAAAAGAAATGCGTTAAATAGGCTTGTTGAGACATGATTCATGTCGTTGAATTTCATCATAGTTCAGAAGTGGACCCACTACGCGTGTCTGTAGCGAATAGAAAGACACGGTTGATCACTACACTACTAGAATAAAGCTAACGTTCTTATTACTTGTCCGGCCGATTACAGCCCATATATGCAGATGCTGCTAAGATGTGCAACAAGTTCCTGGTTTGCGAGTCTTTTGGGTCTCAAAGTTTCCTTTCTGTGATAAAAGGGGCCAGTGAGCTACTCCACAAAGAAGTTCCCAAAGAAAGCTAAACATGCAGGTTTCGTTTTATTGTGTCCAGCGGCACTGGAGCAAATGAGAAAATATTTAAGCTCGGGGAGTTCTAACAAGCTTACTGAACTGAAATACCGGCGAATAACTCGATTGAAGACGTTTTGCTTGACATGCACGATAATGAAGAAGGTCCTCTAATAATGGTTCTTTTCATACTTTGTTGCATGGGCTGTCAAGCGAATGACTGGAATGAGACTCAGCGATCACCGATTTTTGTTACGTTGACTTAGCCAATCTATGTATGTGATAGATCTTAGTCTCTTCCTGAAAACATTAAGATACGGTTGTAAGATAACGCGACGGCACTTAACAGTTTAAGGAGTCTCTTCAAATACTAACTTTATTAATATCACTGCTTCTTAAATCCTCCCCAGGAACAGAGACTGATTTCTTTGCTGGATTGCGTGCTTGCGAATGCCTGGATGGACATTACAGAACTCATATGTTCGAGAAATGTCACAAATGTGAACATGGACTGAAATGCCAAGATGAGTACGCTTCTCTAAAACCTGGTTATTGGTGGAGCTGGCGAAACAAATCTCACAAAGCTCGCTACAGAGTTTTCATAGCCAATCTCCTGGCATCCTCGCCAGCATTAGACAAAGCTAATGTACAATATCCGTATCCGTTACCAAAGCCATACAAGTGCCCACAGAAAGAGTCTTGCGAAGGTGGAATAGACTCCATGTGTAAAAATGGCTACAAAGGCCCACTCTGTAGCGTTTGCAAAAAAGGATACAACAAGCAGTTTCATCAGTGTAAAAAATGTCCATCCAAAACATGGATAGTCGGACAGTTGTTAATCATCTTTACCATATTTCTGGTAATCCCTGCAGTCTGCGTATGGATGAACAGACGAAAGAATGAGCACGACGAAGGAGATCGTTTTCTACTAGATACTTTTTTGTCGAAAATAAAGATCGCAATTGGCTTTTACCAGGTGACCTACGGTTTAGTGGAAGCATTCTCGTACATAGAATGGCCAGAGTCCGTGCAAGTCATCGGCAAGTATTCAGAAATACTCCAGCTTAACATACTTCAGATGGCACCAGTTCACTGCCTTTTCCAGGGATTGAAGGCGGACGCCTTTGCAAACCTGTTTACGATAATGGCAATAAATGCTGGCTTTGCTGTCTTTGCAGGTGTCGCTTACGGAGTACGCAAAGGGCTCATTTCAAGAAATGAAAACCTGGGGGAAGAGGAAAAGTCACAAAGCATCTCACACTTTAAAGAGGCTGTTTATAGAAATGTGTTTTTTTTCCTATACGTAACCTACCTCAGCACATGCTCTAAGACAGCCACTGTTTTGCCACTAGTCTGTCGAGAACTCTGCCAAGACCGAGAAGAAGGATTGTGTTTAAAGTACCTAAAAGCGGATTACAGCATTCAGTGTCACGGCCCTCGGTACAACAAGTTGGTTACCGTTGCGTACATGTCCACAGCCTATATACTTACCCTTCCTATGGCAACATTTATCGTTCTTTGGAGGCAGCGAAGAGTACTACTCACCACATCAGACGTGAAGACATCTGTAGATCCAGGATCTACCGTAGCGATGGTCAAAGGGCTGAATTTTCTCTACGAAAACTACAAGCCTCGTTCGTGGTATTGGGAGCTGCTGGAGATGACTCGTAAGGTAGTCGTAACCTCTGGACTGATCCTTGTGGGACAAGAAAGTAGGTCTTACATTGGCTTGGCATGGGTCGTTGCTGGGATGTATGGTGTCCTTTTTGCTTGGAATCACCCCATACAAGACCCATTCGAGAACAGGTTGATGACCACGTCCATTGCAGTCACTGTTTTCAATTTAGGTGTTGGGGCTGTGAGTAAGATTCCCGCAGAGAACCTACTCACTTCAAGCGACTCGTACATGGACACAGTCATGTTCAACATATTGGTCCTTGGAGCAAACACACTGGTCATTGGGCTACTGGCTTGTAAGTTAACTCTGGTTATAATAACTATTATTGTTATGTAGCTGGCATTTCCTTGAATTCAACAGCGTAGTGATCCATTGCAGAATTCAAATGTTGCCCGTACTGGCCTAGAACGGGCTGATGTTCTTTTTATGCCCACTTCAAGACAGCAAATATTTACGTTTTTCATTACCTTAAACAACCTTAGGTTATTTCCTAGGTGATTTCCGTCGTCTCTTGGTTGAAAGTTTGTGTCCAGAATGTTTCTGTAAACTGAAGCTGACGCGCTCGGTAAAGAACAGTGTTTTAGCCACCAAAAGAAGAAAATTAGCGTGAAAGTTGGACATAAATGCATTGACAGTTCTCAAAGTATTCGAGTTAAACGCAAAGTGAAGCCAGGTACAACCGATATTTTACAGAAAAATTCAACGAGGAATTGATGATTCATTTTCCTTATGTCCTAAAGTGGCACCTCCAGAAACATTCTTCGGAAAGCAAAACAAACTGTTTACCTCAGGACCAGTCTTAACTTGCAGGAATTGATAAGGCATCCCCAGTGTTGCTAACAAGTGGTAACACAGTGATAGATCTTGACCCTATTCGGCCTGGGTGGGGTAGGGAGGGGCACGATGTGCTCGCCCTTTTTTTAGTACGCAAGCAAAAGCCACCAAACTTTGTGACTTTTACTTAAAATTAACCGGACAAAAGTGTGTGTTATACCTCCCAGCTCAACTGCTTTTTTGATTGGACAAGAACGTGTCACGTGCCATGGGTCAAAACAACAACTTGACCTTTCGACTCACACGTGATCAGCTCGTGCGCCTTGAAACCGCGGCAAATTTGTGTCCAGCTACGTCAAGAATATAATTTTTTTTCAGTCACAGCCGCGAAAAAGGCTTTCAAGTCCGAACAGAGGAAGAAATTGAACAATTGATACTGTATAAAAGCTCAAAATCCACAAACAAAAAAGCACAAAATGCTGGTAAAACCTTAAAAGAGTTCTGTAAGGAACAAAACTTGCAACAAAGCTTTGAAGAACTAAACAAGACGGATATTAACTCCATGCTGACGTAAGCTTATGTAATTTGTTCTATTTGTGAGAGAACAAATTAGAGTCTCCCCGAGACCCTCAATGTTCACCGAGGCGAACACTGAGGGTCTCGGGGAAACAAAACTCACTGTTTCCCTTACGGCCAGTGATTAAGTGCTTAATGACAAGTCTTTGTTCATCAAACTGACGTCGCCCTGGCAAACATACCTCGACAGGCAGTTTTCTCAAAACTTTAAATTTTACTGTTTTTAATGAAACAATTTAACTTTATTTCGCTTCATTTTACATTTTATATCGTTTGACTGCTCTAATGCCTTTTACTACTTTTGACCAATTCTACTGGTTTTTGAACGTCTTGGAAGTCTTGGAAAAAAACAGATATCCTAGATGGTGGATCCAAAGCAGCCACCATTTTGAAATAATGACGTAATTTCCACGTCAAGTGACGTCATCAAGTCGTACTTCCAAAATTTCTTTGTCATGGCCTTAATACCCTTGGAATTACGAATAGAGAGCACAGACCTCCAGGCTTAGGAACGAGAAAAAAAGCCCAGACTGAATAGCATAAAAATGCCAACATCTCTTACAACTGTTATTTCGTTCTTCCTCTTCCGTAGAATCAAAGATGTTACCTAGAAACTTGTGATACTATGGTGAATTAATGTTGTATGCTTAAATCCATATTCGCCAACCATTCGAAAATAAAAATTCTTTTAAATTAAAAATTCTTTTTGTGAGAACAATACAGTTTTATATTGACCACTCGTTAGGAAACAATGGTAGGTACAGTCGGGAAGAGACAGACTCTAAAACCTTCTACGAACATCGCCATAAAGAAGCTGTGGGTCGTCTGAAAATCTGAACGAAAGCTAAATGAACAAAAATTTAGGTTGATACAGAGGGAGATTATTTCTCCTCGAGGAGTCATGTGGGTGGGACTTGTTCTGAAACAATTTTTGGGGTCAGCTTAAAATGATCCTACACTCGCACACATCATCTGAACTGCTTACAGAAACTGAAGACATGTTATGTGTATTAGCAAAATGATAAAACGGTAGAATAAAGCAAACTCAACCCTTCCATCCACTCAGAAATGAGCCACGCAAAGCGCGCGCATCATTAATTACCGTGGGTAAGCCACATGCACTCCAATTCGTAGCCAGCCATAAAAGACTACTCGAGAGGTATACCATTAAGAAAGACTTCAATCTATACTTTGTTGTTTAGTTAATGTCAACAGAAATATATTGCCTTTTTGTTTCTCAGCTCAGTATATAGTGCACGTATATAATCACCTCAAAGAATGGCGGAAAAATCCACATTGGTCGTTTTCATGCTGTCTGGCCTTGATTCTTCCTCTCGTCAGTTTGCCGGGGGAAATAAGTGGTTTTGGGGGCACAAACATCGTTAATAACCAGCTACAAACTGGAGATATTGAAAGAACCACGATCGCCGCTGCTTTGCAGGAAAGTGGAGCTATTGACGTCACTTTTGATGAGGGTAAAGGAGGCGATGGTATCTCAGCGGAGGATCAGGATAACAATCACAATGACCGTCATGCACAAACTGGAACAGTGGAAATGCCCACCAATGTGGCTGCCATAGAAGAACGTGAGAAAGTTAAGGCCTCTCGTCATCAAGGTGATGGTAACCCAGTGGAGACACAGAATGACATTCATACTGATACCCAGACAACAAGTGAGAAAGAGTACATACCCAGTAGTGTTGCTACCATACAAGGAATGCGTGGAACAGTTGATGTCACTGATGAAGAGGGTGAACAAGACGATGGCTTTCTAACGGCCATGCAGGATGAAAATTACCAAAACGTGGTGTACAACGCCAAAAAGCACCATAAAGCGACACAAACAGAGTCATCGATGGTTTTCTTCATGGCTAATGTTGTGGTCCACGAGCCAAAGGAGACGGCACACTTCTAGTCGGCCGTGAGTACAATACGTAAGTAATGGAAACTGTTACTGGATACCGTAAAGTCTGTAAAAAATGAAAATCAAAAGGAAATTGGTATATTTTAACATTGGAAAAGCATGTTTTAAAAAGTGATAGTAATATTTTGCAGGTAGTCATTTCATTTCAATTAATTCAATTACCCCTGTCAAAACTTGATCACTAGTGAATAATGAAACGATCTCAGGGGAGGTAGGATTCCACAGCATTACGATGAAGGTGAATCCGCCACCACAGAATTCACAGTTTTCCAAACAATAGCCTTAAAACGCACTGTACGCTAAAGTGAAATGGAAATATGTCGGTTCACACGTAGATGTATTCGGAATGGCTATTTCCATGGCAGCCATGTTTACATTCGTATATTTACTAACTTTACGATCTTAAGTGACAAATGCTGTTATCTTGAATTCGACTGAACTGAACATCTTATTAGTCAATATTAGGCAGATATTCAACATTTGTTAATCCTTGGCTGTACTAATGTCGATTTCTTTGTTCCTGATAGCTTTCTGCAACAGCATATGACCAAGTTGTACCACAAGACAAGGAAACTTCGTGAACAGTTACATGTGAAAGCCGTAGAGCAGTACGTAGACATTTTGATAAGTTCTTGACAAAGACAAGCTTAAGAGTACGAAGATTGTAACCATGTATTCATGTGAATGTGTATTGATGTGTATGTGTAGGAATTTCGATGCGTTTTCGAAAAAAATGAGTTATCGTTACTTTAGGTAGAAAGGCAGAGGCAGAAAAAACAACCCTAAATATTTATTTTAACTACATTTAGTAAATCGATAGAATGTATTCCAGTTTTGCCTGCTGTAGAAAAACAAAAGTATACTCATTTTGCACTTTTTCGGTAAATTTGGTAGAAATGCAGAAATTTGGTAGGGAAATAATAACTCTAAGACTCCATTTCAAGCGTATTTACCGGTTATACAAGTAGTATTTATCATTTCTGTATACTTCAGAAGAAATATGTAAACATTTTGCTAGTCTTTAGTAGGAAAGGAAATAAGGAAATCTACTTATGTATCCATTTGAATCGTATTCAACCATTTCGAAAAATTGTTCATCACTTGTGCCTACTGAAAGAAAATCATTGTCGGCATTTTAAATACTTTGGGTAGGAATAAAAACATATATGAAAATGTGTTCACTTTGTAACTGTTGGTAGAATGGCCCTGGTCTCGTTCAGCGACGCCATCTTCAATGAGTAGACAAGAATTGAGCTCGGAGGCGAGGTTAACAATTCCCATTATTTCCTTACAATTTATTCGAGGTAAAGAGCTTATTCCAAAACTCCGAGAAATGGCAACTTTTGGATCGGCCAAAATTTACTGAAATCTTTATCTTTTGTCACACAACTCAAAAAGAGTTGCAACCTACAAACTGGAGATTTGCAATGGTAGCGAAGAAGTGCTCAAATATCATCAACACACAGGCCACCTAATGTTGTCAAATTGCAATTCATTTCCATCCTAGCGATCTGCTGCCAAAGGCGCTTAGTTGTGGTTTAACAGAACTGGTAGAGTAATTTAAATTTAGTTTTGGGTTTCCTCTGCCAATATCTCTTTTAGCTTTTTATAGTAATCTTAAGAATTGGTGAAATTACCCCCTTAATGTGACGAGTAATCTTTGCAGAACTTCCAAGAAAAATTATAGGCCAGGCAAAGCAAAGAAAGGCTTCTATTGCACATTTGTTTAAAGCACCACTGGACATCTCAGCGAAATTAATTTATGAGTAGGCTAATCCTAGTACAAGTCTCTGAGGTTCATTCCACTGATATGGCCCAGCAACTGCTATCAAGCATTACTGGTGTAAACACGTCAGGTCACTATTGCTAGGAAGGGAGTAATTTGTGAGGACTGTCGTTATTGATTACGACAAAATCAGATCAATTGTAAGGCTAAGGAGAAGAGTCTATACATGTTGCCACATACCACTTCAGGCTTATAAAAAAGGGAGCAAACACTAATCAATTACGTTGTGCTTGGGCAAGGAACAGTACCTAGTACCTGTCCTCACGATGTCTTCATGTCGGTCAAGCATGCATTGCCGAATTTTTCCAATCCTTAGCGATCCACATTAGAAATTGTGGCGTCGCCTGAGACGACTATAAGGCCCTTAGAAAGAGTTTCATAAGTCAAAAACTCGTTGAGGAGTTGCGTACGTTTTGTAGAGTGTGTTCTGTTAATTATCATTTGTCAGTGAATTATCTGTCATTGCAATGTCCAGTAACCATTTGGTAATACCGTAGGTTTGTAAAAGCTTGCAAAGGCAGTATTATAGTTCTAAATTCCATTTATCATGCAACATTTCATGTGGTGTCTCTCATGAACGAATTGCTTGCGACTGACTTTGATGTTCTCTATCACAGATCTCGTGCAGTGACCTGCAAATGCAAAACTCACTTTTCTGGAGATCAGTTTGGCAACTGTGAAAGGGCAACTAATATGTAGCCAAATCATGTACGTTTTCTGACATGATTAAGTTCTCTGGATACACAAAACAGGATTTGAAATAATTATTGACAAAAATAATGTAATTGTCCTTTCCATGTTTCGTCAGAGTTAGCAAAAATGAAAATTTACGACAAATGTGGAATATTACTTGCAACTGAAATTTATACCGATACACGCATAGAAACCATACATGGCTACACAAATCAAAATAAGGAACAACGATGCCCATTTGAGTTTACACAGCTGAAATATGAAAATGTGTTTCATTTTGAAAATACAGAGTTTCATCGAACACAACAATTCTAACATACAATACATTTGATACATGATATGCACAAGGTTTACGGCCAGAGATATAATAAAACACTAGAAGGATTACTTATAATAACCATCTTACAGTCAATGTATGTCATCTATGTGCAATAAGTTAAACAATTGAATGGAAGTTTGAGTCATTCAGTTACAAAAAAAACAGAATTTGAAATAGATTGCACAATTTTGATTTGCCATCAATTGAAACCATCTCCAGTTGCAATCTGGCAATTGAAGAAGATGTAATGTAAGGTGTACTTGTTCATAGAACATGACCAATGTATGGACACTGTATTGAGAAACACTGACTGTAATAAATGATGGAAAAAGATTGCAAAAATACAACTCCAAATAACAAACATGAAATCATAATTTTTGTGTACATTTCAACACAATAAATATGGTATTATCAAAATTAAACATAAGCCATCATTCCTTATCAACAGGCAAATGTAAATATCTCAAATAATCATATATAAGGAATTATGGTGAAACACGTACTAATAATGAGGACCGTGTTTCAAATGAAGCAGTTGAAAAGGAGAAAAGCCAAAAAATTCATATTTGAATAAGATTCCAAGGAATGAGTTGTATGATTCATACTACCGCAGTTCTCCAAGCAGTGAAGCTATGAAGGAAAGTGGGCGAGGTTGTCATTTAATTTAACAGTTCATATCCTTCAGAATGAACTACGTGTAAAGTTAAATTCGCATTACAATCTACAACTCCTGTGTTGGTAAAGAATGGTGACAGTCCTTGACTCTCAACACAACAGAGACACAACATTATATTCTGAGAGACAAAAATGTATAACTCCACAGATGTAGTACTATTGCTGCTGTTTGTTCTGTCGCAATTTCAACGATTCTTTTCTTTAAGAATGTTGGTTTTCGAGCAAAAATATTTATTTTGAAACCACCTTTCTATAGTGTAGAGGTCAAGACCGAGGCTTACAGACGGTTGCTCCACTTGTTGAGGCGTAGGCCTTGAATTTTACTCAAAAACAGTAAGGAGAGCATTCAATTCACGATTAGAAAACCTTTTTCTCTTCTCCGATTTCCACATAATTGCATAGGGTATATTCTTGGCGTTGCTGTTTCAACTTATCCCATGAGATGTTGGTAAAGTGCTTCTACTGTTTCCCTCTGCAATTTGTTACATTCTAGTAGTGAGATTGTAGTTTGACTTATGGCATACTCAGTGCTTTCTAGAATTTTCAAGGTAACTTCTGATTGAGTATACCCAAGTGATATACGTTTGTCTTTGAAAAATGTAGGAAAACTCTCCAAATCCAGAGATGTCATGTCATGAACTCCACTGTTTTCCACATGTGACCCTTGAGCAACACACTGGAATAAAACAATAGTGTAAAAAATCTTTCGTGTCGAAACATCCACTAATAGTCTGATGCTTTGCATCAGACTATTAGTGGATAATCTCGACTGGCGAGCTCTGCAAAAATACCAATAGAGAAATGAGTAAGTATGGATGATGTAAACGTTTGATGGGCTACATCTTGTTTGCTACTGCGTTACTTCAAAGCCGAGACATTTAAACGGAAAGTGGCCATTTATAAGCCGGTAAATTCGTGAAGGTTTAATCCCATATCCCGCTACAATCCAGCTCGTGATTCCCGCCTCCGACTCCTTGAAAACTCGAATTCCCGCTGCCGCTTGTAACTTAAAATCCCCGCTTGCCGCTCCTGTTTTTAACTTGCATCCTGAATCCCACCCCCCAACACACTCCAAATACTGCATCCCGCCAATACTATTGTGGACCCTCTGTGTACTGTGCATACAACCTCTGGGTACTATCTTGTCTCTGTACTGGCAACGTTCAGTTGTTTACATGTTTATGTATCAACAAAATTTACATTTACGGTCCAACGTCAACATATATTTTGTCATCAATGTTCTCCACCTAATTGTCATGGCATTCACTGAGGCCATTGGATTAAACATCAAGCCGTCTTTTCTGTAATGATAGCAGTATAGTAGGGACCAAATTAACCTTTTTGCTTGAGGTGGAATACACTAACATTGATGACGTCATAGACTACTGTATTTACATGACATGTTCTATTTTAAGCTAACCGACACAATTTTTCCCTCCTCCTCCTCCTCCGCCTCCTCCTCCTCCTCCTCCTCGACCCTAGGATCGAAATCCAGAGGTGTTATGTCATGAACTCTACTGTTTTCCACATTTGACCGTTGAGTAACACACTGCAAAGAAAAAAAACAACAGCAAACAAAGAAACAAAAAAGAACAATAGTGTAAACAATTTTTCGTGCCGAAACATCCACTAATGGTCTGATGCTTTGCACAGCTTAGTGATGATCTCGACAGGCGAATTAAGCAAAACAGTAAGAAGCGACCTACATTTAACAATTGTCCTGCGAAATCGCGCGGAATATCACCTGATTCTTAGCCGACGAGGCCGTAGGCCGAGTTGGCTAAATCAGGGGATATTCTGCAAGATTATTAAATCTTGTAAAATTTCATTCAGGGTGTTTTTAAATTTCTGGAAAACAGCTAAAACTCTCTCGCCTTTCAAAATGGCCGCCTGAAGAATATTTGCAGTGCTCAGCTACGTATATCGCAGGATATCTGTCATGCACGGACGACAGATATTAAGGGCTTTCTGACCACATATGGGCATAGTGACAATTTGTTGAATAATAAAACAGAATATCACAGTGCTGCTAAACTTCAGTCTGACTAGCAGAAGAAATGCCTAACATTATGTAAAGAAAAGGTGTTCACTGTACGGTGTCCAAACATGTTCATAAGTTGAAAATATATCAAAAAAGCTTTTTTTTTCTTACTTTTCGTACTTACTTTTTCGAGCCCACAGGGTAACCACTGTTGTGGTTACCCTGCCGTATTCATTCGAGTTCTGTGTTTTGCTTTGTTTATTGTGTTAGAAGTAATTTATTTAACTTTCTTTCTTGTTCTTCTCTTTGTTTCTTGTATGGCGAAGCTAATGAAATGAAATAAAATAAAATAAAGTCACATCATGCTTTCGAAAAACCAAAAACAATTTGTCAAGTAATGTTATTTCTAACAACAACAAAGTACAGGTTATAGTTTGGCTTTTTTTTTCTTATTTTGCTCCCCATTTTGTGGAGCTGTGTGCGCGGAGAGAATGTTTGGATTGCGGATGTATGACAACAACAAAGGTTATACTGACAGACATTCATGTGGTAAGTTTTTAGTATCTACTAGATAACATAAATTGTTAATGGAACAATCTGGACGTAGCTTTTAAGCGGAGCCCGTGCGCTAGCGCGCCAGCGGAACACCATGCTAAGCAAATTTGATAACCTATCGATCCGAGAAATTTTGGTTGTGACATCAGCGTACGTCCGTACCACCCGATTCAGTTCGACAGAAGTGAAGTTTAGAACGTGAGAAAAAAATATCAAATATCTATAAATGGAAAGAGAAAGTTCAAAAGAATGCTCAGTTGTCTTTTTGGTGGAAGGCAAAAAGTTCAAGTTACTAAATTTGCCTTCGACGACTTCATCTTTGTTGTCGGTTCTGCTGCGAACTCGGTCGGCACAACGCTTGAGTTCGCAGTATTTCGCAGCGGTTCCGACCCCAATGATAGCAAAGCTAGTGCCTTCTGTTTTTTTCTGTCCACAACCATGGTTTTTGCGGCAGTCCGAACAAATTTTTCCAGAAAAACATCCCCCTGTTTAGTAGACCGAACTGCGATCAATAAACAGCAGTTTAAGTATAATAATGAACACAATTTTATACGTGGCGGCAGATTGGTCGACTGGTTAGAATTTTTCCCTACCATTCGGGCGGCTGGGGATAAATCCGTGAGAGAGGAGAGTTTTTTTTTTTCATTCTTTTTCTTTTCCTTTCTTTCTTTTTTTTTGGAAATTACTATAAAAAATACAGCCAAAGCTCTCCTTGCGATCACTCTCGTAAGCAACCACTTTTCTAAAATCCCGAGGTGGTCGCTTACGACAGCTTCGACTGTAAATAAGTTCCAGCAATAAAAAGAAATAAAAGTGGGCTCCGCTTTTAGGCTTGGCTAAATCTATATATTAGAATTACATTGTACAGCATCAAATTGACCAACTGACTTAGTGAAATTCAAGTCAGAGTCATCAAGTCTGAGACCAAGTGGAATGAGCAAGTCAAAAGAAAAGTCCTTTGTACTAGCGGAAATCCTCTCACAAGCCGACAAAAACGTTTCATGCGCTGTTCGACTATAATTTTTAATTTAGACCACATAATTTCCCAAAAGTCCTCGTGTGAATGGGAGCAGAACTGTTTAACAAGCCATTATTTTCAAGACTTTTCTCAGAATTTTGTTTGCATGCAAACGAAATAAGCGGCCGAGACTTTACATAGGCTAAAGCAACTAAAAGAAAACATAATATCAGTCAGAAGTACCTATTGTCATTCAAATGAAAGAAGTTTTCATTTAGAAAAATAGAATTTTTGTTCAAATTTGTATGGTCCTCTTACATGCCAAATTAATTTATCGACATGAGGAGGTGTGTTATCAAATTACAATTCCGAAATTGCACAGAGGCGGCTTTTATTCGACAAATAAATTTCTCTCAATTGCTGAGTCGATGCTGAGGCTTGAGAAAGGTACAAATGACTTCAGTTCTGGTAACATTTGATTTTCTCATTGAAGTAAAAGTTCTTTTCAGTCCTAAAAATGCAATCTTCATTCATAAAATTAAAAACATGAAAAAAAACCAATAGTGTTTACATTCCAACTATTAAAATTATAAGGAGCGTCTCTGATCGGAAACAAACATCAGGGTCGGCCAGGGTGGTCGGAAGGGGGGGGGGGGAAGTGGAATGCCAATAAACCTGGAATAAACCACCCAATATACCAAAAAATACCAAAAAATAAATGGATGCATTAGTGTGGACGGGGCCTGAATCGACCTGTCCTCTGGCCTTTGGGAATTCATATTCCTAGTAAGCTGTGTCTTCAAGTATGTTTCTTTAAGGTGGTCTTACACTCAAAAATGATTTTTTTTTAGAAAAGAACTTTGTGGAAAACATCTACTATCATTTTATAGGGCTTCACGCTCTTACTTCAATGTGAATCTTTTCAGGCCGGTCACATGTCACAATAGTTAATGATTAACAGCGTTCTAAGTAAGAAAATAGGGGTGTTCGTTGTAAACACAGTACCGTATCTCACTAATGCACAGTTGGATAAGTATGAAATCAAGCGACGTTCACACGACCAATGCAAACGTAACCACATAAAGATAGGACTATCCAGACTGTGCTAGTAAACTGCAGAAGAGGTGCTGCAAAAATTGCCTAAAAGTGGGTCAAAATGAAGTTGCTCAAAATGACAAAAAGTTGCTACCAAAAACTGACAAGTTGCTCTCAAAATTAAGTCTTCCTTAGCACAAATATTGACTGCATGTCTGCCAGTTTATAGTATCAATAGAAATCTCACATCCTGCCGGAATCATCGTTTACTTCAAACGTCACCGTGCATATAGTAGAGGCATCAATTCCATATTTCGACAATGGAATAATTACCACACTTCACAGCTCACAGACAACCTATGGGGGTGGGGGAGGGCGGACCGATGTTCAGCAACTTCAGCCTTTTATGAGACGACGCTATTTCGTTTCTTGATCGTAATGAATGAAAACCTATTCCTTTGTTTCTCTGCAGTTATGGAGGACGCTATCTTGATTTCGACCAAAACGTCGGAGAACACGAATGGAAGGAGTATTTTCCTCCTTGACTTTTCGTTTGCGTTGCCGCGGTTCACACATATGAAATGGAAACGCTAGTGCAAACAGAAGCGCAAGCAATTGGAAATTTTACCATTTCTTGCGTCGGCGCTTGCGTTTCGATTACGGTAGTTCCATCCTCGGAGATCCAGGGGCAGATAGTGGGGCGAGAGAAAGTCGAAAAGGGAGAAAAAAAGAAGCGGGCGAAGAAAATTGAAGGGGAATTGCACAATTGTCATATCGCGATACGACGCTTGTGTGTTGACAGGAAGTGTCAAAATTGGCAAATTAGGGGGTTTAAAAGAATCTGTAATTAAATCTGAAAATCTCAGGTGATTTAAGCCTTCCGAACAGATATTCCCCGAAACGAACTGTTGGGTGTGCCTGACTATTCCTACTCACTTGCAATGTAGCTGGTCCCACAACTTTTTTCTTTTTCTCACAAGAAATTGAACTGCAAAACAGCAAATACAAGTAACAAACTGGCAAGAGAAGTAAAACTCATCAGAGAATTAAAAAAACCTCTGGGATCAAGGCACCTCTTTGATGGCAAGACTGAAGTGGCAAATGCCGGGGCATACCTTACGTGAGGGAGATTCAGTTGAAAGTTTCAGTCTAAACTGACAGAACATACCTTGAAAAGTTCTTCACATGTTTCCTTATCTATTTCAGTAGTCGTGATAGTCTCCTCGCCCTCTCTCAAGTTCATGATAAGATGCTAATCATAAGCCTGAAAATATAGCTTAAATTTAGCATATTTTCACTAAAGAGGTATCAGTATTGGTAAGGGTGTTCATTGAACTGGTTATTAGGTACACAGCCTCCAGTTTCAGCCCGTATTATGAAGCATACTGGGGAGTGACAACGTGGAGTAAATTTTTGGTCCCAGAAAATAACGCAATGCAATGCAGCTTTAGACTAACCTCAAAACAACAACCTACTTGGCAAGATTACAATCAAAAGTCTCGACATACCTCCGATGCACTAACCACCACATAATATTTTCATTCATTTTCTCAATCCAAAACACTGTTATAAAAAGAAAAAATTCCACTCAAAAAAAAAACATAACATTTTGCCCACATATAACAACATATATAACTGACTGGTTACATAGGTGTTTCAGATAACGTTGGAAGAAATCAAAAGTAGTTAATATGTGGGGTAGACTTCCTCAAGTGTTCGTTTTGCATCATGTTGCATACCATACACACTACAAGGCAAAAATGTGAGACCTTGACCTAACGCATGGCCTATCAGCCTGTTGGTCTACAGATTTTTTCTTTTGCAGTTCAATACTAGTGCCAAGTTTAATACGGTTTGTTTATGCAGTCAAACCTCTCCTTACGGACAACTTTATAATACGTACACCTCTCTATTGGTTAGCCATGTAAAATTATAGGAGAGCTACTTACGTGCAGTTTCCCCCTGAGTTCTCTATCGTTTCTTAGCTTCACGAAAGTTGTTTCATCCAAGCTAAGACGGATGAGATCAAGCGGACAGATTCGTTACAACTTTTAAATGCTGTGCGACTAAGTCAGGGTGGGCTAAATACAGGAATCGATCCGACTTCTGATTGGACGAGATACCGCTAGTACCTCAATGTAAACGTCACTGATGCGTACCTTAGTATATTTGTGATTGAATCCTGGGGGGAGGGGGGGGAACTCCCTCGTATGACCTTAGGACGTGCGGCACGATAGGGTTTGGGTTTTCAGAGGATTTGTCTTGAACGGGGTACCACTTTCATCAATTTTTGTCTTAAACAGGGTATCGTTACACGACCTTATGTATTCGTTAATTTCCAGAAACTTCAGAGCAGGGATGGCGCAGTGGTGAGAGCGCTTGCCTCCCACCAATGTGGCCTGGGTTCGACTCCCGGTGGTTCTCGTCCTTGCTCCGAGAGGTTTTTCTCCGGGTACTCCGGTTTTTCCCTCTCCTCAAAAACCAACACATCCAAATTCAAATTCGATCTTGGAGGTGTCCCCAGTTAGCATTCTGTGCTAAATACAGTTGACACCTAAATAAAGTGATTTTTTTATTTAACTTCACCATAAGCCGAATTTTTACCAGTTTGCCAATTTACAGCATGTTGATATCCATTCTAGCCTTAAAGAGGGTATAATGTTGGGTTTAATGTCTTAGTCAGGGTCCGAATAAACTGAATTCTGTGTTTAACCAGGTAGGAAAATCACAGATTTGGGCCTTAAACAGGGTCAGGGTTTCAGCGCCCCGGCCGTATCACCCTACCGGAGCATCTGCCCAGTGCCTTTTCCCGGGAATTGAATACCAGTTTAGTGTGGAATTTGAGTATAATTTGGAACGGTGTAGCGTTGTAAAAGCGTTTTTAATACTTATACTTGTTATCTACATTGCTATGAACTTCAAAGACTGTAATTAAAGATGATTCGCGAAGTTGAATGCAAAAAAAAAAAAATATGATTTGATCCTGAGAAGCTTTTAAGCCGCCATCACGCAACGTCACTACATTGTAAACAGGGGTCAAGCTGACTGCGGGAAAAGCGCGCAGAATTTGTATGTTGATTACATTCACCTCTGAAACAGCTTGGTGTACTATTGATTTCTTGTCTGAAGTCGTCATAGTTTCCCTTTAACCGGCCTTTTGATACGATGAACGCGAGAACATCAAGAAGTAAGTTATTCTCTGCTTGAAAACTTCGTTCATTGTTATTTTATCATTCTTTCTTCAAAAGGAAAAAGAAGACAAACAAAACGTCTGTTCAGATCGACAGCTCCCATCAGAGAGGGAGATCCTTTACTGAAGGTAAAAATTTAACGACCCTTAGTTTGGCTAGTAGCTAGAAAGTAAAAATAGATAATAGTCTCCAGCGGGGGGGAGGGAGGGAGGGAGGGTGAGGTTAGTACTCCCTTTTATAAGCTACGGGTTCTAAGGGGAACGGAAATTGGCGAGCAAAATTACAATGGAGTCTCATTTTTCGAACCGTAGATTTTAGTAGCCTACGAATTATTCAAATCAAAACCCGTTTCCCTTCCCCAGCCAAACACTGCATTTTAACTCCCTCCCCCCCTGAATTTTCCAAGTCCCAGTTTTTAGAGGCGATTTCTATTTCCCTGGAGGTTTAACAGATCGGGATCCCTCTGTTGATTTTGATCGTTGAAATTGAGAATTTTATTTCTTTTCGTTCTCAAACGCAAAAAAAAAAAACCGAATCACCGCTCCAAAGTGGTGGGTTCACAAATAAGAAGCATGTCGCAAACAGGTTAGGATCGGTAAGAATTTGGAGAGCGGGGTGACACTCCCACCAAGCATCTCGACGACTCCAACCCCTCCCCCCTTCCCCTCGGGATCGGATAAGTTGGAAACAAAAACCAACAAGTTCTCTAACGCAGGACAGCAATCTAACCACGTACATGAGAAAGAAACATAAAATTATTATTATTATTATTATTATTATTATCATTATTATTATTATTATTATTATCATTATTATTATTAAGACAGCCCCCCGCGAAGCGAGGCCGTCTTGCGCATTCCTTTGGTAGATTCTTGAAGGTCACGGGTGATTGATTGGTATGTTAATGATATATATTGGGACGGGAGGGGTGGGTAAAAAGAATTGAGTTACCGATACATATATTTACGTTGCTAGGCTTGTCGGAAGGTGATCCTGAATAAAACGTATGGAACTGAATGGTTTTGTATAATCAAACTTGTTGTTGTAAAAAAACAAATTGACAATTTCTTAAACCAAAATTCTAGAGCGAAACATTTGTAATTTTTGAGTCTAAGACATCAAATTGTCTCAAGTTGAAAGTAACTGATGTCTGTTGGCATTTTCACAGAAACTTGGTAGAGGGAGACGATAAAGATGAATGTTTCGAAGAGGTACCAATTCATGGAAAACTTTAGGCAACGTTTTGGACAACTGACACCGTGTTATGATGCCGAATAGTTTCCCAGAACTGGTTTAACACAACCAGACAAAATGTTCTTTTAAAATCACGAATTACAAATGTCAAGTGAGAGCACCTGAGTAGAACTTTCTAGAAAACGTTCTTTTCAGGTAGTCGCGTAAAACTGGTAACACAATTCTGTAAAATGTATTCTGTATGGCATTTTTGATATTGACAATATGAGAGCTATAGGAGAATTCAGTTCTGTAGAAAATTTAATTCCAGCGGCTCAAAAATTAAGTTCAGCTTGTTAGGGCCGTCTTTGATAAACCACAGGTTTTCTTGTT
>Ga0126336_10000122_pt1 | contig 21835 bp, 3 predicted proteins | sample SidCmetagenome_FD_92530 | JGI IMG/M metagenome (GOLD analysis project Ga0126336, IMG submission 92530) | Coral microbial communities from El Islote,Puerto Morelos, Mexico - Siderastrea C C metagenome | ecosystem: Host-associated > Invertebrates > Cnidaria > Coral | place: El Islote,Puerto... | reverse complement strand
GACGCGTAACTAGATAGCATGCTTTGTTCAGGCACGTTTATTGTTTTGAATTCAAAACAAGATCGATTTGCGCGATGAATTTAGCCAGCATTACGGTCAAATATGACTCCTCTGCGCCCTGTGTTTCCTGTTAAATGAAATGTTGCGTTCTTTGAGTCATGCGTTTGTACGAGTTACAATTAACTAGGAACACCCTTAGGGTTACGTTCAAGTACCTCTAAGAGAACACGTTCTAAAACCATTGCCGCGGTTAGCCTGCGTAGCAAGCGTTTCCGTAGGGCTTTCCACAGGTTTGATCGAAGCCTTTTCGCTTATTGAACGCGCAAAAATTTGGGCGAGCGTAAAAAAGTGCGAGAAGCGGGGAGGGGAAGGGAAGGGAGGAAAGGAAAGGAAACGCCCCCTCCCCCTCCTTCCATTTTCGCGCCGTCAAAAAGTGAAAAATGCCTCGAACGGGAGGAAAAACCTACGGAAACGCTTGCTACGCAGGCCACCATCGCGTATATTCTAAAACAACTACGATTTTCTGGTAAAATGTGGCAATGTCAGTCCGATTTTGCCATTTTACTTCAAAAGGGATTTCGATCTGCCAAAATACAGCCGAAAGGAACTTGGAGTTTTCCATGTTCCTTTCCACCCGGTTGTCCAAAGGAACATGGGAATTTATGATTCTTCGCGGAGATTGCCAGTAACACGTCGGAAAGCATTCTATGAACTCTTGTCGATGGAAACATCGATAATAACGACACCTCTTGACCAGAGGCAGTTTACTTGTTCTTGAGGAGATAAAAATTCATGTCAACCCTACCTCAGTGATTTGGACAAGAAAGAGACCGAGACAATACAATACTGTAACCAATTAAGATTCCTATACTCCTCCTGTATCAAACCTTATTACGCGGTTTACATTCGGCCTGATGGAGCGTGTATGCACTGAGTGGGAGGGTGGGACGGGAACATGCTTGGCTCCAGGCTATGGTATGGACCGAACGTAGCGGAGTCCATCCTCTATGAACGAGGGTCAAGTGTGAACAAAAGCTGGGCCGGATACACGCCCGTTGTTGGCCGATCATATTCAAGGACTGCATGGTACTCAAACCCACCGCGATGCTTCGGGAAAAATTATATATGTCAGGAGGGAAGAATCTAAAAGTTCCTAATCTCGGTTGTTGAATTGCTAGCTTTTCTGTTAGTTCAATGCACAGGCTATCAGCCAATACTACACACCAATTAATTTTTGAGCGCGCTTATTGACAGAAACACATCACGTAGTACAAATTCGGACGGCGGGTATCGCGATTTGATATCCCTTGTCCAATTTTATTTCAACCACGCCAAAACATGCAAGTCAAAGTTCGGGTAAAACTTTAATTTTAAATGGAAAAAAGACAAATCGTTTTGCAGACTGAAGCCAGTGACGGCTTTTTTCCTTCTTTAGTACGGTAAAAGTGCCTTGTTAAAATTAATCGGAGGGTTATAAAGTAAACCCCTTCCTCGCTTTCTGGTTATATCGGAGGATAATGCCCTGGGCTAAAACATTGTTCCTCAAAATTGGCTTCTCGGCCAACTGTACATTCTTCGGACAACCTTTCAGCCTCGGGTATTATCCTCCGATATACCAGCCGTCGGAAGGGTTCATTTACCTAAAACCCCCGCTGCTTTTTGCCTCGCAGTTCAAGATTGTTCGTCCTAAAGCAAAACTTTTGTTCACAAATATGACCACAAAAAAAATTCTGCAAAGATTACCGAAGGTGAAAACTTAATGAAAGAGGTATTCCACTAGTAGTTGTTTGATATAAGGAGACTGAGGAGACTGTAACCAAATCGGTGCGTTGTTTAATTTATATATATCTTATAGCATGTTTCGGTGTGTTCTATCACTGAATATTTTTGTGCTGCATTTTCACGACCCCGTACGGCGTGAAATCTACTTTAAATGAAACCTCAAAGTGACGTCTGCTTGTCAAAAAATACCAAGTAAACTATGCATCTATGCAAGTGTAGATTACATTACTCCCCCAGATCACTAGTGTGATCAAACATCAAAACGTTAATATCGAAATTGGCCTACAAGCACAAAAAAAACATGTAGCTACATGTTCACTCTGATTGATCAAGAGAGGAGGAAGGAAGAGAGCGAATCCCCCATTCATGGGCCTCTTCCGATGAAAATTATTTGAAATCTATTTTTGGTTCTGTGTCATACTGCGTGGTTATTTTAAGAAAGACACCTCATTGGTCAGTTAGAATGACGTCATGTAATTTTAGATTGTTGACATGGAAACAACAGATAAAAATAACTTTGGCAACATAGGTGCAAACCAATAATAAATTTCAGGTAATTATCATGGGGCATGGGGATTCACTCTCTTAGTTCATCCTCTCTTGGATTGATTGATTCTCCAATACTGATTTTTTACTTAAGGTAAAAACACAAAGGAAAAACTAACGCCTTCCAGATGTTCTTCAAAACAGGTCAAAAATTTCTTAGGCTAAGTTTACACTAAAGCAAAAGTATCCGGATTCGTAAATGTCTCCGGATTCATCACATCTTGCGTGTACGTATTCGCGAAGCGTTTACACTACACTCTACACTACACTACACTACCAATCCGGAGATGGGTGATTGCTTCACAGAGCGATCGTAAACTTAAATGTGATAATTAAACAATACAGTTCTTCTGACTAAGGCACTATCGTGTGATAGGTTGCCCGAGGAAATTCAAAAGCTTGAACATCAAATTTCCGAGGGAACCTATCACACATAGGGCCTGAGACAGAATGACTATTGTTTTTATTGTACAACGCTAAATTGGAGCAAAATTTGCCAAAAACGGGCACTATGCGCTGATAGGCGCCCGCTGAGGAGAGCCATTATCGGGTCATGTGATCGATTTCTACCAATGGGAGCAAGCCAAAATTTAGCGTTGTACTATAAAAGTTCTTATATCAGGAAAAACTTGCTAATAGGATTTACGATATCAAGACGCGAAGGCCGTAAGAGCAGTAGGAAGTCTTCGGATTCACTGAAAAACCCGTTTACACAACAAAATATTCCGAATTTGAAAGTATTCGGATTCAAAGTATCCGCTTTTTTCATCGTATACAAAGCACTCGCATTTGTGATGAATTCGGTGATTTTTGGCACCGGATTTGTACCTTTGTGTGTAAACGCGAAAACGAATCCAGTGCCAAAAATCACCGGATTCATCGCGAATCCGGTGCCTTTTGGTCTAGTGTACACTTAGCCTTAAAAACACTGCTTGTTAACACAAGATATTCGTTTGCATTACTGCTTGCACAAATTGTTCTAAGCTGATTGCTGCTAATCCTAGATTAAGAGGTAAGTTATAGAAAGCACTCTTCACTGTTAACTTTACATAAAAGTCGTAATGTGAGGAATTGGTCAAAGGAACAAAGGCGGTCCATAAGTTGTTGCCTATGCCAGGTTTGTCAACTCCTGTTTTGGACAACTGGTCTCTAGTAAGACAACACAATAACACCGATGGTACTAAATATATCACGTGCAACTGACTCCACAACAGCACAGCAAAACCTATGCACACGTCTCAAAAGTCATTCGACTTCATTTGATACCGAACAGCACATCGTTTCAGTGTTGTTTCAAAAAATGATTGAAGATTGGAATCCATTCAGAGACCTGTAATGCTGTTGTATAGCTTTTATCGACATGAGAGATTTAATTGGAACTCAAGCGCAAACGAACGGTAAGATCATTTCTCACTAACCTAACATAACTGCGTATTCACAGCCCCACAGTGTTTTCTAATAATCGACGAGCCAGTGAAGTAAAAACCACGGGCTCGTGAATGAAGCGGAAACTGACGATAGTTCCGTTTTGTTGTTTGTTTCTCTTAGGCTCATGTTCTGTACGCCCCCCCCCCTCCCCCCCCCAAAAAAAACAATACTATAGTTCTACCACTTTTCAAAATTGATCAACTGAAAATTGATTTACTGTCTATTTCAGGAGAAGCTGAAATGCGCTCGACCCTTCTTTAGCTGACGGGATCTCGAAACACTGGCCCTGTTGTTCTTGGGGGCTGGACTGCGAGAAACTTGCTTCACTTCTTCTATCGCCTAAAAAATAGATAAAAAAGCCGCAACGTACCTTTAGAGGCAAGGTAAATGGAAAAGAGTTTGCGTTTTAGATGATATGGGAACAACAGAGATGTTCTAAATCGGGATAAGAAATTAGAAATAACAACGAAATGCGTGTATAAAAAAAGAAACAAAGAACGTTTGCAGGGCATCAAATGAACATTATCAAGTTAACTGAAAATAGCGTTAATACATGCTATTCAAATAGCTACTACCATTTTTAGTCTTCCTTCTACCTGTTTATAAGGCTGTGAAGCAATTTAACCAGTTAGAAACACACTTTATAAATCTCTAATTTGGCCAACCGCATAGTGGAATAACTACTCAGTTGGTTTTAACGTAAACACCGTTTCTACGAATTCATCTCCTGGATAGTCTGCCCACAATAAGTTTCTGCACCTCTCGGGATGGTCCGAGAAACGTAGTTTTGTAAAGCACAATACCTTCTGATGTGAAAATTGACTACTTCCACATCTCCCATAGTACACTTTGTTTGCTCCCCCAAATTTTGCATCAACTATTGTTTATCAATTTCATTTAGGAACAGGCACGTTCCTAAATATACTTCATGCAAATTTTGGAGGGGGGTGGGGGGGGGGCAAACAAAGTGTATTATGGGTCAATTTGGGGTGATCGCGCATTTTTCTGAGATAATCGAGCTTGAATTTGGAAAGAAAATGCCATAAGTTGTTAGGCATTTTAAACCTTCTTAGAATTATGCTTGCTTAATTACCTTTGAAAAAGTTTCTAGTTTCTTTCTGGGTTCCAAAAGCTCGTGCTAAAAACCTGCATTTCCCACAAAGACAAAGACTGTTCAGAAATACCTCTGCATTTGAAGGCACTGTTCTTGAAGAACGTAGGCTTTTTTCAAGTGACGATTTAGTTGTCGTTGACGTCATCCGTAACCAGTTTTTTGGAGATTTGAATGTAGTCTCCAAAATTACTAGTCTCCTCTGCAGCCGTTTTTTAGTGTCGTCACGCAACGCTCCTCCTTACGTGACGACATTAAAAACGGCTGCATAGGAGACTACAAAATTACCCGTCAGTTTGAATTAAGAATTACACCTTACATTACACTAAATTGTCCTCCAAAGTTCGATTACATTGACTGTAATTGGAGTGTAACATCCTTAGTGCTTCACTGCCTTCACAAAGACGACGACTGCTCTTTCACGTGCATTCATTCTTTCACCCGCAATTCACGGAAATAAATTATTTCATGCTTTCTCCCCTTCAAAACGCATAAAATTACCAACGATTATGACAATTAATTACCCACCTTGAGATGGTCCTGGTAAAAGCAAAGGACTTGATACGTATGCCCTATGGTCAGTTTCTCAGGGAACACAGAGCTGACGAACTTTGCTGAAGACTCCACCTTCGGTTGTTTCCACAATTTGAACGCGTCGATTGGCCACAGCGAGGGCTCCATCATGCGCTCCACTAGACTGTCACCTGGCTCGGGTCTCATCTCCTCCGAGGAGAGGTAACGGAAAATAAAGCGTCGAAGCGCTGTTGTAACGGCACTGAGTAACGAACGATCTAACTCGGCCTTTCCAGATGCAGGTGCTGCTTTAGTCATTTCTTGCATCATCTCTTCAGGTATGGCCACACGAAACATGTCATGCACGCGTTTGGCAGCCGATTCAGCCAACACGTCTTCAAGAAACTCGTACAAGGCAACTACGTGAGTCAGCTGGATGGCGCTGTGAGGCTGAGGGAGTAAAGCTTTCGGAAAAGGTCTTGATCCACGGAGCCACTTGTCTGTGAATTCTGTCAAGGGTTCTTCCGGTTTTCCAACCTGATGTCTCTTTAACAGGCAAAGGACGATTTCCATGTGCTCTAGCAAATCTTGTATGCTCTTGAGGCTGTGCTCGCTCTGGCGTACCAGACCACTTCTGAACACAACTGTTAGTGGCTGTTGAGGAATCAGTTGTTGTAGCTCGTCCAGAATTCCTCTACAAGTGTGGAAGAGCTCTCGGGCAAAGATAAACTCGTGCAAACCGTCGAAAGTTGAAAGAAATGCTTTTCCCACCAAGAAGCGGACCGCCATCTCCTTTTCAATCTTTGCAAGATCATAGAATATTTCCTTTCCATAGCCATACTCTGTATTACGCTGAGAATGCCTTAAAATATCATCAGACCACTGGTACTGGATAATTTCTTTCTCTCGAGCTTCCTGCAAATGGACCATTGGAATGGCACATTTTCCCTCGTCTCTCCCCAAGAAGACCAGCGAGGGACTTTTAACTGTTGCTGCAATGTTAAGCATCTTCCGTAAGAAATCATTCTGGATGTTCTGAAGTATCGCTAAAGCTGCGCAAAGAAACACTCCTTCGCCTCTTTTCTCGACAAGGCAAAATGAAATCGGAGAGCTCTCGCTGAGATATGGCACTTCCTGGTTCAGGTGTTCCTTGACAAAAGGACGCATCCTATCCCACGCCGTGTTGAACTTCTCGAAGGTTTCACTCAATCGCTTTCTCTCCTCAGGGGAATGGGCTTCCCTTCGAATGATATCTCCAATGTTTGTAGCAGCTTCCTTTCGGGTGAGACGTCTACTCAGCAGTGAATCCACGATACGACTCCAGGAAAGAAGGTCGTTCAGGTTTGCCACAAGGGGCAGACTGTTGTTATAATCAAGAAATAATCCGAGTAGGGGATGGTTGTTTTTCTTTTCAACATTAGCTGACATGTAATGGGCTCTTAAGCTGCTGAACGTTTTAGGAAACGTCACTCGGAACAATCTGGGAAGGTGAAAATTTCTCTCGCTCGTGTCTAAAAATTGAGGACTATCAGTCTCTTCGATCTTCCTCTGTACAGCCAATGGAGACTGGCTTACAAAGTGCTGAGAACGTGCCAACAGTTTTCTTGGGTAAAATTCGCTGAGCAAGGGGCCAACAGCTGCTGCAAACTTCTTTTCCCATTTCAATCTCGAGTCTTGTGTTTGACACAGGCCTGCTGAAGTAAGGACAGAAGTACTTTCCTCCAAAGCATGGTGTAGGAAGCGGATGATGTCTTCTTCTTTGGCATCGAAGAGACCACATAAGGCTGTTAGGTCGTTTTCAATCTGTTGAAAGCACACTTCACTAGGGCCACTCTCTGGATGATCAGGGCTCATTATCTGAGAAAGACACTTTTCATCAAACAGCTCCAGTGCGTAGCCACCGTAAAGTGCTGCGAGGACAAACAAGTGAAGAATACGGAATTCTGCTGGCTCCAGTTCCCGTAAGTGGAGGAAGATGTGTTCAGAGGTGATAAGAGAGACAAAACCTTTCGACGGCGGAATGGCTCTGACGGCAGCATCATCCTTGGAACTTTTTCTGTCGTCTTTGCACGTAGTTCTGCAAGTAGGACAGGTCGTTTCATTGTCTTCACCAGCCAGAACGAAAGCTGTTCCACAGGAACAAAAAAACCACGTTGTTTTAGGAAATCGCTCGGCAATGTAATTTTGGTGTACCCTAAAAGGTTGCTGAGAACTTTCTCCAGATGCCAAGATATAGGAATCCTGCGATGCCAATGGGTTGGTGAAGTATGACATAAACGCAAGGGTGCTCTTCTTTGCGCTGCTAAAACACGACGACAGAATGATGCAGAGATGTAGAATTAATGTTGCCTTGTGTACATCCGCGGCCGAAGATTCAGGTGAAATGCAAAGCCCTGGAGCTTTGAAATCTTTTCTTCCGGTGATTCGGAGAAGGAGCTGCACATACGGGGGTTCCAAGTTAAGCAACTTCTCTGTAAACGAGTCTACGGCTTTGTCCTCACTATCCCAAAGGTATCGTTTGGAACGAACTAAGTAGAATGACTTGATCAAGACGGCTGCCATCTTAAATCTCTGTTCCGCTGATTTTGACATAACATGGAAGGCGTTTTCAAGAGGCTTTAAGTTGTTTTTCTCAAGAAGACTTGCCAACGCTGCTTGAGCTTGGGAATTCTCTGTGTAGTTTTGGAAAGGATCGAAAGTAAGTTTGCCCATCAGATTTTCGTCTTGCCAATGAACGCTCTTTAATGCCGGTAGTTTAGAACTACGTTGGCATATCTCACGGACGTCGTAAGTGTAGAGCTCTTTCTTTAGTTCCTTGAGGAAATACAAACGCAACTCTGACGCCCTGCAGGAAACTGGATCGCCTTCACTAAAGGAAAATGCAGCATTTATTTCATTCACGAGCATAGAAAACTCTCCGTCTTCTACTAGGCACTGGCGTCTTTGCAAAATAAATTTGGCAAACGATGTCACGAATGACCTCAGATATGCTGTGGCACAAAGAAGATGGAAAAATCCATTTTCAGAGTGTTCACAAGGATCCATCAAAGTTCGAAAAGCTTCACGAAAATTCAGCAGAATTGGATCCTCTGAGCTGGAGACGGTAGTAAAATCTAAGTCTAAAAATGCAACTTCGCTTATAAGGTCACAACAAACAACAGCAAATGGGGAGTCGAGCTCAACGTCATCAGCGAGAGTTGACAAAGCAGAACTTGTTTCTTGGAGGCCTGGATGTTCGCTGATGGTATCCAAGTCGTGCAAGAGTTCTTCAAAGACACCAGGGCAAAGCTGTTCTTCCATGAGAAAAATACGGTGCACCAATGGCCCAGCGAGCTGCATAAGAGATGTCTCTCCACTGGAACAGATCCTAGCTAGAATAGAGCCAAGAACTGGTGTGTCGGGATTTGAATCGATACATCGTCCGTACAGTAGCATCAGGAAGTCTTGCAACCTTCTCTTTTGAAAACCTCCTTTCTCCAACTCATCAATTACGTCTGTTATACGATCAAAAATGTCCGGAGAGTCGAGATATCCCTCAGAGGCTCCTGTGCGTCCAAGTGCACCAAGCATGTAAAGCGAATATGGTTCGAGACGCTCGGGCAAAACCAAAAGAGTGACAAAATCGTAACAGACACGAAGGTAATGAAAGGCAGGGACTTGAACTTGCATTCTGCTGACTGTTGATAGAAAGAGACTTGTCGTTTGCTGCCAACCATCAGGGCCTTTAAAGTTATTCACCACATCATCTGTTGGAAGTAACGCAGAACACAGAGACTCCACAAGTACTTCACCAAAGCTGGCGCTTGTTTCTTCGACACCATCACCTGACAACTCATCTACTTCACGTCTTGTCTCCCATAATTTGTCTTCTTCAGAGTTCATTTCTTCCTGTGTGTCTTCTTCGCCATTTCTCCCTTTCTTGCACCTATGTTCTTCAGTATCATCATTCTTCTTGTCCACATTTCCATCGTCTTCCATCACTCCTTCATCGTATTTATTTTGCTCATTTTCTTGCAGACTTGGGTTTTCAGCTTCTTGCAGTTCCAGTGCCTGGTTTCCTTCGTCTCTGTCTCCTTCATCAACAATTTCCTCCTCAAGGATGTTCTCTTCACAAGGCTCAGTCACTGGAGAATCTCTTGTCGTGGTCTGTGTTTCGTCTTCTTCTTGCTGCTCCTCATCTTCTGTCTGACCAGTTTTCGTCGATTTCCTTTGATCTTTCTCTAATTCCACTCCACGCGCTTCACTAACTCTTTCACTTCCTTCCTTTCCCAGTATGTCAATCTCTTCAGCCGTCTTTAGTTGCTGACTGCATGGCCACTGTTGCGACTGCGACTCATTTTCAGCCTGGGTGTGCAACGTAGAGGGTTCATCGATTACCTGCTTTGTGTTAACTTCCTGGTTGTCAATCTCTACCCTTGAATCCAAATCTTCATCGTGTAAGGTGTCACAGCGTCTTCCTTCAGTTTCTTGAACATCTCCAGAGGCCTCGCTTTTTGGTGGATTTTTGTCCTGAATCATCTCTTCAAACATGGACGTTAACTCTGAGAAGAGTTCATGAAGGTTTACATTTGCTACCCGATGACACGTCTCATAAACCTGAAGGGCCGCCATATATGAACGCTCGTTCAACCAGAAAAGAGAATGCAGCCTAGTTAATAGCAGAACGAGATCACCATCAATTGGAAACTTGATATCACGCGCCATGGCTGACTTCAAAAAGTCAATTCTCCGGATACGCGTGAAGGCATTGGAAAAGTGAGATGTTTTCATATCAAGGAGATCATCAATATAGTGCCCGATGTTCCCTTGAAGATATTCAAGTTCGACTACTTGAGGAATTTTCTCTTTGACAACTGAGGCGAATCTGTGAAGCTGAGATTCTACTGCAATATTTTGCAATTCCTCATTGTCATCCAGGTTAGTCTCATCCAAGAGAAGCCTCCTGTGGTCCTCTGCAAACATAGGCTGCACCTGCTCTATTTTCTTGTAAAATACGGATGCAAAAGGGAATTTCAGGTGCAAGCGTTGCTCGGACATGAAGTAGGACTCCGCCCCTTGATGGTCAGGAATGTCATCAAGGTCCAGGATATCCTCATCTAAGATCAACTTTAACCAGACTTGCAGTTCCTCGTCTTCCAAAGTGTCCTTTGTAAACAGGAACTGTGGCCATGCAGACTCCTTCTCCAAGAAGTAGACAATCTTTGCAAGAGGTTGACGTATGAGATGACTGACATGATGTTGAATAGCTCCCACTAGATGTGAGGAGTTGATTAAGGCTTGTCGATCACATGCCACAGAGTACTGCCAACTGGGAAGATCTGTTTGATGTGAATCGACCTGACCTCTTTTTCCCAACCACCGTTTCACAAGCTCCTTAAAACATTCCAGGATTTTGGAGCACGACCTCAATAGCTGTTCGAGTTGAAGAATTGCATCCAGGGAGGGCTGGTGAGTGGGTGGATACTTGATTCGAGTAAAACACCAAAGAAACTGATTGGAGGCCACGTCCTCAAACGAGAGTGCCTTCGACTCCAGGAGGTCCACGATGCTGACATCCAAACACTCAGTAATCGACACAACTGGATCTTCTAACACGTCAATTGTTACTTGCTTCCAACCACTTTGGAAACTGAATTGCCAGCGCTGACTATGAACTTCATTGGCATCACTTTCTCTCTGAACATGGATTACAATGCAAACATGCTTCAGCTGTTTTTGGTTTGCTTCCGTTGCCTCTTTGTTATATTTCTCCCTCTGCTGCTCGATAATGGATTTGGCAAGCAGCATATGTGTAGCATCTAACTCTGGCTTACATTGCAGTACCAAAAACGAGACACTGGATCTCCAAAAACGTTCCAACTCCTTTGTCAGCTGCTTTTCAGACTTGAAGGCACCGAGTTTCTCTGCCTGGCACTGTACTAACCCATCAAGGCATTGAGATACATTCACATGGATGTTGCTATGGGTCATTACAACCAGTCGCATTCCATAAGTGGCATCCTCACTTTCTGAATCAACTTGCATATTTTCCAGCGAGTATTTCAAATAACCCTTTAAGCCATTGTGCAGGGGCATCTGGAAAAAGTTGTTGTTAAGCGTCTGAACATCCTCCAAATTCTTCTTCGCCAAGGCCGACTGTAGGCTTCTCACAACACCATCAGGAGATGCCACCATCATAAGATCCTGCTTGCACAGTTCCAGAATGCCATGACTTGTGAGCTTTGGGTCTTGACTGTTCTTAAGGACTAGTGATGGAAGGGTGTCATCACAAAATCCAACAAACATGTCTTCCTTGTGAAACTGGGATTCAAGATCTGGAATCGTTGAGATGCCAGTCACCCAGTCATTTAAATTGCTGATGATTCTTCTTTGCTCCACATTTAAGACATCTGAAAAACGGAGCAGCTGCTTTTCGAATCGATTGAGAAAAGGAGGATCTGTAAAATCCACTCTTCCTTGGTCAATCAACACAATACAGCGAAATCCATCATGAACCTGACACATTGGATTGCTGAAAGCTCCGAGTGCAACACGACAATTCCTCTTTCCTCCGACTACAGTGTAGTTTTGATTAAGCATATCGTAAAGACTGCCGTAGATGCTCTCCAGGTCTCGCAAGATTAGTACACAATCTCTTTCCATGCACAGAATAATGCGGCTCAACATACGATAGTTGTACTCTTCTGAAAGGTCTTCTTCAAACCGACTTCCAAAGATGGTGATCTTCTCTTTCTGCAGACTTTGTAGCGCCTGATCAAGGATTCCAATTGCAGAGTCTCCGTTTGTGATTATCATTAGATGACGGGCCAGCTTGTCATGTAGGTTGTCACGGATGAGCTCGGTGACGGGAAAATGGTAGGTTTCCTCTACCAAATCTTGCATCTGGAGTCCTTCTTGAAACAAACATTGAAAATTGTTTACATCGTTGGGCACACCACCAAAATTCCTTTGCAGCGCACGTTGGATTCCCTTAGTTTTCTCCTCGGACAATACGACCTGTGAAATGTCTTGTTTCGGTTCTGTGCTGAGACATTTAATCAAGCTGTAATAGTCGCGTAGCCCATGAAAGTTAGCATATTTTTGATGTCCCTGGTACTTCTGATATGCTTCAGCGAGGCAACGGAGCTGCTTGTCATCTGGGTAAGTCTCTTGGGCAAACTGACGTCCTGAACGTGTACGAGATACTCCATGGCCATTTCTGTCAAGGTTGGCCTCCCGCAAGGATTTTCCAGTTTCGAACAAATCATCAACGTCAGGTTCAGGTCGTGATAGATGGATGGCACGGTTCATTTTTGCCGCATCTAGAGCCCAGTTTGAAATGCCCACCACAGCAACATTAGGAAATGCACTGTCACCCGGTTCCAGCAGACTGTGCAACACCTTGAGAGGGTTGTACTTGGATATTTCAGCCAGACCAATCTCGTCAAGAAGAACAACTGGTAGTACATCGCCCGTTTTGTTATGCTCTTTGTACTTCCTTGCCTTCTCAAACACTTTAAGTATTCCGTCAGATGTTGATGACTCCGATCCTTGATGAGAAACAACGTAGAGTTGTGGCAGTACCTTGAGAAAAGGGTCTTTGGCGTCTTTTCCTCTCAAGTTGCTCCTGATTATTTGCATGGACAAAGACTTGCTGCAACCAGGTTTACCAACAACAAAAACAGGAATTCGGTTCAGGATACAAACCAGCATTACAAAAACGTTCTCACGAAGAGCAGCATTTTTGGCTGTTCCCTCTGGCAATTCCATTCGTTCCAGGTAGTCTTCTTGCTCTGCTCTCACAATGGCTTCAAAGCTCGACTCTTGAAATTCTCGATTTTTATGTTTTCTAAAGCACCCAGCAACAATCTTGCGATATCCCTGTCTCGCCTCTGCGGTAGGAAGACGTGACTGGTAGCAGTGTGCTAAGGCAAGTACAAAGGACCTCTCTCGGTGCGAAAACCCACGAGCAATTTTTCTGTAATGGCAACTTTCCTTGCGTTTTGGTAAAGGCAAACCACTTCGAAGCTGCAGAGTTTCCTTAAACCACTTCACAAGAACAATACATCGATGGACATCTCTCAGGCTGACACAATAAGGACTGTTGTCAATTTCTCGGATGTATTCCTGCGAAATACACAGGAGATCAACCAGTAAGTTGTTGGGGTTTCCAGTGATTCCCTGCACCATGCGAGCAATGTATGCAAGTTCATCCTTTTTACCCAGTGATCCATAATCCCAAACAAAGTCAATCATTGTTTCAGGTAATGGGTGGACACGATACACCAGTCTGGCGTATTCATCTGTAATCGTCTTTCCACTTAAACCAGCCGTCGAAATTTTCCCGGGAGGACGAAGGCGGTAAGGATTACAGGCGGCGATAAAGATTAGGTTTGGCATAAGTGGATTGCCTTTAATGCTATGGTGACAAATCACTTCATTGATGATTCCAAGGTATTCACAAGTATTAATCTCGTCAAGAAACACCCAAACTTCTTCGCCACTTTCTGCTTCTTTTTCCATTTCGAGCACAAAGTCGACCAGCGCCTGCTCAGTCACACCTGCATGGAAATTGAACACGTAAAATGGGACGTCACACGTCCTGGCAAGGTACCTGACCAGACTGGTCTTTCCACAGCCAGTTTCGCCCATAACAATGACTGGAATGCCTGCCCTGATGCGTTGAATTATTAGCACCATTTTCAGAATGTTATCGGGAGTAAGGGCGTAATCTAGGCTCTGTAAGCTGTCATCGTTTTCTCTTGGAGTTGTACGAACAATTCTATCCAACCTCTGTTGAAGCTCTTTTTGACTCATTTTGGTGATGTCATCCATACCTCTTCCCTTCATGGCTTGAGTTTTGAATAGCTCATGCACGTTTGTAGGAACCAATGACAAGTCACGATACAACGCTGAAATAGTTAGTGCTTCAAGACTGTGAAATACAATCACAAGGTGGTTGTTGTCGGCCCATTGTATCATTCCTTCTACTCGTTCGACCATTTTCTCAGCAACATTCTTTGACGACAACTGAATCTTTGTTAGCACTTCAGAGGCTTGTTCTTTAGAGATGGCTTCTGACTGAACGCTCTTGCATGTCACGACAGAGCGGGATGCAAACTCCCTTGACACCTCCAAAAGAGCTTTGAACAAACAGTTTCGGACATCATGTGAGGGACCCAGCACAACTCTCAAATTGTGGGGTTTGAAGTACGGACTTGCGGAAAATTGCGAAAGCTGATTAGCAAAGACCTTAATAAAGCTCCATGCTATGTTGTATGACAGGTCACCACCCGATGAGAAATGCTTGGATAGCAACACCCTACAGTGCTCTGGTGAAAGAGGGTTTAATTCTCCAGGTCTCACCTCTTTGCTTTCCAATAAACCTGACTCAAAGGCCTCGAGATATTGACAAACCACTTGAATGGGGCTCAGTGCTTCTTGGCTCACAACCAGGTCTTTGTAGCCATCCAGCTTGATGTGCAAAGGGGAAAAACACTTCGTAACGGTGAATGAATCTTGCAACCAGTGCCTCAGTGTGTTCGCAATTTCGATGTAGACATGCTTTGTTGGCAAGTGAAAAAGATCTGTTCCGGAGGAAACCATCCCAACAACAACAAGCTCAAAAATGAACGTGTCAAGAACTGACGGGTCATCCACTTCGCCAACATCAAAATGAATGCATTCATACGGACTAATCTGCAAACCCGATAACCTCTTCACAAGTTCTTTTCTTGACAAGGGCCCACTGATTGGAATTGTTACAGCTTTCCTCTTCCTGGATGCAGCGTGTTCATGAATGGTTTCTGTTTTGCCCACAGCAGGAAGATCTGATGTGACCATGAAGACTTCGGGGAAGTCGGTTTTAAATCTGGTCCGCAGTTGAACTTCGGTCATTCCCGTAACATTGTGCACTGCTGCAGAAAATTGATCAGCAAAGTGATGATGAATTCCTCCACAGCAAACAATGCCCAGTAGATACGGACCTTTTACCCTCTGCTGGTATGCTCTGATGGCGGCAACAAGTTCAAATTGCATGTCGTTTGGCAGGTTCTCTACATTGGCTAAGCAATGCAATTTAGCTACCCTGGAATGCCCATGTGCTTCAAACGCACGTTTCAGAAGTCGGTCCACCTCCTCCCAACTGGTCTCAGGATTGCAGAAGAGAATCTGGCTCGGATGGGGATACGAGCCCGATGTGTTCTCGAATAGAGACATTACCACGTGGAGAAACTGTTTACTGCCTTGCTCCAGAACTGCTACAAATAATTCGCCTGGCTTTACAGCTCTTTGTAAGTCATGCTGTGGTGCTTTTTGCAATTTCTTGGTTTGGCGACGGATAAATATGGCATCTAGGACTTTCCCAATGGCGCGAAGATCGCTCTCGTGTCCAATATCTTTTTCAGGTACTTGATACAGGCGGCGGAAACTATCAAGTTCGTCATGTCTAATACTAGGATCCACAAAGCGCAGTAGACCGTGGACAGTCTTCTTCAGTGACAGGCCTTCTTTTCCATAGGGCAAACGCTTAGAGAAAAACTTGTGCAAAATCCACAGCTGGTCGGGATGAAAAAAGTTCAGGAAATAGTGTTCTTTTTGCAAAATGTGCAAGATTTTTTCCCAGTGCTTCAACTTTGCTTCCAAGGAGTTTGACAAGGCTTCAATCTCGTCAAAGGAATGAAGTTTTACCCAAAAGTTTTCAAACTGGGGATGGCCTGATTCTTGCAACATTGTAACCATGTTAAGAATGTCGGTAATCATTTCAACTTGTTGAGTGAATGCAGACAATGTCGTGTCCACAGAAGCAGCTGTAGCTTCACAATCTTCTATTTGTCTCATATTTTCTTGCTTCTTGTCAGTGTTCAAAATAAGGAGAGCTCGGCTTCTAAGGTCATGAAGCTCTGTTATGTTGTAGCTGGTTTCTTTAGTGGCACCCTCATGGCGGCGATAGCTTAGTTGAACATCACATGACCCATCTGGGTTGACCTTTATCAGGTAACACCCTTTCTGCACTGCATTACTGATGATTTCCTTTGTCATCTCACCTCGGTTGGCAACATTCATGTATAGTCCTCGCAAACTGTGGACATTACAACCGCATTCCTTGATCTTGGCCGCCATTTCTATTTTCTTCTCAAGCTTGCTGTAGCAGCTTTCCATAATTTCCAGAAAAATCAGTGGATCTTTTGGTGTTTCTCTTATAACGTTTCGTACAAATCCGTGGACATCAATCAAATCAGAGACTGTCGCTTCAGAGACAAATTGATCAGAATGTTCTTCTACGGCATCAATTAGTATCCTGATGTCCTCACCAGCCGTTTCCTTCATGAATGAAATCAACTCACTGGACTCTTGAAGCGTTTTTATGATGGTCGTCAAAGTTTCATCAAGCTTGCTGTCAACCACGGCCACACTCATCTTTTCAACAATCTCGGAGAGGCGTGTAAGTGTCAGCTCACTTGTAAGACTGGACGACATGAAGTCCTGCAGGTCCTGAGTCACTACAGCACCGTTAGTACCATCAAATCCAAGGGCTGAATAAACCGATACTAGCTGCGCAACCTTTTCACGAACAACAGGAAATCGCAGGTAGTTGTTCAGCATTTTCTCCTTTTGCTGTGGAACGATGCCACCACAGAAGGTACTGATTAATTTAACCTCTCTCTGGAGAGCATCTTTACCAGCAATTCCATGAAAAAGCATTTCCATTTCTTTAACGCTTGGATTTTTTCTGATATCAAACAGATTAGTACATGCTTCTCTGAATACCTCCAGTGCTTGGCTTTCAATAACACATAATATCTCAGCTGCTGTATGTTCTGTGCCGAATTCCGCTTTGGAGTCTGGAAGGACTTGTGGAATATCGACTGCTTCCTCCACGGCTGCTTGATTCGCTGAAAACTCCGCTTTTAAACACATTCGTGCAACATTGGCAAATATAACTGATCCTTGAACCTGGCTGGTTAACTCTTCAGAGTCAATCAACCTGTGCAGTGTCCCCCAGTAGTTGACATCGAGAATATCTTTGAGAGTGGTGTTGTTCTTCACTTTCTTCCTTTCATTGACTTCACGGATAAGGGAATGTGCATCGGATACCACAACGATGTCCTTTGACACCTCCTCAAGGAAACGGATTGTTTTCTCTAGTTTGGAAAATCTTTCGCAGAAACTTTGTGCAATTGCACGCTCCCTAGAGAACTGTGACGTCCATTCATCGACTTTGTGTTGCTCAACTTTGGATTCCAAGGAAGAAGCCAACACACAAAATGTCGCAAGCAATTTGAGATCCTCATCCTTCAGATCCAGGAAAAAGGCTACAGGCAAATGGTGTCTTTGCGGCGGAGCTGTTAACCATTGCAGAACCTCTGTGACTGCCAAAACTTTGGGATGGTGCATTAGTGTACTCTGAGGATGAAGTGAACTTAACACGAGTAACCAACCCTCACTGGTGGAAATCATAGTATTTAAGATCTGTTCATTTCCATCTTCACTTGACATCGGGATGAGATCCAAAGTAGCTAAAAGAAGTTCTTCCTTGGCCCTGATGAAAAAAGATTGAGTGAATGAACTGATATTAAATTCTGCAAACTACCATAAGCTGGAATTCACTTGAACAATATTTAACAATACAAATAGGCTTCATAATTGTAATTTGTGAAAGGCAAGTTCTCAAAGCGGGGAGGCACTAAGACCTCTCTTACAAATCAATGCAAAATGACAGAAACAAATCCATACCCAGCACAATGCACTGATATTTTTTTATGAATCGTCACTAGCGATTTGACTTGAATTCGACTCTGTTCAATAAAGTTTTTGCTAACTTTATTGTGGTATTCATTTAAAGCAATGAAGCCGTGTTCACCTTTCAGTTCTAATAATAACTTGTACTCGAATAAAAAATGGAAGGGTCATACAATCCAGTTGTATCCCCTGATTAAATCGAAAAACGCAACGTTCTCTTTTTGGCCTTTTTCCACTTCCTTGACAGATTTCTGCAATATTAAGTTCCAGCGTAATTAAGATTAGCAAAATAACTTCAACTACGCTTTATTCGATATCTCTGAAATCTAATGCAAAGAGGTCTTAAGTTACAATTCGAACTCCACAAATTCTTCCTCCTGCTTCCCGTCACATTTTGACAGGTTCCCGTCTCTTTGCACGTTTTCACTGGAAAATATTACGCATTGTTGCATAATTTTCGTCTACGTCTTCCGCTTCCCAAGACCTTGGCAAGCCCGCTTTCTGCGCCCTTTCTTCCTTTCTCCCAAAGAATTCCTGCTCCCTTTTCTCCTAATGGTTACTGCTTCCCCGTCTCCCAATATACTAAGCACACCAGGTCGTTGTCATATTAATGTACTCAAATGCAACATGAAACACACACGTATGACTTGCATTAAGCCTACCTGTCCAGCTTATCCTTTTGCAGATCCTTCTTTCTTACTTTTGAAACATCATCATAGCCAAGCATTCGAATCATCTTCCTGTATCTTGAACGACGGTCTCCTGTCCCACTGTGTTGTTTTATTGCACTTCTGAGAAGCAAAGTGAGGCGTTCATGAACTGCTGGGGTGAATCTTTCTGCATCTTCAAATGCACTCATGATAGAATCAAGACTACTCTTAAAAACCAAGCGCTCCACCTCTTTCTCCACAGCTTGGTAAAGTGCTTTGTCACTCTTCACTGCTTCTGTTGTGCATAGAGCATCACAGGCCTCCACAGCAGCAAGGACTTTGTCTTTAGGCTTCATTCCAGCTTCAAAGACTCCGTTTCTTAACCAGTGTTGGCAAACTTTTTCTTTCTCTTCGTGCGAGATGTTGCTTTTCCAGTAAAAGCAAAACACTTTCGATTCCAAGAGAACTGGGAGGATGGACACTATTTCTTTAGTTTTGTGTGTTGCGACGCATAAAATGAAATCATGAAAGTGTTCTGATGAATACAAACTTTCATCAAGGGCAATGGTGATCAAACTGTCGACGTCTTTCTTTGAACAGGTGGTCTCTGACGCAATTTGCTCGGTCAGCGTCTTGCAAAATGGATTGGCGATTTTTTCTTTCAACTTTTCTGGTACCTGACACCAAAACAACGGCTGAAGAAGGTCTGGTTTTCTTCCACGTCTGCGTGATATGAGCCTACAGTAAGCATCTGAAAACTCCTCCACAAGGCTGACTTTAAGGTCTGGAAGATGGCAAGAGATAGCTGGATGGACATTCCAAAGGCAGTGGACACTTGGAGAACGGTTTATCACATACGATAAATACCTTACACATGTGGCCTGGTCCTTTAAACTCTTCAGGGTGTTCAGCAAATTAGGCACATGTTGGTCAAACTGCTGTTCAGTGTATGGCCGTGAGGAAAGTTTGTCTGCCACCTGCAACACATAGTTGACGTCAAGCAAACTACAGAAATACTTGATAAATAAAAGAGATCCTGTTGAAGAGCCAGCTTTAAAAAGATCCTCTGCTACAATCTTGATAAACTTTACACTGGTCTGGGGTAGTGCCACGTACGGACAGCAACCAAAGGATGTCAGAATCAAGTCAGTGGTTTTTTCTCCCAGTGATTGGCAGGTGTAGTTAACGGGCCAGGTTTGAACATGATGGATGAACTGACCGAGAAGAGAACATACGTAAACTCCTTGATATGGATAGGAACGATTGTTCACTAAATCTTCAACCCACTTTAAAAACAACTTCACGTCTTCATCAACATAGCTCGGGTGACCAAAGCCTACGTGTTCACACTCAATCAACAGCTCTCTAAGATCACACCCACGGCCTAGCGCCCGGCATAGCAGCTTGACATAAAAAAATTGTCCAGAGAAAATATTTTTCCTCCAGTTTGGGTCTTTCGGATGGTGAAAAATGTCATACTGATTAATCCCTCTATTCAGTTTACGGGTCTTTGTTTCTTTAACAGTCGTTTCATCTTTGCTTCTGGTGACAGTCTTCAACAGCCACATTCCAAATCCTTCTTTGTATTTTACTACATACCGGTAGCGAAAGGTATCTTCTTCGTTAGCATGTAGGAATAATAAAGGAGACTTCCAATACTTCTTGTCATCGGAACAACACTCAAGGAACAATGTGAGACTACCATTTAACATTGGCTTCTCTGTAACGATCTTCACAGACTCGACCTTTTCATCCACAAAGAGATGAAAAACATACCTGAGAAACTGAAAAAGAACAACCAACTTCTTTAAGAGCTACATAATGATGTTTTAATATTTTAATGTGTGAAAAAATACTAATTGCCTAATCACCCGAGCAACATCCATTTCTTAAGGGACCGTTTCTCTCTCAGACCAAGTTTGTTTTCAGATTCAAATCACTGCACTCCTGTAGCTGAGCACCTTTCCTAGACGACCAAGCGTCCTGGTATTTAGAGTGGTTTGTTAAAACACGTTGGACTCGATTTGTAATATAAATAACATTAAAAACATTCCGGATTTGACCGTTTTTTAACCTGCTTTAAGTGTCTAAGAAACCAAAACCACCTTCAGTTTGACGACAGCTGAAATTAATGGGTGCGGGAAGAATGCAAGATGTGGAGTTGCGAGTTGCACTAAAAAAGTCTGGATTCAACAGGACTGGACTGCAGGCCATGAGTGATTATTGTGGTACAATTGCGAACTCGACACTTGTGACCACTTTTAATCACTTAATTACATGAGTACACCCCTTGGAAGCACACTTTTTGGCATACCTTATGAAACCATGGTTTATTTTCTTTGAAACTTGTGCTTCAGAGGTGGGGAAGGCTTTCTTTATAGCGGAATAAAAAAATGACGAGGTGAAAAAAGACATGGCTTGGTGGATCGCCATGAACACATTTTTTTTTTAAGTTTAGGCAAAGTGGCTCTTGATCCTGATAGCCCTGAATCCCGGAAACATTTTCTTTTTTAACTGGCAAATTTAGAGGGCTGAAAACCTGCTATGGCTACCAGAAGGGAAGGCACCTGGTCAAACATGTGATGCAGGGAAATGCAAAAGCTTAATGAAACCACTGAAAATAAGTGAAGTACCTGTCCTTCATTGTTTGAGGGCTCCTGAGGCTGCATGCATTCCTCGTCTGTGTCACTCAGAACAGGTATCTCATCCTGCAGAAATTAAAAAGAAAGTAATTTACCACATAAACTTTCAAGTTGGAACAAATTGAACATGTCTCTATCTGCAAACAAATGTCGAAACAGACATTACAGTCCACCCCTACTTAGGACACCCACTTACATGGCCACCTTGAAATTATGGCAGGTTATGTGGCCCCAGCCAATATAATCCCACTTGAACCAACCCGCTTCATATGGACACCTCATTATTACTGTCACTTTCTGCTCCTGACGGCGAACATATATTAAGAGGCAATGTCCACTAAGACCGAGCGAAATCGAAAATATGTGGCACATGATGAAAAATCAAAACTCTCCGTTTTTCGCCCAGAGATACCTTATGGTAGCTCTAGAAACGTGGTGGCATT
>Ga0126336_10000121_pt1 | contig 21868 bp, 19 predicted proteins | sample SidCmetagenome_FD_92530 | JGI IMG/M metagenome (GOLD analysis project Ga0126336, IMG submission 92530) | Coral microbial communities from El Islote,Puerto Morelos, Mexico - Siderastrea C C metagenome | ecosystem: Host-associated > Invertebrates > Cnidaria > Coral | place: El Islote,Puerto... | reverse complement strand
TTGGGTTCCCTGTGCAAGTTTTTACTTTTTGCATGTTACCTATGACGTCATAACTCGTATGCATAGCACCTTACTCTGGCAAAATGTTTCCAAGAGATATGCGTACAGCTACTGAAAACGGTAAGTAAGTTGAAGAAAAACCTTACGAGGAAGGGTGGGGTGGCATCCAGCATCCTCCCCTTTGTACACCTGAGGTTTTATATTAGTGGACTCTTATTTCGCAGAACCTGACTTCGTTAAAGTATAAAACCGCTTCATCTTTGTGTCGAAATTTGAAACTGAAAAAACCAAAGGCTTGCGCAACTTATCGCAAGGCTGCTTACGATTCGGGCCAGCATCTCTGTTCAGTTATGAGTACCACTCAAGGCCTTTTCTTTGCGTTCGTGAAAAGGCGTTTGCAATTTTGAGAATTTTACCGAATATCACGATTGATCATTAATCTGCACTAAGAGCTTCACGTACAAGTACCCAATTGTGACTTGAACTTCATTTGGGTGGGAGAGGTGATGCCAAGTTGTCAATCCAAAGCTATTAATTATGGTCTTGTGTCAACTTGAGAATGATATAATGCGCGATTTGAACTCTGGCACACCCAGAAATGAAATAGTTTAAACCAATTTTCCACTTCCCACACACGCAACACAACGACTTTGAACTTTACTACTACTAACAACAACAACAGCATCTTTTATTTAAACACGGTTTGTTCGTGATAGAAGAGCAACAAACTCACTTCCACTAACCTTTGGTGCTGTTTTCTTTCTTTGTCAAATTGCTGAGTTCCTTCTGAATCTTGTCCAATTTTCTGTTCATTTCCAGGATAATATTCTCCAGTTTCTTGTTAGGTCCAGCGTAGAAGTTGTTGTTGTTATTAATAGTACACGGCATCCCTTTAGAATCTGAGGGATTCTGTTTTTGTGTTGTCACTGAGTCAACTGCTTGCAAAAGCACCAATGAGAAAACGACGAAAGTAAGAATCATTTTTGCAAATTAAGGTTATTCGCCTCTCAATCACGTCTCGGGAACGTTTGATCACGAAGTAGAGAAAAGCAAACCCTATATGTACGTCGGAGAGCTGAAGCGATGCATTTGAACCTATCACGAAGAGAGATGCATATTTCGGCCGGAAGTAAAACTGGATAGCTGAAAGGCGCTAAGACAATATCTACGCTTGTGCTTGCCTAGTTCTTTAATTTCTATAAGCTTATTGAAAGCGCGGTTTGAGAGTCTTTCAAGAAGTGGATAGAGACATTTAGCTTGACGTGGGAATAATTGCAAATGCGAATTTGATGGATTTGTGCTTATGCCTGTGCACGCCATATTAACAAGTCTGTTTGAATCAATAAAGATCTGGATAGAGACTCTCATTTATCTTGACATGGGAATAATTGCACGGATTGTTGCCTTTACCTGTATTGTTTTTGGTGGCTTTATTTGTAAGCTTACAGATAATTTTCAACAAAAATGTCTTTATCCTCTTTATCCTCTGAGGGGATAAAGAGATTTACCTTGACGTGGGAACTCCAAGGGTCCATTACGTGCTCTTTTCCCTGATTCGTGCCTATGCCTGTCTATCCTACGTCTCTAAGCTTAAACAGTCTTTTTCAGCCACTCAAGAAATATATAGACATCTATATTGTAGAGGAGCGACTCGCTTGGCTAGACGCGATGCATCGAGACTCTGCTAGGAGAAAGCTTCTTTATTACAGCGACTTGAGCTTCTACAACTTCTCCACTGATTCTGAAAATCTACTAGCTACAATCAAGCTTCTTTTGTGCCAAAACTGTAGACATGCTTGGGTTAGCTGACCGTGGAAACTTTTGCTTCTCTTCCTATTGCTTAACACAGTGTGTGTAACACACCTACGTGTTCGACAATGACAACCGAGTGGAAGATAACCAATAAAAGCTCGATGATAAAACTACAACGCTCGACTATAAACCCAAACAGGAACCTTCATGTAGGAAAAATCCAAGGTCAGCTCTAGTTCTTAAGAATGCCTACTTTAAGATACCACACCTAAATTCAACAAATCCTTTCAGTAGACAGTGCAACTCAAAAACTAAGGATATGCTCATGTGGACTAGCTTAAATCTTGAATGACCTGAAACTACGAACAAACTGTAAACAAGAAATACTTTTAAGCAAAAACTCTTAATTGAGACTAGCAAAAACGTTCTAATAAAAATGATTCCTTTTGAATTAAACTTCCTAACAGTATTGAAGGCAGAACTGCTAAAAGTGGCTAAGACAAGATATAATTGGTTGAGGAGATTAACGGCCACTTGCAACTTAAGCTTAACGGGAAAGTGCTGAAAAGGGCTAAGACAGGACATTTCTCGTAATTCACGCCATGTATGCCTATTCCTTTCTAAAACTAACAGTCACCCTCAATCAGTCAAGAAGAGGATATGTGCCATGCCTTCCTTATTCAAGAGAATAAATAGTCAGTTTCAACCAATCACGAATGTGACATTCACATATACCTTGACGGGGGGAGGGGTATTTCCCGTGATTTTTGACATGCCTGCCCGTTCCGAGTTTTTAAGATTCAGCGGTCACAATCAACCAGTCGAGAAGGATACAGACATCTATCCTTACACTGGAATTTCCAAAACGGCTACTACAAGACATTTTGGTTGATTTGTGCCATTCCTGCCTATTCGTTAAGAGATTAAACGGTCACTTTTAACCAATCAAGAAGACGGCATTCGCATATTCTTAATTTAAAATTTCTGAAAAGGGCTAAGACATGATATTTTCTCTCGTAATTCATGCCGACTGCCCATTTCTAGTTTTTAAATATTTAATGTCACTTCAACCAATCAAGAAGAGAATGAACACTTTCACCCGGACAGAGAGCTACTGAAAGGGGGTGTTGAGTATGAGGGTGCGTTTGTTTGGGAAAACCCAAACTCAGATCAATCTAGAATCCAAAAAACAGATTCTGCAGAAAGAAGTACATAGGAAAGACCAAACATATGCTTTATGAACTCTTAAAGGAACACATACGGGCTTCAAATAAACCAAGTCACGCCTATGCTTCCCGCGCCAGTCCCATCTTAACTGTAGCGTACAAGCAATACGTCCTGCCGTTAAGCACATAGAAAGGGGCAAAATAAAACTCTGTCACTTGAGCCAATGACATATCAAGTTCTACACAACTTTGTTTTTAAATTTACAACCTTTCACTCACTCTTAACGTTTCCAGTAACGTTAAGAGTTTTATAAAACAGCGTAAAACATTCGTTGTTAAAACTTAAGGTGGCTGGCGGCTATTTTTTAGCGCGGAGGCTCCATTTTATAAATCGAATTTTTGGCAAGTAAGTGTTAACCGGTTTCAGTGCTTTTTAGTGTTCTAAACAAAAAATGTACGAATTTTACAAAACTTTTATTTTCAGAGCAAACAAGTTCAACGGTTAAGAGATACAAGCGTTATTTCAATATTCCTATCATACAACGACAAATTTTTTGTAATTAAGCTCAATGAGTTCTAAGACTTTAAGGTTTGCTGTGAGCAAGTTTCTACAAAATCGGCTGGGTAGAAATTTCTGCACAGTTGATGATTAAATTTTGGCTTCAAAACATCATGGCTGTGTAATTACCCTAGCTGTTGCAAGAACACTGACGTAATGCTAGGATAGCAAATATTTCTTGAAGGCTTGATACCACCTAAAACACTGCTGAAAAATCGGAAAAGATCGAAAACTCCCAGTAAGATCTTCAAGCAAATGAAGAAAAGCATGTTAATAGTGGGTAACTTGTGAATCTGAAGATATTCAAGTTTATTCGACTTGTAAAAAAACTACCGATTTGTTTTCCCTTATTTCTAAGTTTGGTAAAATCCAGCATATATACAAACGACCTCTCCCATCCTCGACGAAATCCAATGAATTTGGCTCGTCAAACTGGCTTCTTCAGGTCTTCCATGTTATAATGCTTTGAACCTCGGGTTCTTGTTAATTATTCAAACTTACCGCGTTCCGGGATTTATTTGCCATTTGGGAATCACGAGTTTTACCCATTCATCATTGTTGGAACAAATCATCGCAACACAAATTGCACACGAAGTGAACATACTCAGCCGCATTATCATTTCATTTTTCCATGAACCGAAACTTCCAAGTGGCAAAATAAATACCACAACGCGGTAAGTTTGAATAATTTACAGGAACACGAGGGTTTTATCCATTTTAAAAAATAGAAGACGCGAGGTAGCCAACTTGACGAGTCAAATTCGTTGGGCTTTGTCGAGACTACACGCCTGAAACTAGGTGAAATCGTTTGTACATATGCTGGCTACTCAAATTCGGTTTCCCGTTTTCCAATTCCCAGGGAAAAAGACAAACATTTCGGCCAAATAACCAAAATAAAATCGAAATGACACAAAACCTTCCACGTGTTTGACCGACCGACCAAAACTTAATATCACGTCACCTAACGAATTGCAAATCAAGCATATATTCTTGCACTCAAAATCCTATAAGGTTGCTGTCCTTCAGATCAAGTATCTGCTAATGAACTCCCGGCATTGCTCTCGGTTTCGCACGCGAGTTTTTCCTCATATCTCAGAAGGAAAGAACAATATGGTATTGGCTATCCACTGGTTTGCTATTTACTAAAACGTATTATTTATCTCAGTGACAGCGCAGAGTGGTAGATATTTAGCTCCGGTGCTGCTTGGCGGCCCGGGAAATATCCACCACTGTTCACCTCCTCTTTGGTGAATAATTGTTGATTGTCTTCAGACAAAGAAATCTTCTGACGTGATAGGTTGAGCCTCATCAGCTAGAAAATCTTCTACTTTAGCTTCCATTCGTACTGGCGCGGTAGCCCTCCCTGTGGTAAGCTGAAAACATAGCTGGAGTGAAAAACTGATTGTTGGTAGAGTGCTGTGGAAAAGTCCCACACATTGCTTCAGAGCAACCGCGACATGTGTTTCCATGGCCACTCTTACAGCAACCGAACTTAAGACGATCTACTTTCTCCGCTGATTACTCGGGAGCAGCCCCCCAGAAACGCGCTTCAAGATCCATATCTATGTCACGCATGCCTCCTCCCATGCGACTTACTGCGACGTTTTCACACCTTTGTCAGGGTGTCTTCGCACGATGAAGAGATTTCTCCTTCACCAACCTTAATTTCCCGTCGCTGTTGGTTTTTGTTTCATAGTACTGCACTTTGAACCTGGTGTAAAGAGATCAGGAGAAAGTGTATATATGTTAGGGCCGTCCACACTAATGGGTTTTTGTTTAAAAACGCGTACTTTTTTGATGCGTTTTTGCCAACGGTCTACACTAAAACGATCGAAATGGAGATGTTTATCGATAACAACGGAGGTCTCGTTTCGGCGTGAACGCTGAAAACGGAGTTTTTCGGTAACACCGATGTCCAACCAATTATGCAGGGGTATCGTATTAGTATCGCGGGTGCCATTAAAGCATGCGCACAAGATGAGAACCTATTATTGTGGACGAGGTCTTAGGCTTTTACAGGGCAATCTTTGTTCAAGTCGGAGTTCTTTGATCCTCTCATTAGCATAAATTCGTTAAATATGAAAATGCAGTAGTCGATGTCAGAATTATACGCAGTATATATCAGCAGTATATATCAGCAGTTATTAGATAAAGCTGATAAAGCTGAAACCACTTCTCTTCACAATCAAAGAATACAAAGTATGTTAACCACTATTTACAAATGTTTACACTTTGCCAATTATCCTAAGTATTTAAAAAAACTATTTACTCTACGACCGTCTATCTACAATCTTAAGGGCACTGACATACTATCATTACCAAAACCAGCAACTACCACGTACAGTCTGCACTCTTTCAAATATTATGCGGTGAAATTATGGAACTCACTACCAGATAACATCAGAAGAGAACGTTTTTTAACTAGTTTTAAACATCTTTTGGAAACAGTTTCTTTTCAATGAACAATGCAAATTTTAGGTAATTATTTTAGATAGTTGGAAAGTAAATAAGTTTCTTTTTTTCTCTCTCTCTTTGTTTCACGTTTCTTGTTGCCCGGAGATATTAGCCTTTCTGGCTACTCAAAATTCGTGTGTAAATAAAGTTCATGTTATGTTATGTTATACGAACAATTCGTTCAATGTTGAAACATTTAACAATTATCCCACGAGGGCGCACTGGATATCGAATGATAGATAACCAACGAGGCGCGTAGCGCCGAGTTGGTTATAATTATTTGGAGACACCACTGCAAAATTCCAATTTATTTTATTTTATTTATTTATTTCTTTATTAATATCCAGTAAGCCTGAGTAGAGTACTAATTTTTAGAAAATCAAGGAAGAAAGAAAAAAAATGAGAAAAGACATAAAAAGGGAACAAGAATCGATCACATGTTCTCAGTTTAGAGGTTGCGGACGGAATGGTAAATACAACACTCAAACAACTGAGAAAGCCATTCAACTCCGTTTACGTGGCATCCGATTTCTATCTGAACAACTCGACCTGTTTGAACACAGCCATAACAAGTGCAGGTAAACCAGTCACTCAATTTTGCGTGGTATAGCCGAAAAAAATTTCGCCTTTCCTTCCTTCGTGGTAGTTTCTTCAGTAAGCTAACTGGTTTAGATTGTTTCATGATTTCGTACTGACTCGCCATGAATGTGTGATAGTTTTTATTAAATGCTTCTGTCCCATTTTAATGTGTTTTATTTTATGTCTTGCCTTGATCTTTGTAGTGGAAAGCCTTCCTGACAAAACTTAAGCCTACCGTTTGTTCAAGTTTAACGATCGACGTGACGATGAAAGAAATTAGTTGTAAACACAACGCTTACTGCTTATGAATTTCTGTTTCTACACAGGGGTTTTTTTTGATGCTAAGAAATCAAGCCCTACGGAACAATTTTGAGTTGAAATTTCTGCTTAATTCAAATTCGCTGCAAAGTGAGTTTTCTCGTCCATTTTTCTCGCCGGGTAACTCCCGAGGAAAAAAACTTTCAGCTCACTTTGTTGTTGAGTGTTCATTGACCATATTTGGTTGCAGCAGATATATGAGCTGGTAACCTACGTAGCTCCGTTGAGCCAATCAAAATGCTTGAAATCCTATATACCAAGCCCAGTTTTTAATAATGAATGATATATTTTCTTTCAAAAACGCAAAATTTGCAGCTTCTGGATAATTGCAAGGTAAGTGCTGGTTAAGTTTCTATGCAGAAATTTCGTTTGTCTCTCAACTCATTCGGATGGATTTGACTCGCGGAGTTTTCGACATTCATGTCCATCGATAGCTTGCCAGTTTCCATTATGCCCCTAGGATGGGCGCTGTATCTTTGAAACAAATCCGGTCCCGAATATTGTCCGCAGTCAGAATCACCAGAATCATCCCGTGGTACCGGCAGACGAAATTTTTGGCCTTTAGCAGCTAAACGCCCGGCGACCGCCATTCTTTGTTTTTCTGTCCCTAGTAGTAGAATCTTCCGAGCGAAGGTAGTTTACATGGTGCTACGATCTTCTTATCTCACAGCTAAGAAGATCCCAGCGCCAGAAAGCTCCTAGCCGGCGCTAGGGCCAAGTACAACCTTTTCCTTGTAAACTGAATACAGAAAACATGTGGCGCTAAGATGATCCCCCTTCTAGGATCTTCCTAGCGCAAGGATCTTCCTCCCTCCATGTAAAAAGCCCCTTTAGGGCCTCTTTGGCGACAGCAAGCTCTCTAAAATCTGCTACGGCCCTCGTGAAAGCCAGTTTCTTGGATGAAGCCTGGTGCTCTGTGATTGTTTGGAGATAGATGAGTAAAATAGAAGTGCCTTGCAGCCGATATCATGCAATATCAGCCGATATCATTGCCCTGTGCAGGCCCAGGTTTGCTTTGATTCTCCAATCATGATTCGTCCTCGGTTACAAAACTGTCCATTTGAAAGTTGTTCACAAAGGAAGTAATTTCCTGAAACGTGTTTAATAAATCGACTCGATTTTTTTTTGATGGTCTGTACTCTTATGGAGCATAAAAACGTTGTAAAACTTCAAAACTCAACTGGACCGACGAGTCGCAGGCGAGTTGTTTTACTGCCACGTTTTGAACATTTTATGAAAATAGAGTCGTGAATGTTAATGCAGAAGGGGTTTATTCACAGACTTACTCTGATCTGAAACAAAACCAGCCATTACTCTGTATAACTGTTAGCATCGCTCTTACAAGGGGAAAGTTTCACTGGCATTTCCTCGGAGGGAAGAGGGAGAGGGTATGCAAATGGTAAGCAGCCACGCAGGCCATTCTTATAGCGGAGCACCACTGCTAAACAAATTTGGTAACCTATCGATCTGAGAAATTTTGGTTATGACGTCAGCGTACGCCCGTCCAACCGTCTGCCCGTACAGTCTCTGGGGGAGGGGCAGGGGAGTCCCAAGGCAAAACGACGGTGGGGAGGAGAATGCCATTTTTTAAAAGTTTATTTAGCAAAACGATTGTTCAGACAGTTTTAAACTTAAGAAGAAATTATAGCTAATATCTATACTGTAAAAGTGGAAGGCGAAAAGTGCAAGTTACGAAGCGAAATTTTTCTTTGAGGAGTTTCTCTTTTTTGAGTTCTGCTGCGAACTTGAGTTCGCTTGAGTTCGCAGCATTTGGCAGAGGTCCGTACACCAAACATAGCAGAGCTAGTTCCTTCTGTTTTTTCTGTCCACAACTATGGCTTTTGCGACGGTCCGAACACATTTTCCCAGGAAAAACACCTGTGTTTTTCGCATCAGTAACTCGCGTAACCGGCGCGTAACTCGCTTAACTCGCGTAACATCTAGTCGAGTCGAAGTACATATCGCTTGAATTCGCAGGATTTGGCCGCAGTCCAGACGGTAAAGATAGCAGAGCTAGTACCTTCCGGGTTTTTTTCTATCCACAATAATGGTTTTTGCGGCGGTCCAAACACATTTTCCCAAGAAAAACACCCGTCATGTTATCTCGTTCGAGTCGCTTTTGTCACGTAAAAAGATATGAATCTAGAAGTTAGCCCGAAGTCGGCCATCGATGTCACTGTGGCTCAGAGGAAGTGAAGTCGCTCGCGAAGCAAATGACCCGAGATCGACTCCATGCCAAGGGGGATTTTTTTTACTTACGCCTTTCGCGACCAATAAGAAAGTTGAATTTAACAGCAATAATAAAGTAACAATTAAAAAATAACCTTCATCCTCTGAAACAAAAATAATGCCATTTAAAATTCATTGTTCAAAAGTAGACATAAGAACTCAATTCAACCTGCTTTGAACGCTGTGTACCCTAAAAGCTGTGGATATGGCTCTACCAGCAGAACACATAGTCTCATTCGGGGCCTATTTCTTTCCTGCTCTTCTTTTTGTTTTTTCGCGGTCATTTACTCGAGTCCTCTTGTTTTCGCTTGGCCAAACAAATACTCGTCGCGTCTTTCGCTTCTCAGGCTAGGGCTCGTATCTTGAGCGAATGACTGTATTATATTTTGCACCCTTAGGTAAGGGAGAACAACGGCGGGGGCTAATGCCCTTCTTGTATTCAATAAGAGCATTTTCAGAAATTAGTAAGTACCAACGAAAAGAAAAAATGGTGGAGCTCCGCTTTTAGGCTTGGATAAATCTTTATATTACTACAAACGTATGATGCGGGATGGACGAACTTAGGCGGTCTATCGAAGATAGCTTGTCTAAACGCATCGTCCATTTCTGTCTTTATACTTGACGAACTAACAATACATATGACCAGAAGCTCGATCAAACTCCCAAGTAAGTCTCAGACATTACGTGGCTTCACTATGTAAAAGGCCAATTTTACTCATAAAACTATTTTTTACCTGAAGACAAGTTAGCCTGTTTTGTTCATGTCTCTCATCAGACAAAATCGGTGCCCCTACGGATAGCCCTAGCAGAACTTTCAAATCTTTGAATGGTGCTTAGTCGCCCTGCCTGCTTCCCATGTGATGGTTTATCGCAGACGCAGATGCAGCTGTCACATTTGACAGATACACATCCATGGGCGTCAACTTGTCTCTGAGCTTTTGCTCGTCCTGAGGCTGGTCAAGGCGCGTGTGGACTTATAGTAAGAACTTCACAGTGAGTTTCTCTGGGGGAGGGGGTGGGTCTCCAATGGTTGCTTGTAATACAACCAATGTACGTCGGAGGGCGATCATTCAGGTCGTCTAAGGTTAAAGCCTGGCTGTACCTTATCCCTGTTATTTTTGGTTCATAGCAGTTAGGGCAGGAAAGGCTGAGGTTTCCACAAGTGATCTCAGCACAACCACAAACGCCAATAGTCTTTGGGTAGAAAAATGCTTTGTGGATTATCCATCTGAAAAAGAAAGTTCAGAGTTTAATATACTGAATGAACTTTCGACAACATTGCTCAAGAAGAAAAAGAATTTCACATTTCGTCACAAAACGCCTTTTTGTCTGACACATCCCTCATTTTAAAGCGCATTGGATCATATGCATAAATAAAATGCATTTTAGAAATTGAGTTAATATTTGCATGAAGCTCGACTCTCTTTCCTACCTGACGTACACGTGAACAAGTCGTTGCTGTATTACGAGAAAAGGCGCGACCCAGTGCGGTAGTGTCGCCATTCCAAGTAGCAGATTAAAGCTTCTTTCGTCACACCCCCACTCGAAGACACTCTCCTTGTAAACTCTCCAGTAAATAGCGAAGGAAGATACATATATGCCAGTCATTAGTGTGGCAGCTGAGCGGATGAGTGGAAATGAAATCCAAAGAAGGAAAAGAGGAACAAAAATTGCAAATTTCAGCCAGGTGGGAATGTAACGAAGGAAGTCACTGATGAACCACGGGAAAAACACAAGTGCGAAGAAGGCTGCACAGAAAGTGGAAAGAATTTTGAGGAAGCTCTTTGCTTTTGGAATAAATTTTTGAAGGAGGAGACGTATCAGGGCAAAGAAAACGGGAGCCAGGAACAAAGAAAATCGATGATAAATTGCATCGGACGACCTTAATGCTCCTGGTAGCACTGCTTGAGTGTTATGGTTAAATTCTTGACCACTTCAGGACACGGAGGACCACCTCCCAGAATCTCACCGAACAGAGAATCTATAATAAATGCAAGAGGATATGCCATTGACATCCACATAAGCACAGGTACAATCAAAGAGACAAAGAGTATAACGGCTAATATAACCAGTAGCTCCCCAATTGCCTGGCAGGGTTTTCGCCAGTTGCAGATTAATCCTATACTTTCTCTCATGTGGTTGAAGAACTCCTGATGCCATCTCTTGTCGTCTTTTTGGTCATGTCTGTATTTTTCAGTCCATGTAAGCACACCCTGTGTAACCGCCCCCTGACACACAGCTCAGGTAGTCTATCCTCACATTCTTCTGCAGAAGTCTGCGCAGGACACCTGAACAGAAGGCCGCTGATCGAACACCACCGCCAGAAAATGCCAACCCAATTCTAGCCATGGAGAAAAAAACTTTGACTGAAGTGCCACTGTCAAGAGGAAGTGATAGAATAAGTGAGTAAATCTAATATATTAACATACTGTATTTACAATTAGCCATTATTCTTCAAAGACTCATTGAATCTTGGTGAGCGGAGCCCGTTTCTGGAGTTTTTGCTTTTAGCGACAGTTATCCGCGATGGTTTCAAATCCCGGCACAATTCGTCGTAAACTTTACCTACCCGCTTAGCCCTTTAGCCCTGCTATCAACATACAAATTCTTTGAACTGCTCTGAATGTAATTCTTGTGGTAACAGATTGGAGAACTTGTGCTAACATCATAGCAATTTATCTTTCTTGGTCGTCGCTTTTACTCTTGAAATCATGACCCGTATGTTTGATCTTGTGGGAATTTTGACGATAAGAAATTAGGCGCTCGTCACTGAAAAAAAGTTATTTTGACTCTGTAGTGCCTTTGTTTATTTGTTTTGGTAGATTTTCCGTCATAATCAATGACCTGAAGCTGTTGTGATTTCATTTGCATTCAAAAGGGAACTTATACAAATAACGTGTGTTGTAAAATACCTCAGTTCGAGTGCTCATAAACTACTTCTCTCGTTAAGCATGCCCTGAATTTGTTGTCTTAACTTCTAGTGTGAAACATCAATTCATGTCATATCCTTCTGACCTAATCTTCTGATTCTGTTTTGCGTGAAACCAAGAGTATGACAATTTAGATGACATGTAAGTACCTTTCTTTGTTATTGTTAAGTTCTCAATATTTTACAACAGAACTTAGAACTTAGGCGGAGTTTATCGGTGAACGAGTTACTTGGGTGAGAGGACATTTTTTCCATAGTTTTTAGTTTGTACTTTCAAACAGTGATAAAGGAAAGGAGCATTTAGTATTGATTGTGTACATGATAAGAACGTGTAGTTTTATTCAAGAGTTTATCACAAAGGTTTGTCACTCGACTGGCAAATGCTGGGTTAGCGTTGAATTAAAAAAAAAGAGAAAAAGAAAAAGAAAGATGCAGTTTGCTCATTATTAATTTCAGCGAAGACCCTGTTGTGTCAAAAATAAGGATTTGAAAACGTCTCCAAAGATTGCTCTGCCGGTTAACGAATTACTACACATTTAAAGCATGTCAACAATGCTAATTTTTTGCCTTCTTGACACAAAAAGCACTAAATAACTCAAACATAAAAGAAAACAGTAACTGAACATCCATGGTCATATTACATTACGAAGGTAAAAAACTTTGCTTACAGTTGGTACTTTTACTCGAGATTCGTACGGATGTGTTGGGTTTCAGAGCAATCCTCTTCATCCACAGCTGTATCCAGTCTATCCACTGATACGGTTCGATGGGTTTCTTTGAAAAGTTTATATATCTACAGGCTGTACTTTGTATAAATCTTCGCGTTTGTATTAACACAGTAATTATATTAATGCAACTATAGAGTCATGGTATAAGAGAATTCTTTCACTTTTAAGGACATTGAAGGTCAAAGAATCCTCTTTATAACATGGCGATATTAAACGACGTCCCGTTTACCCTTGAGTATAACGGTTAAAAAAAAAGAACAAAAACCAGTACTAATCCAGTCAAATCCCGCTATTACGGACATCATTGACACCACAAAATGTGTCTATAGAAGAGGTTTAATGTTTAGAGCAAATACAGTGGTTGTACATGTACCACGAAAACTGTCGTGGTGAACTGACGAGTTGTCCGTGTTAAGCACCTGTTTTTGTCTTAACAGAAAAAAATTCTAAATCACAGCAACAATTCTGAAAGATTGATGGCGCCTTACAGTAGATTTTAGTGAAATCCGGAAGAGGTTATTATATAAGTGGGAACGTGCTGAAAGGTACAACAAATCAACAACAAATCAATCAATCAACAAGTTTATATTGCAAAAATTAAGCAGGATCCCTCTGCAAACCCTGAAAGGCTGTCCCTGGAGAACCCTGTGCTGCTAAGAGGATCAAACAACGTCGATGTACACAAAGATCGCATATTTGATTTCAAGAGCATTCAGGTGTAAAAGTCCTCCCCCCCCCTTCCTAACCCTGTAAACCCCAACACCGACAGGCATCTAATGTCTCCTTATAATATCACTACTCCTTCATAAAATGTAAACCATGAGAATAAAAGAATTGGTCAACAAGGTCTTGATGTTTAAGCCAATTCTCCCTACTAATAACATCAGAAATATATGGAGCACAGTGACGAGAACATGTATATTGGTATTGGGGCTTATCAGGTTAAGCGATGGCACATGTACCTCATCACGTACTCTCACGCGGCGATTTTGTGATGTATCACTTGGGTTCTTACATAACAATGTCAATCGTTACAGTGCATTCCCTCACGCACAAAATGGAAGGGTTTATCACGGAATATCTGACTGCTGGAAATATCGCTTTGGTGCTAGTCTGTGCACTTCTCCTTAGTTTTATCTATGAGTTATACCAGTTCAGAGATATGCCTCCTGGGCCAAGGTTCTCAAACCTGCCGTTCATAGGAAACCTGCTCAGTTTAGACATGAGCGCTGACGATTTTCCCAAGGCCATAGCGAGGTAATCACGACTTGTTCTTAATCACGTAATGTAGCTGTAGCCCTTGACTTTGGGAGCAAAATTTAAAAATCCAATCAGTTGAAAGCTATTGAGCAGTTATTCTAATGCTTTTCTTGTATGTTTATCCATAGTTGGCAAAATCAACCTTGAAATGTAATTTTTGTTTTGAAATTGAACCTTACTGGGAGTGGGAGTGACCGAAATGACCGTTTCATTATGTAGGTCAAATCGTGTGACAATTTCTCCCTACCATTCTCAGAAGAAATGTGTGGAGTTCAGTGAGGAGAATTTGTAACTTGATAGCAGGGCTAAAAAGTTGGTACTTATCATTCTTCAGGTAAAATTCATGACACATTGTACGGATATTTCAGTAGAATAAGAAGCGACTAAGTTGTTTTAAATAAAACAAATTACTAAAACATGGTCATGCCTTACTAGTGGTTATTAACTGTTGGCGAGATATGCATCCTCTCAACTCTGCTATCAAGATACAAATTCTCCTCACTGAACTCCACCCATTTCTTATGATAATGATTGGGAGAGAACGTTTAAAAATCATGGTAATTTATCGCTGGTAACCATTCCCTTTATTCTCATCATGACCTGTATGTTTGATCATGTATTTATGCTACGATAACAAATTTGACGCTGATCTCTGAAAAAGCGTTTTTGACTTGGCCGTTTTACGTCATTTTATGGTCACTGACCTCAAGCTGTTGTGATTTGATTTGCCTTGCAACAGGAAATTATGCAAACTACTTAATGTGATGTTAAATTACTCATTTCGAAAAAACGCCTAAAATCAGTGTCCTTAAATTGTTTCCTTGGTCAAGTTTGCATTGTTTTTATTCCAGTGTCGAACATGCGCTTATGATATTTTATAACAGATAAGTTTAGATTCTTATTACAGTTTTACCATCACGTTGCTTTTTGGTGACGTAACACTTTGGCACAAAGATTACAGCTGTTTTGTTTATATCAATGTCAATTATTTTAGCATACATAAAGATGACAAAATGCGCTTGAACAAGGCGAAATGTGTCCCCCTTGTGTCCCCCCCTTAAAAATGAAGACCTTGAAAGCTATGAAAAAATTTAGAACGGCCTGGGCTAGTCTAACGGTGACGTTAGGTGACGGTGACGTGTCATAACGGTGACGATAGAGTAAGAGAATCCTAGAACCCACTGCTTTTAAATTTAACTCGATCTAATGTATTTATAATCTAGGTTGCTTTTGTTACTTTCTCAGCATTCAACGTAAATATGGTAGAGTTTTATCCCTTAAAATCGGAAGCTACAAATTAGTAATTGCTGGGACACCAGACGCAGTCAAAGAAGTACTGGTTACAAGATCTGCAGACTACAGTGGCAGACCACAGACACATAACATGGTCACAATGACGCTAGGTATGGGCAATAGTCTGTGTTAATCAAATTTGAGGGGTTTAGCCGATCTAGAAAGCGAGCAGTCAAAATTTCAAGTTTCAATTAACTTTTCAGTTGTAAATTTCCTAATTCTTCTGAGGACATTGAAAGGGTTTTACAGTCATTTGTATGGAAAAATTAAAATCGCGACCGCTGGCTTTCGAGCATTGTTTTACCCTACAAAGTGGATCAAGGAACTCGTTAGCCTGGTACTTTAAGTGCAAACTTAATAAATTGTTTAAGAATTGGAATTTTGTAGAATAAAGTTGACATTAGAATCCTGTTTTTCCCATACAAACGCTGTCAGTTCCGTTACACGTTTGGGCCCCTGCAGATATGGTGGAAAAAAAACCTTGACAGGCTATCGAGCGTGAACGTACACTGTTAACAACGCCTTAGAAATCAAAAATATTCTATGCAAGCTTTAATTATAGAGGTATTATATAAATAGAAGAACTAAATTTTGTAAGATCTTTGAAAAATCGTTAAGAGAAACAGTAAGTTGTGTTTGCCGGAGACCCTCATTGTTCCTTGAGGTGAAGCCGTCTACTGTTTCCCGTGGGGTTACAAATAAGTTTTTCGTTATACGTCACAACTCAAAATAGAACAAATTCTAAACGTTTTGTTTAGTTTTTTCAAACGTTTCTTCTAAATTTTGCCCCTTGCAAAACTCTATTAACGTTTTGACAGCATTCTGTGTAGCCTAATGTCTGTCGATTTAGAGCTTTTGCCTCGTATAAGTCGTTCAACTTCTTCCGTGGTTCTGATTTGATATTGATATTGTATTATTTAATTATTTCGATTATTTAATTTTAAGTATTGTAAAGCGCTGTTGGATACCTTGTAGAAACAGCACTATATAAATCATTATCATCATCACCATTATTATTATTATTATTATTATTATTATTACTATTTTTATTATTTGAAAGCGTTTCTTGCGGTCATGACTGCGAAAAAAATTATTTGCCTGTTACGCCACTGGCACAAAAATTTGCCGCCGTTTCAGGGTGCATGACCCGATCACGTGCGAGACGAAAGTTCAAGTTGTTTTGATCCTAAGGAGTAAGTAAGTTTTGTTCGCCCTAGGGAGTTAGACTGTTTTGACACATGACACGTGACCGGTTCTCGTCCAATCGGAAAACATTTGAGTCGTTACGTATAACAAACAAATTTGATGCGTAGTTGCTGGACAGGAAGTGCTGCGGGATTGTCATCGTTTTCTCGCTCATTTAGTCAATCGTAAAATGAAAGAACTCGTAAAATGTCTAGAAATCAGTGAATCGTTTCTCATGGTGCTGTTCCATTTTCCTTGTCTTGCAAAATGACTACTGTCGTAAACCCGCAAGGCTCGTATCCCTAGCTTTACCATTCTAACTGTTCTTTTTTCAGGTGCAAAGGATATCATATTTGGAAACGATAATTTAGCGTGGAAACATCATCGACGCATTTTTGTGTCCGCCCTAAGACAGTACGTTTCCAACATACCTCTGATTGAGGAACGTTTGGCTAGGTCTGCTCAGAAGCTATTGGATCTCTTCGAAAAACACAACGGAGAGAGCTTTGATCCTGTTAAGAACGTGGACCTGTGTGTCACTGACGTAATAAGTGGAATCATTTTCGGCAAACAATACGACACTGATGACCCTAACATACGCAGCATTTTGGAAGACGTCGAGACATTTGTAAGAAGTTACAATGAAGTACAGGCAACGGTTTTCCTTGACTTCTTTCCTTTATCAAAGTACTTTCCATTCAAATCGTGCAAGAAAGTCGTTGGTGTCTTCGTGCACGCTCTAGAAGTCATCCGAGTGATTCTAAGACAACGTGAGAAGGTATTCGATCCCGTGAAGCCACCCACAGATCTTTTAGAGGCATTGTTACACGCTCGTAACGAAGCTTTAGCTAAAGCCTCGGAACACGTGGCGGCCATCATGTCTGAAGATCATCTCATTAACACCATAAATGACATGTTTGGAGCTGGTTACGAAACTACCACCGATACACTAGCCTGGGCAATCGGTTTTCTTGTCCATAATCCCAAATACCAACGCGACATTCAGGCGCAGTTGGACGAAGTCGTCGGCCGCGATCGAATGCCGAGCTTGGATGATCGTCTCGATTTGCCTCTTGTCAACGCTACAATCATGGAAACATTGCGATTAGCCAACATCGTACCAAACGCTTTACCCCACTGTACCCTCAAAGACACGTTCCTTTGCGGCTACCGTGTTCCTAGAGGCACAATCGTGTTTGCTGATACGGAAGCAGTGCATCTCGACCCCAAGTGTTGGGAGAATCCAAAAGTGTTTGACCCGTACCGCCATATTGACGAACAAGGCAACTGGATAACAGACAAGGGGAATTTCTATCCTTTTGGTGCAGGGCGCCGCTCTTGCGCTGGTGAGCCACTGGCCAAAATGGAGCTGTTCATCTTTTTATCGTGGATGCTGCACAAGTTCACCTTTGAACCCGAGGATGGGCAGAATCCGCCACAGCTAAAGCCTTGCAGAGCCTTTGTTCAATTTCCCGCTCCGTATAAGATACGAGCAATTAAACGAAAATGAATCCTTCCATGAGTCGTCATTTAAAAATGCCTTTCATTGATTTTCACTCGAAGATAATATTTGTAAGGAGAATGACTCAAGATGCAAGCACAACGAATCAGTATGGGCAAGCGGTAGGAAAATATGAAGACGTTTTTTGGGGGAAAACGATAGGGGAGCTAGCTCCTCTTTTTCCATTCTGATTAAAATTGCAAGATCCATAAATTTTTAACCTCCAAAATCAGTAGAGCTAAAATTTTAGGACAACATGTTCTGCCCTGATCCCTTACAGAATGCTATTGATTTCCCAGCAAAGCGAGCCAAGGATTTATTTTGAATAAACACCGCTACCGCTAGGGAATGGGCGTCTAGTGTCATTTTTTGTGACGTATCTTTCGAGCCTTAAAAGCTTTAAAGGATATATTTCTAGCATTTTTCACATACTCGTTGTCATGTCATAGAATATTTTGTAATGATTTTTTTACGCATTTAATAACTTCGTGTGTTTCGTGTATGATTTGGGAGATTTGTGTATAATGGTAAATAAAGAGTAGTACGGAAATCTTGTGTTGTCACTTTGTCGTGCTGTTGTCTGAAAATCCCTGCAGAGACACAAATTACGCAGTATCGATTAAGCCCCTTTCTCCCTACACAGTTAACGACAGTTGAGTTGACGAGAGCTGAAATAAATTTTTGAATCTGTTTGCTGAATATATATCCTTAACGACACTGTTTACATTCTTATTTTAAGTTGATAATGGCCAGTAAAATAAAGTGGGACACAACATGTATGAATAGCATGGAAGTGTGCTTGTCCAGTTGTTAGTGCCTTGGACACTTTCAACTTGTAGGTAAGTGGTTCAAGGCTGGTGTCTGCATTCGCGTTGTTTCCTTACGGTTCGTAAAACACAATTATTTTGCCGATGTGAGCAGAGACACAAAAGAGACAGAAAATTCTGCACAGGGTAGCTAGTCTCCAAGGTAGAAGTCTACGGGGCTGGCGGTCGTTATTTCCTCATAATGTTCGCCCATAAGACTAACCACAGTAACACTGCGTGGTTGTCGTTGTCAAGCATTACAAGTGGGACAAAACACATATGCGTAAATGGAAACACAAGTGCCATCCAATACGAACGCAAATTCAAGTAAAAGGTTACCTTACTTTTGCATTTGCTTTTTTTTAACAATGAACATTGCAACTGCAAGCGCAACAAGCAAAGTGTGACTTCTCCGTCGTGTTGGATAGCCGTTTCACCTGCACTCGGGTCGGGATATTTGCTTCGCAGTACGTGAAAACATCCCTTCTGTTTGCGTTAGTGTTTGAGTGTGCTTTGTACTTGTTAACAAGACTTAATAGATTCAACCTGGTTCCCAGGGCTTTTCCCTTTTTCTGAGATGGCTTTAGAGCGGCACCGTCTTAAAGGAATACGAATTGAAATTCCTTTCGTCGTCGTAGGTTTTTCAAGGTCACGGACGATTGATTGGCATGTTAATGATATAAAGGGGCACGGGTAGGGATGGTAGAGGGGGATATTTTGACCGTGCCTGTATTCTTGGGGACATGGGATGGTTTAAGCAATTGACGATTGATTGGTGTGTTAATGATGAAACGAAAGGAGTTTCATTGTAGTAGGTTGTTCAAGGTCTTTGGAGATAAAGAAAAATATTTGGCGCGATTCAATGTGGTATGACGTCTAGAAACTTCTGGTTTGGTTATGAAAAGCCTGTCTTTAACTCAGACTAATTGTTTCAATCACGCATTTAAAATCTAGCTCATACAAAGAGGGATTAAAAACACTAGAATCGACACTGGGTTAATTTTGTCGCATCAAAATATTTAGCGCTGAAAAGAAGCTTACACTTCAACTGACTTCGTTGGGGATCACCTTTCCACAAGAAGTTACGTATACTAAACAATTTTAACAGTGTTTATATCGTTTTAAAGCTTTTTAGTGCGTCGAGTGTGTATCAAAGAAGTGATGTCTTGTTGTTCTTCCCGTTATTCAAACACATTCTTAACCTCGGTGGTTAAAATTTCTCAGAAGCTTGAATATGTCTCGAGAACAATAGAGTTTCCATTGACAGCTACCCTAAAGCGATCGATAGCTAGGGAAAATTCGAATCCCGAGGTAGTTAACCAATAGAAGCTTGTCGGCGAATGTCTTGATGAAAAATCCGGACATATATCACGTCGTGAGAGTAACTTTTTTAAGAAGCGGCGTGTGTCGCTAAGATAATTTTGCCGCCTGTAAGCACGAGGACGATGTCGCAGTTCAGAGTAAGATTGTAAGTACAGTCAAAGCTCTCGTAGGCGACCACCTCGGGAATTCAGAAAAGTGGTCGCAAGTAGAGCTGGTCGCTTACGAGAATGGGCTCTCGCAAGCGACCACGTGATGAAACAATAGAGAGTGGTCGCTTACAAGAGCTTTTAACATAAAGCTTGCATATGTTAAAGATTACTTATAGTTTTGTAGTAATAATATTAAATATTAGTTTTTTATTGCCTATCACAGAAGAGGTCCATGTATGTATTAGCAGTTGTGTTATATATTACTTCAAATTTGATCAAGAACTGCGTGCTTTTATTAAAGTGCTGACCGAGTGGTCGCTTACGAGAACTTAAAAACAAAAGAAAAAGCCCGTTGGTAATTCTGAAAAGTGGTCGCCGTCGCTTACAGGAGCGGTCGCTTACAAGAGCTTTTCATTACAGAGTTTAAGTGAGTATTCAAACGGGGATTCACAGTCCTGGTCGTAACTAGAGCTGGTCGCTTACGAGGGTGGTCGCAAGAAGACCTTTGACTGTATCTTTTTAATTCAGGATTTGACATTTCACTTCAGTTTTAGGCGCCATTTAGAATTGTTTTTCTTTTAACTGAGCAATTGTTTTTGTCACAGAAACAGCTTCTATCCTCAAGATGAGCCGAACTCCATTTATTACAACGGCTATTTATTTAACTCTCGGCGCAAGACAACCTCGGGGGTCGATTTTAGTAGCGTGACCTTTCCAGATTTTTTCACCCAGGTATAATGAAACCCGAGATGAATTTACCTCGGGAAATTTTTGGTGAATTTGTCCTAGGTAAATCGGTTGCACCTAGGTAAAAGACTGTAGTGTGACCACAGCTATAGAGTGACTAAACATACAGGGAAAGAGTTAGGTAATGTTCGCATTATTGAGGTGACCCATATATTTTCAGACGAAATGAAATTTTATGCGAATCCTCGTCTCCTCAGGACCAACCACAGGCGGCCCAAACTCACGTTACGAGGTGTAATGTAATTTATATTCTTTATAAGCGCCTTCGGTGAGGCGGAACGTGACCTTTGAGCGAGCCGGTATCGCGTTACAGGCGACCGTTAAAAGAGACGTTGTATGAGAATTAAAATACTGAGGTCTGCGAGCGCTAAACAAAGATAAATTTGAACTTTTGTTCAATACAATGAATGGAAAATACTTACCTTTGATGTGTTCCTTTGTGTTTTGCCGTGTATTCATCGTTTTAGTGGATTTTAGGCTTCATTGCATAACCACTGTAACTCCCTTCATACGACGAAGGGAGCACAGGCTTACCATCCTCTGTTTGTGTTGCGGACCTGTGCTAGCTGAATATTAATGCCGCTTCGGTTGTGTACAAAGGATTTTGTGAATGCGATAATCGAGGCTTTCTGAACGGGTGAAAGTCAAATAAAAACGTTTAGAAACATGAACACTGTGTTAATGTATGTTATTACGTGCTTGGTTTGTCGATTTAAAGCTCCGGGAGGCGGTTTTAGAAACTTGAAGTTTGACCTTCTCTATAAATGTATTTATTAAAAACTGGACTAGGTATATTGGATTTCAAGCATTTTGATTGGCTGAACGGAGCTAGGCTATCAGCTCATATACCTGCTGCGACCAAATATGGTCAATGAACACTCAACAACTAA
>Ga0126336_10000120_pt1 | contig 21877 bp, 16 predicted proteins | sample SidCmetagenome_FD_92530 | JGI IMG/M metagenome (GOLD analysis project Ga0126336, IMG submission 92530) | Coral microbial communities from El Islote,Puerto Morelos, Mexico - Siderastrea C C metagenome | ecosystem: Host-associated > Invertebrates > Cnidaria > Coral | place: El Islote,Puerto... | reverse complement strand
GTTCATTCGTTCATTCGTTCATTCGTTCATTCGTCCATCCGTTCATCCGTTCATCCGTTCGTCTGTTCATCCATTCGTCTTTTCACTCGCTTATTCGCCCATTGGTTCGTGCGTTCTTTCATTCGTTCGTTATTCCGGTGTAGTGGAGGTGGGGGTGGACGGAGGTGTAGGTGTCTTTTTCGAGGCTACGAAGGGAGAGGATGAGTTAGCTATCGTAAATGCCTTGAAAATATGCTTTTGACGCAACTAAGGGAGTCAAAACAAACCGAAAAAACGAACAGCGTGACTGCCTTTGCAACAAAACATAATATTTCTTTCAATTCGCAGGATGCAGAAACTGAACGACACTTTGTATTAATTCATGCTCCATGGGAAGTTCTAGCCGAACGTGCTGAATCCATGAAGATGAAAGTCCCCCTTCAAATTAATGACACCATCTTTGCATCTTGGCTCGAGCTCTTAATTGGAACTAACACAGCTGACAAAATCAAAGCGAAAAATCCTTTGGTAATTCGAGATGCTTCAATTAAGGAAAATCCTGATCACTTCATGGGGCACTTCAAGAGGGATCGCCTGTCAGCGTACGTCCAGCATCGAGATTTTAACGAGGATACGTTTTTCTCATACATTGATCAACAACATCTAATCCAGAATATCCTAAACAATACACGGTATTCTGATGAACCTAACGATGTAGGGCTGACCCAGATTGTTTATGACGGTGCATACCAGAGCTGTTACCCGCTGCATGAGGGAAAACACGATATTTCGAGTGCAGAAGCTCCAGCCAATCCACGGCAGCAGCTAAAGAAGGACTGGGCACGATTTGGCAGAATGTTCAAGTACCAGCCCTACGATGCCATCAAGGATTACTTTGGCCATGAAATCGGTCTGTACTTTGCCTGGCTTGGGTTCTATACCGCCATGTTGGTTCCACTCGCCATATTTGCCCTTCTCGTATTCATCTATGGAATTGCCTCAGCGGATTCCCACATTCCAATCCGTGATCTGTGCAATGAAGAGAACAGAGATCGCTGGTACATGTGTCCTCTGTGTGATCGACAATGCAGTTACTGGAATTTGGCCCCAGACACCTGTGTGTACGCTAAAGTCACGCATTTCTTTGACAACGACTTCACAGTTGCTCTAGCCTTTTTCGCTTCCATTTGGGCCACGCTCTTCCTGGAGTTCTGGAAACGTCGTCAAGCGACCCTCGCTCACAAATGGCACACATCCGAATTTGAAGAAGAAGAGGAGCAGTTTCGACCCGAATACCTATCGACTTTAACCAAAGAAGAGGTCAATCCTTACCAGCCTGATCCAAAAACGGGAAAAATTGGCCCCAACAAGATTAAAATCAAACGGTTTCGTCGACTGAGTTTCGTGTTCAGTGTCATTGCCTTCATGGTACTCCTGGTCATCGTGGCAATGATTGGTGTTGTTGTCTACCGCGCAGCCGTTTTTGCAGTTTTAAGCAGTAGCTCCGACGAAAAAATCGAAAGTGGTGCTCGAATCCTCACAACGATTACTGCCGCTTTGATTAACCTGGTAGCGATAACCATCTTGCAGTTCGTGTATAACAAGCTTGCAATTTGGCTCACTGACTGGGAAAATCCACCAACTCAGACGGCCTACAAAGATAGCTTCACCCGGAAGATGGCTCTATTCCAGTTTGTCAACAACTACACGTCGATTATCTACATCGCATTCTTCAAATCGGAGCTGATAGTTGGCACTCCAGGCAGGTACAGAAGAGTGCTGGGCAAGTATCGGCTGGATGGGTGCAGTGAGCAGGGCTGCTTCTTAGAGCTGGCCATCCAGATCGCCACCATCATGGTTGGACAACAAATCTTCTACAACATCACTGAAATTGGAATTCCGTAAGTACTGCTTTATTCAGTAAAACCTATCGATCGATTGTTTGCTTGTTTGCTTCTTTTGTTTTATGCTAAAACGTTTTTGTTTGTTTGTTTGTTTGTTTGTTTGTTTGTTTTATTTGTTTGTTTCTAGGTACCTAATGTTGCTGAAAAAAAGACGATCCCAAGCAAAGTTAGATGGCAAACGTCCACGGCACGAATTGGATTACGACTTAAGCCCCCTAGAAAGGCATTTCATGTTCTGGGAATACCTCGAAATTGGTAAGTGGGAATGATTGTACCTGGGTTTGCGTTTGGCAAAGATTTAGAGTTTCCTCACACCAAACATGCCTGTAAGCTTTGTAATTCGAAACATAAAAATTATCCAGAACAGCGTTCCACATTCGCTTACATCGTTTTCCTAAGAAACTAAGAATCAGACTTTGACTGTAAACATTTGCGATTCCACTAATCTGGACCATTCGGTTCCAACGTTATCAGCGTGAGTTTAAAAGAAAGCGGGAAGTGATTTCTCCATGCCTTTCAGGAACTTTCAGGGATTTAATTGTCATGAAACCACGTTGTTTATCTAATGAGTTACCAGTTACATACCAGTCCTCTAGCTGGGTTAGGGTTGCTAACTTTTGCGGATAATTATATTATTGAATAGCTTATATTGTATAGCCCATATTAGGAAGTTAATATAGGCAATTAGAATTTAATTCTTTGTTTATGTTATTCTCGTTTATTGTTTTCTTTTAAGTCTTGCAGTACGGCTTCATAACCATGTTTGTCGCGGCATTCCCTCTTGGTCCGCTGTTTGCACTCATCAACGTCATCATAGAGATCCGCGTGGATGCCATCAACTTTCTGTGTCACTTCCGTCGTGCCGATGCCGCCCGTGTGGAAGACATAGGGGCCTGGTACAATGCCCTAGAAGCCATCACCAAGATATCTGTGCTCGTGAACGCGTTTGTTTTGGCATTTACCTCCGAGTTCATTCCTAAGCTGGCCTACAAGATGGTGTACTCTGAGAGTGAAAATTCATCGTGGGCAGGAACACTGGAGGGATACGTGAATAACAGCCTTGCGCTCATTGATTTGAACACCCTCTACACGTGGGAAAATGGCACTCAACCAGTCAACCCCACCAAGAATCTCAATTACACTCGAGATTATTGCAGGTAACCAACGACTTAAGAGTATTTGCGAACTTTATACAGACGCCTTATACCTGAGGGCAGTTTCAATATTTGAAAGGTGAAATTAAACTTCAACAGCAATTTCAAATAATTAGTGATGACAAAAAAGAGAGATCAGGATTCCTCCAAAAATTTAACTTCAATACTGAATAAGGAAAAGTTAATTTTTAGCCCTTATGATAATTAGCTTCAAAAGTATCATGATTCTACGCTTTTTTAAATCCAAGTCTCAATTAAGAGGCTCAGGAGCCTTAAATGAAGAGTTTGCAATTTTGTCCAGGCAGCCTCAGAGTCATTTTAGGGCCGTTGAGACCAATTTGGTGATTCTTCCTTAAACACACATAGACAGCTTGCCTCATACGCACAACATTTTTTTAGCTGCACACTCTATCAGTCTTCCCTCCCATGGAGGGCGTGGTGAGTCCAACACACGTGTGTGCAGGAGGCCCTAGCCAATAGACAGCCTTATGTCGATCGGAGGATTCCTTGAGGGTAATTTTTAGTTTCAGTTGATGACATTTTGCGACGATTTTAGGAGCGAGCGCCAGTTCGCCTGTGCAAACTACTAGGGATTTTTTGTGCGATTTCACATCGATTTGATTGCGATTTTGATGCAACAAGATTATTACCCAAACTGATCTTTTACGATTTTGTAGCTGGTTATGACAGCGGGCGCGCTCTTTTCCTGCCTCCACACAACATTTCAAAATCGCAATCAATTCTCCGTAATAGTCCAGGTTTAACTTCATCAAGACCGCTGACGGGGATTGTCTCGATCTGAAGTAGTAATACCAGCAGGGGAAGTGCAGAATTCTTCAGGAAACTTTGTTTTCTCGTCTCACATGGTATTTGTGAACATTAAAGTACTCAAGATTGAAAATAATCCTGTAGAAATGCGTCTTTCGTCTTTATACCCACGTCTTGGGGAGTTAGAAATTGGAGTTAATTTATTTTTTATCACTGGTTTCACAGGCATTTTGCTAGGGATTCTGGGACCTCACTTAAAATCGCCTGTGAACGGCGACCCTTTAGGTTGTCATTGTCAATTATATTATTCAATTGTTTAAATGCCATATTCTAATCGCTTTTTTTTGTTAGGTATAAAGGTTACTATGAAAATACCTATCCATACAAACGGTCTTCTGAGTATTGGAACATCTTAGCCGCTCGCCTCGCCTTCGTGTTTGTTTTCCAGTTTGTTGTGTACGCCATCACTGCTTTCATCGCGTGGATGATTCCCGACATTCCAGAGGAACTAGAATTCAAGATGAAACGAGAAAAAGAGCTTGAAAAGGCCATACTCAAGGACGAAAATAATGCAAACGTGTAATGATGAAAGTTTAGCGAGGTCTTACGCTTAGTAAAGTTGCTTTATCTGTCAGCTAAAAGAAGGCGGTTTATAGATTTCTCATTATGGTGAAATCAAAATAACGGATAGTTAACAAATAAGACTCTTTGGCTAAAAATTGTAACAGTGTTAAGCAGAGGTGTTTTAGTTCGTGAGTAATGGTTCCTGTAATGTCCTTCAATAGCTTAGAATGATTAACTATAGTAATTACGCTTTAATTTTTATATATATTACCTCTCTCTGCCTCTGATCGGTGCTCAACTGAGTTGAAACAATTTTGCGCTCTTTTTCATAAGAACGTCTAGTTTTTGATCTGGGGCTGAGCCGAGACTGTCGATGCTATATTTTTGGCGATTTGAGTGTGAAAACGTTTTACGATGTTCTTAATTGGTCTTAATAAATGGTTAAGACGTGAACAGGAAACGTAAATAGTGAATTAAGGGAGCACAGAAGAAAACACATCATATATTTTACTTCATGTGTGCTAGTATCTGGGGTGGACTGGGCAGGAGTGGGACATTTGAGACACTCGGAAGATTGATTATCAATACACCCGCCATAAGTTGAAGTACGATATAAATTCCCCCAAGTCGAGGGCATCTAGCTCATTTAATTATGAATTCTATTCTCTTTTGAGAACAAACTTTCAAAATTTGCCTGTTTTTGTAACGTTATCGCTCTTAGAAGGTAACACGGGTATGCGTAAGATGAAGCAGATTACATCACATCTTGATTTCTGTAATCCCTTTGGTTTTTTTATCTGCTTAACTCATCTGTCTTTGTTGCATTGCCTAGCCTTGAGAGTTTGATATAGTTGCCATAAAGAGAAATCACTTGTGCATTGTTTGTTTGTTTTCTTTTTTACACTGAAAAAATCATCACTACTTTAAAAAAATGAAATAAAGATTTGATGGAGAGAAATGTAAACTTTTACATTTGGGTCTCTACGTCAATTAGAAGAATTCTAAACGGAAGGTATTTGCACCGTTAACAAATTTATTCTCATTTCATCATCATCATTTTCCATGTTTCCCCAAGTGGGGAATTAGGCCGCGATTCTCATTTAAACGACAAAAGTTCCCCCCCCCCCAAAAAAAACAGCGTGCGAATTATTCAAGATGGTTGCAAGCTTAAGCGACAAATTCATGAGTCTCTCCAGCTTCACGCTAGAGCCTCCTGTTTAATAATCGGTGTGAGAATGGAAAGCTTCAACTTTACTTATTCCACTTCTTGAAGGATGGATTTTATCCTCAAGGAACAAAAGGTTTGGTTGCCACTCGCAACTCTGTTTCGACGGAGATTAAGGAGCCTTGAAAAAATGATTCAATTTGAATGAAATATTTTAGTACGATATCAGACTCTCAAACAGCTCAAGGACAAAATGACTCATATATGAGTTTGCAAACTGTGAATACAATCTATCATTTGGTATTAATTTTGTGGCTTATATGTATAGTCAAATTTTTCATGAAAGCTTCACCAAAACAAAACACAAAAACGTCCCGAGAGTTTAGGTAACGTGGCACAAAAAATTATGCCTTTATGTAAATTTTTGGTAAACATTTAACACATATATGAGATGTTTGTTCAGTTGAAGCAATGAGAATTCATTATTTTGTCATGCATTTGCAAGTCACACCATAAGCTGAGAATCTTTAACCAAGATAGGTGTCGCTGAAAGGGCAAACTGTAATGTGTCAAAAAGAACAGTGAACTTGAAGGAAAGCGGTTCCATCATTCTAAGGAAGAGGTGCCGCTGTGCTCATCAATATTTATAGAATCTATATTAGGTCAATTACATATCTTACAGGACTCAAAACTGGGTGTTGTTGTCACTTTCAGACCGGTCTCCACCGCCGTTCCAAGAGTTCTAGACAAATCACTCGGTTGGACTTCGCTAGTTTCTCTGAAGTTTTAAAGTCGAACCATTAATACCGTTGCACGCAACAAACTTTTTGGTTGTCACTTGACTTGGTCGTCGGATTTTACAGGCTGTAGTGTTCATTTCTAGAGTTTGCAGCGTTTCAATTTAAAAATTGTCGTCTATGTTATCTCGAGTGTTTCGAAGACCAAAGGATTCCAACATCATGGATAGAGGGACTTACACTCAGTTGAATCAAAACGATGTCCCAGTGGAGCTTGAAGCGGAGGATGTGCCGTTAACAGCATCGTCGGCTGGTAAAACGTACCCGGGAGACGGAGGCAGGCGTATTGACTACGTTCTGGTGTACGATACTTGTAAAGAAAAGGACGAAAAAGACGAAGACTCGAAGAAGGAGGCAGCGACGTTGGAAGGATCAAGGAAGTTTTACGAGAAGCGACTGCAAAAGAAGGGTCTTGTTCTGGAGCACGAAAGCATTGTAGTAGAGAAGGTACTGTAATCGTTTTGTTTTTGTTCTTATTATAATTGATTATCACAGTCATTTGAAGTTGTCCTCCAGAACAAAATGACGGACAATTACCCTTATTTACAAGGTGCATTTAATCCCTTCAAACAATCGGCTAGAGTTTTGAAACCTTTAATGTAACAATGTGTGAACGACTTAAAATAGCCTTTTCCAAATTAAATCAAACTGTGTTACTGATGTTTATTCTTAAACTGTGTGATCAAAGACAATACGGATCACTGCATAATAATGAAATGTTTCAATTTTGCTCATCCTGTGTTTGAAGGTATCCATCAAAGGTTAAAATTACGGGGAGGTAGTATCATCCAAATTCGCGTACAAATTGTGGTGAGAACATTTGCTGCCTTCGCAGTTGTCACTATAGGAAGCTACCTCTAGGTTATTGAATGCCTCTAGCTGAAGTAAAGACGTATCTTCAATCTTCTGCTTTTCTGCAGTTACAATATTAGGGAACCAGATTAAGGAAAACTCATACAGTATATCAAGAGTTGTATTGGCTTTCAAACTGAGCACTACCTCACAAACTTTACTTCAAATAAAATAAACTAATTAACCCGATTAATGGCTGTTGGTTAGTTTTACAACCTGATTTCTTGATAGTTCAAGTTGCGTCGGCCAGGTTATAAGCAACGTTTTCAAAAAAGGGAAACGAAATTATATTAAGTTGTTTTTGTTCGCTATTTTACGCCCTTTGCACAAACGAGACATCCAGAATTTGCATATTGATAACCGTTTACCTATATATTGTTATAGCGACAAATTTTCCCGCTCAGCCGCGCTATTTTTTTATTATATTCTACTTATCATGAAGGGTTTTTTTTATATATATTTTCCCAATTTATTTCTTTTACGGGAATATGTAACGAAATTACTGAGCAAATGATTTCATGGATGTTGGTAGTTTATCTTAATCACTGGATATTTCTCGAAAGCGGTCACTCAGAGACAACCTGACAAAATTGAGCACAGATGCCTACCAATATCATGACGCTAAGCCGATTACAAAACAGCCTGTTTTGGATTTCTTCAACTAATATAACTTCAAAAACATATAACTATTTATTTATTGTGTTTTCTTTTACAATGTGATATCATTCTAGCTTCTGTCAATGTTGTTTGAAGGGGTTGGTAAAATTAATGGATGACGTGAAAATCATCTTTTGGCAAAGGTGTGACACAACCATCATCTGAATTCCGCCAAGCACAGGTGGGATGATGCTCTAGAATTGCACTGAAAGAATTGCTGGTCTCATCGCACTGTCGGTGAACTTCAACTGACGATAATATTGTTTGTCAAATATCGGCCAAGCATCTAGAAGTCCAGAAGCGTCCATTCAGTTTTCTCTTAATAGAGGCGGGGAGCTATGTTGGCGCCCTAGTTGTTTCAGAGACATGTTAACGTCACTAGAGCTACTACTCTGAGTTACTAACATTATTCACTGAGATCACTAAGTGCTAACGGTGCAAGTTTGTAAACTTTCTACTTTGCAATACTATCTACTTGCACCTAAAGTACTTAACATTCCATTTTCTGTTTTCTCAGATTGTTTCAGGGCCTTTAAAAGAGATCTTTTGTGTGGCCTAATGAAGGTTGAATTGTAGGAATTTTCAGTAACCTGAAAATTGAAGCCCAAGAAATTCTTATATCCCCCGAATTTCCGAGTTGCTGTTGGCTTTCCGAACATGCGAGCTGACCTTAGTTTTGCACTCTAAACGAGACCTTTCACCCTCCTAAAACAAAACAAAAATGAACCTTCCCCATGTTACTAAAGTTAACGTTTAAGATGGCATGTCGTCGATGAAAACGTAGTTTTTATTTTCCTCCAATTTATCCTAAAAATAATTAATGTCAGGGTCCTCAGGCGAGTTTACCTTTCGAGCAGATATTCCGCAGCCGAAGAACCTTTAGGTTCCCCTAAAAAATGTCAACAGGGCAAATGCCACATTGATAAAATTTAGGTAAATTGTTCATTCCTTTTGGCCTATTTTTAATCCGTGATATTTTAAAATAATTTATGAAAGCAAAACTCCATGTGAACTTTCAATATGATTATTTTTCATGGCATAGGACCCTGACGTCGAACGCCATTTTGTCTTAATTTACGCACCATGGGAACTGTTGGCCAGGCGTGCAGAGGAGATGAGATTGAAAATGCCCCTTCAGCCGAATGATGTCCAATTCACTTCACTACTGGAGTCTTTGTGTGGGCCTGAACGGATAGAGAAACTGGCAAGATTCAATCCGCTACGTGTTCATGATGCAACTGTCCGAGAAAAGAACGATTACTTCATGGGCCGCTTCAAAGAAGACCAGTTAACAGAGTTCGTGAACCACGAAGACAAGGAGATCTTCTTTAGCACTGTCGACCGATTGTACATCGTCCAGCAGATACTGGAAAACACTCGCTTTTCCAAAAAACCACAGTGCGTGGGTCTGAATAGGCTTATTCTTGACGGAGCATATACCTCGCACTATCCCCTTCACGATGGGACAGAAAAACTGATGGATAGAGAGTCACCCGTTAATGATCGCCAACGGTTGAGGAGGGACTGGGCAAGACTTGGTAGATGCTTCAAGTACCAGCCCTACGATGCCATCAAGGATTACTTTGGCCATGAAATCGGTCTGTATTTTGCCTGGCTTGGGTTCTACACGGCCATGCTGGTTCCACTAGCCATTATTGCCTTGATTGTGTTCTTGTATGGCATCATATCAACAGGGTCCCACATCCCGGTTCGTGATCTGTGTGACGAAAAGAATGAAGGCGTCTGGTACATGTGTCCTCTATGCGATAGGCAGTGCAGTTACTGGAACTTGGCGCCGACCACGTGCCTCTATGCGTATGTCACGCACGTCTTCGACAACGATGGTACCCTAATTCTCGCCTTCGTCGCGTCTATTTGGGCCACGCTTTTCCTTGAGTTCTGGAAGCGTCGCCAAGCCACAATTGCACATGAGTGGCACACGACAGACTTCGAAGCTGAGGATGAACCACTTCGCCCAGAGTACGTGAGATCCCTCACTGAAGAGGAAATCAATCCCTTCAAACCAGATCCAGACACCGGCAAAATCATTTTCAGAGCTACTAACATAAAACGATTTCGCCGTTTTGCTGTCGTTTTCAGCTTGATTGCATTCATGATTTGTCTCGTGATCGCTGCCGTGATTGGTGTAGTGGTGTTCCGGGCGGCTGCCTTTGCCGCCCTGAGTAGCAATCCAGATAGAACCGTCCAGAAGCGCGCTCGTATTCTGACAACAGCCTTAGCAGCCTGCATCAATCTGTTGGCCATCACAGTGTTGAAGTACGCCTACAACAAACTGGCTGTTTGGCTGACCAACTGGGAGAACCCTGCAACTCGCAGTTCCTACGAAGATAGCTTCACGATAAAAATGGGTTTATTTCAGTTTGTCAACACTTTCTCGTCCATCATTTACATCGCGTTTTTCAAGTCTGAGATCATTGTTGGGTCACCAGGGAGATACAGACGGATTTTAGGCAAGTACCGAATGGCTGGTTGCAGTGAACAGGGCTGTTTTTTGGAACTGGGTATACAGATCGCCATTATCATGGTGGGACAGCAGATCATTGGGAACATCATCGAAGTTGGCATTCCGTAAGTAGCAATGAAAGTACCGACGTTTAATAGATAACCTGTTTTTGTTTCTCTTGTCATATCAAGAATATAAAATCTGCTTGATTTAGTTCATGGGAAAGCGAGTTTTGACATTCCACCCCAATCTTAAATTGACATGTTACTCGTTTAATACTTTCCCTCCTTTGCAAAAGGGACTCACTCAGAGTCTGGAGGGCATCATTAACATTCAAGTGCATGTAAATTGAAAAAGTGCAGCTTCCGTGTGGTCTGAGGGCCTTTATTACCGCTCTCTTGTCAGTGAGATCTTAGGCAGGACTCTTAACCTCGTGCCTCGCTTGGTGCAACTAATTTTAAACAATTATTCTACGCGCACGCGCCCGCGGGTTGGATGTCATATCTGCCAACAAGCGCAAGCGAGATTACTTTTTTCTTTAAATTATCAACTTTGGTAATAGTTGTTGATGTTTTTGTGGCCATATGTATGTTGAACAAAACTTTCCTTGGCGGTGAAAACTTTTGAAAGCCTTGAGACTTCACAAGACACCAATTTACTTATCAGAGAAAAAGCAGGGATATTTGCTGATAGCCTGTCTGCGGTGATACAATCGGAAAGCTAAAAAATTCAATGACCGACATAGCGATTTTAATGACACATAATTTGCTGGGGTAATTGTTACCGCCAACCTGATAGTATAAGGCTGGGTTAATCCAGCGAGTGATAGATACCCTAGGCATAAAAGAATCTGGCAATAAAGCAGTATGTATTGGCTTAGTTTTGCAACCTTTGTCAATTGTATCAGAGTTTATCCACTTGTTTAACACTAAGCCACATCGCTCCTTCTTGATGCAGATCGTTCATGTTGTGGATGAAAAGAAGGAAGTTAGAAGAGGCCACTGACCAGCCACAGTACATACAAGATCATGATCTGAGTACTCTGGAGGAACACTTCTTGTTCTGGGACTACCTTGAAATAGGTAAGATATCCTACTCAGAACACTACCTTGATAGATGCTGACAACCTCGCAACTTGATCCACGGTATCTCGATTATAAGCTTGAATTTTAAATTAATTTTTATGTGTGAAAGTTTGATGTTTGAATTCCCATTTTTTGGTAAAACCGCGGTTTGGGTTCAAGAACTTTTAAGTTGTTCAAATAACTTTCCTCAGCATTCCTTTGCCATGAAGCTGCTAGAAGACTGACGTGCTCCCGATGAATGGGGTGTTTGTCCAGTGCAACTTATTCGTGAAGAAAAGGGTTATTAATCTATTAGCTCAGCTTGCCTTGAAAATTCAACAATACCCCTTTATACATACAACCTTGATTTTATCTCTGAAAAGGTTATGGGCCCTGTGATCGAGGTTGTTATCTCCCTAAGTAGTAGGAGGCACTGTGTGACTTAATTAGAGAGTAGCATATGGCTAAAGCAGGAGCTCGAACTTATTACTGCTGGCTTTATTACTGTTAGGTAATAAAGCCACTTAGCCTCCTACCAGCTCACATTGCACACTAAAGGTAACCTCCAAACAGGTGTCGTAACGTTATTTAAGTTCCTGAATTCAATCAATTTACCATGTTAGGAATACCTATACTTCGCTGTCAGTAACGACATTTTTTCACCTGCTTCAGTTCTTCAGTACGGCTTTGTAACCATGTTCGTTGCCGCCTTCCCACTCGCCCCAATCTTCGCTCTCTTAAACGCTGTTCTAGAAATTCGTGTGGACGCGATAAACTTCGTATCTTACCACAGAAGGCCTCAGACCGTCCGCGTTGAAGATATAGGGGCCTGGTACAGTGTACTGGAGGCCGTGACCAAGGTTGCAGTGTTAATGAATGCATTCGTGTTGGCATTCACTTCTGAGTTCATTCCCAAGCTCCTCTACAGGTACCAATATGCCCCGGACCGTCATTCACCAGGAGGAGGGACTCTTAAAGGCTACATTAACAACAGCCTCGCTTCCATTGACCTGAAGACCCTGTACGCTTGGGAGCCTGGGACGGAGCCAATGGACCCTACTGAGAACGTGAACTTTACCAGGAACTACTGCAGGTAAAACATTATTTGACAAATAAGGTTGAGTAAAGTTAAAACCAACCCTCTTAGAAAATAAGAGTCTCATCAAGAGGGCATACATCGTTACAAAATTTATTCCTTTACATACGTATTACAAGGCTGGAAAAAAATACTAAAACAATAAAAAGGCAGTAAGGAAATTACAAAAGAAGCAAATTATCCACCTTTTTACACTCTTAGTAGTCAGCAGTTTTGAATCACTGAATCCCATTGCGATTATGAAAAACCTGAGGAGAAACGAAAAAGAAAAGAAAAAGACGTTCTTTCATGAATTAGCTTGACAGAATTAAATTAGATGACTTAGCATAACAGACTGGGCTTAAATAAGGTCACCTTTCTCTTTAAAATTGTTGGTGTCATTTGACTATCTCCCAGGTACGTCAGTTACCATGACAGCACCTACCCTTACAACTACTCCAAAGAGTACTGGAATCTGATCGCCGCCCGTCTCGCCTTCGTGGTTGTGTTCCAATTTGTGATATACTCAATCACAAGTATGATAGCCTGGATTGTCCCGGATGTTCCAGAGGACCTGGCGTTTAAGAGGGACAGAGAGAAACAAGTGGTTAAAGAGAAGCTAGGAACTACAAGTGATGACGAGAGTGGCAGTGAAGACGAAGACATCGAAAAGGATAAGAAGTCTGACAAGCCAGCACTTACATCTGACCTCTAAATATTTTTCATTTTTGCATAGTTCGCCCTCTGATCGTCATGTTCAATCTTAGAGTTCAGATAATTAAGATATTGGAGGTGCGAAATGTCCAAATAGGACTTAGTAGTGTTGTCTTCTCCTCACATTTATTTATCGAACTGTGTGCAATCGAACAGGAAACAGGCAGAATCACTTAATGATAATAGTTGATTGTAGAAGTGTAAACACTCTATCGCTGAAGTATGGGTCAAACGATTTGGAGAAGCCTTGAATTTAATGAGAGTTTACCTGGCACTTTCGCTGTCGTTACTGACCACATTGGCACTTTGAAATGAAAGAAGTGGTTTGTTCGAGCTTTCTATTTCAATCGATGAGAGTTTAAACAAAATCTCGCTCTCGTTTGTGGCTTGGCCACGCTAACTTTGATTGCATAACCACGACTCTCATCGATCAAGATTCTCTGCTACTCTCAAAGAGATTGTTCAAACTCATTCTTTCATGTAGTACCTCTCCTAGTCTCTTCTATTGTTCGCATTCGTAAAGGCGTTGTACGATTTGAACTCAGTGTGCAGCACGCGTTCGAATAAAGGAATAACATGACTAATTGCATGCTACGATCAGAGACGGATTCAGGGGGAGGGTTACCGCAAATGCACTGTAAATGCCTTATTTCACAATCCATATTTTCAAAATCTTCTCGTGTACCTCACTTCCTGACCCCACCCCCCTCCGCCTTTTCCTAAAATCTTGGATCCGCCCCTGTACTATCATTTATTGGCCTATACATTTTGTTGATATCAAGACTTGACAGTCATTAAGAGACTGATTTAGTATTTTCTCGGCCGGGTTACCGTTTACTCGAGGCCGGGCCTCGAATGAACGCCGGGTCCACACGGGGGCGTTTATTTGAGTACTTCGGTTTAATTTATTTCTATCATTCCAACTAAAGGAACACTACTGAGCACCCAATTGTCCGCCTTGTTTTAAATTTTATTGACTAGAGACGAGATCGATGCCCTTTTATTCCTGTTTTCTTATGTTGTGCGATATTTTCCTTTAAGTTTAGTGAACGTAAAGTATGAAATAACAAAACGAATTAGGCTATCAAAAAAGATGAAAAAAATAACATTTAAATAAACGCCGCGCGCCCCGAATAAACGCCGGGTTCAAATAAACGCCGGGTCTAAGAGGTTTAGTTTCAAATAAACACCTCCGGTGTGTATCGTAGTAATGTGATGTACCGTGTAGCACTCTGAAATGAAATAGTAAACATTTGAAGTGTGTGTATATATGAGTGCTAGAAGTGAGCAATACTGCCCTACATAAATTCCCCCCGGCCATTCGGCCTGAAAGAAAGAAAGAAAAAAGAAAAGAAAATACGGTATAATCAGTGAAATAAGTACTACCCATAAATTGCTTAGTCTACTATCATTGCAGGCAGTGCAACATGTAGCCTCTTTCCATTCACGTTTTGCCAAGGTATATATTAGTATCAGGAGCCCATTGAGATAATGGGCTCTTGTTAGTATCTATTCGGTCAGTAGAAAAGTTGGGAAAGTTGGGCGTAGTTAAGTTGGCTTAAGATCTTACTAGAATAGGCCACACGTTCATGTCAATAAAACAAAAAAGTCAAATTGTGAGAACCAGAAGTAGAAATGTGAGTATAAGTGTCAGGTCATAATGAGTTCGAGGGTCATTTCGTTTTCTTGCAACTTGGTGAATATTATGAAATTTTAACAAAAATTGTGCAATTTTCAAATGGGTTATACGTGGGTTTCACCATAACTCAAATTATTCAGAGTCAGCTTTCAAAACAGAAACAATAAAACATTAATAACTAAGGTTTACATAATAAAACGTTGTTTCTGAAAATAAAATTATATTCATCAGGCTCACCTGATGTGGGGTTTGTTTTTGTTGTTATTTATTAGCCTTCTCGCGGTTCGCATTCGCGAATCCTCCAGCTTCTTTTCCTTCAGCGAATGCGACAAAGGCTAGTTGTTTGTTGACTTTACGTTTGCTTCTTTTGTTTTGTTTGTTTGCTTGTTTTTTCTACATGTATAAAGCTCTTCGCAAAGGCCGCTAGGCTTTGAAGTCTTTTCATTTTTCTTGTCAGAAAGCCTTTTTCTGATTTGAACATCCTTTTATCCGAACATTTTTTTAATGCAACCTCGTTCCCAGCGTCAAAGGCCGTAGGGTCGAGATTTTTTTAGGTTTTGATGATGCGCACGTGCATGTGCAGTTTTCCATTAACATAATTGAACGTCACGAGTTTTACCAACGTTCTAAATTAATTAGCAAGTACAAGTGGTTTTGGTCTCCTACAAACTCCCGTGTAAAGTAGTTCGAAGACAGAATGAGGATAAGTATCCCGTAACGATAGTGTAGATAAAAGGTTGCATGCTCACATCAAATTACGGGTATCCAAGTATCTCCACCTTGAGATGTGGGACGGTTTGTGAAGGCTTTCTTTTCTTTTTACCCAATTTTTGTTTTGTACAAATTTTTCAAGACACAAAGCAGATTTAAAAGTTTTTTGAAGTTTTTCAACCGGCATGACCTACATGAAATTGTGATTTAAGGGTGTTCAAGATTGAACAATACACCGCCGCATTCCTTCCCGCCTCCTCTCTTTTCGCAGCAAATTTTGTTTTCCTTTTTCTCTCGCTTCCAGCCATCACACAAGCACTTTCTATTCCCAGTTCCCGCTCCACTTTACTGGAGAGTGCCTAAAATTAAAGTTACAAAACAATCACAAAAGCAAATCTCATTTTAAGCAACAATTAAAAGCAAACAGCACCATTGGAAAGTACGTTTGAACAACTTTAATATCACTTTTTAAACTTTAAAAATCTTTACCATGACATAATAACCTTTTAATACGACTTAATCCCTTTATAAATTTTCAATTAACTTTTTTACGTAGTAACTTTTTAATGCAACTTGTAATCATTTAACTATTTTTCAACTTTTTCACATAAATTTTTCATACTGTAGTAGAAATGTTTGATCTAAATCGTGAAAAAGTTAGAACAGCTCACACGATGCACATTCCTGGGGGTGTTCCCATATGGATGGAGTGGGGCTGCTCGTGGTCTCCCGCAGGGGTGTACGTTACAGATTCTGGTATCACTTACGGTGCTCACGGTGGAACCCAACATTAGCCAAAAATCGCTCCGCATGCGGACTTGGGATTAGCCTTAATTAGTTCTGATAATATTACAGATACAAAAATACGATTGTCAACATGGTTTCCACAGTTTATGAACGCCAAACAGGCATTTCGACACGTTACGAGTGTGACGGGACGTGTTGGTTAACATGTGGTCGTGTTCACTTAAACGACTTAAACGTAATACGGTAGCATCTCGACAATGTTGCGAACTTTGCCCCGTTCACTAGGGTTTTCAGGTCAACGAACTACACTAAGACAAACAGTAGAGTCGTTTGTATTTAATCACTTGCTTCACTTTGTATTCACTCGTTACAACAGTTGTGCAAGAGCTACTCTAAACACATGGAAAAGGACGCTTGATTTTATACTAGTACATTCGATATCATTGGCAGCTGTTGCTAGGCGATAATCAGAAAAAAGTCAATCAATTCTTCTAGCTAAAGGGTTCATTGTCTCATGAAGTCTAGACCTAATTTAAACATTCGTCACTGCACTGTCACGTAACATGAAGTCTCCGACAACAACTCCAGCTCTAGTATCTTGAACTTCTCCCTAACCCAAATCAAAACCATTTCCGCTTACTTTTTTCTTTTCATTTACACTTTCAACAACTCGATGTTTCTAAATGTCATGAAATGGTTACGCGTGTTTTTCCTAATCAGGTTCGAGTTGGACAGGATTTTACTATAGTACACATTATATATTTTGGAACTTACAAAACCGTTTGAAATCTTGTAAGAAGGGTGACTTGTTATAAAATTAACTGTTATGTTAAAAAGCGTATCAGAAAGGAAAAGCTTCAATGGCCAATTTTGACGAGTCATGTTTTGTGCGATTCATACATTTCTTTATTTCTTGCGTGACTAGTTCGTCATGCCTGACAAATGTTTATGTGAGCACGCTCTTCCAGAAAACTACATCGGTTCTGCACGAATTGCGCGCCTATGATTACGTCATGGAGCAACGTGTCAACAAGATAGAGACAAAGCCAAAGAAAACGCATTTGCTGACAGAGGGTAAACCGTGCTATGCACGCTTATCCAACAAAGTATCGTTAGAGGTTGCACAAGAAATTAATGATTAGAAAGCATTCGATGACAACACCTTTACCATTAGTAAATAAAAATAGCCCTTATTCGTCTGTTTGTTTCAGAATTGGATCTTTTAGGGGTCATTAAAGGTTGAGCAACGCCCATATTAATCTCCTCTTTAGGGATTTCATTCAAATTTCTGACTAGCATCCCTGTCCCTTTCACTTGGGAGTCTTCCCATCAGTCCCGACCAGGTGCATGTCGCAATAAACAGCATCAATAACTACTAGATAGCTTTCATCTAAATGGTAACATTTTTGGAGTAGAAACAGACACTTAAAGGTTAGATACCATCACTATTACAGTTACATGACTTAACTACATGACCCTTAGTTGCACTCTAACTGGTTCCCTGCGTTCTACCTATGTTGCCAATGGAGCGCTAAGATGAACCACCCTTGGGTTTGATCTGTTTTCGAAAAAGAGCGAGGTTTTCAATTTTCATTAAGTAGGTGTCTTTTCCTTTGCATACAAGTTTGGCCTAACTTCGACAAAAGTGGCAGCGTCTGGACGTTTTCACTGCAAAGAAAACGTTTTGGCCAGCAACAATTTTCGAAGTTGAGAATTATATCTTTAAAACAGGCCATTTCTGAAACGACTGACTACCCTCTGTTTCGCACAGGCTTTTATATATAGAAGTCAGTTTTAATCACATGCAAATGAAAACAACGTTTACATGAAAGGTTCCGACTGCACTGAGGTCTCATTTTGATAGGAAAGAGGCCAAAGGAAATGCAGTAGTGACCCATTAATCCACTCACATTTGCTTTATTCATCAGCCTCCCCATAACCAACTAGTACTCACTCACATAATAGTTGCTTAAGTTTAATACCAAAGGAAAATATTGTTCTGTAGCTTACATTTAAATGGCAACATTTTAGGGTTCATCCACTCAGCCATGAGTGGGAACTACCTTAAAACATGTAAAGCATAACAAACGTTACAACTGAGGAAAGTACTGCTCAGTAGTTTAACACTTTAGGAAATCATCCACACACTGAAAATTTAGAACCGCCTGGCACAGCATAAGAAACGGTACACAAGAAAGTACTGCTCAATAGCTTCCTAAATAGTTTCACTTTAAAATTTAATCCATTGAACCAAAGGAAACAAAACATTCAGCACAACAGGAACGTACTGCTTAACACAATGAGGCTTTCATTTGAATGGACACTGTTATCTGGATCTCATCTACAGACTAAAACAGTAAAGCCAATTTACATGCCTCCATTAGTTTTACTTTTATTGGCGGTTAACATGAAACAATAAACATGTGACTAAACTGGACAAGTGAGCAAACCTACATGTGGTAATACATATATGTTTAGTATTGGCCCTAAAATCAATATAAATGGACTTTCCACTTATTCCTGTAAAATGCTCAGACTGGTAAATTAATGCAGCTCACAAAGTACATGTATGAGTTGACAGGAATAATTTTAAAAGTCTTTTACACAATTAAGGCCTGCGCCCCCTCACGCCTGTTTTCAAACGTCCCGTTGCGTTGCAACAAGGTGCAAGGCCGTAATTTGCACCATGCAGATCACGTTTCCGCACCTCAGTACAGAACAGAGTGTTTCAAAAATAGTTTTTTTCCTGAAATGGCATTTCAACAAGCTCATAAATAATGTGGTTTAATAGGGAACATTTATAAACAGGTATTAAATTTCTTAATAATTTCATGTAAATTGTATTTTAAGAATACTTTTCAAGCAATTGTAACCCCTGAGTCCTCTTAGTCTTAGTTCAAGATACATTTATTTGTATTTTTTTTTTATATTAATTATTTTTCTACTTCTAAAATTGTAATCATGTCTGTATTAATTCACATTTATTGCATCTTCATGTATATAATAAACCTTCGACATTATTGTTACACACTTTATTTGCTGCTGTCCTTAATTCCCTTTAGAATAGTATCCTTAACCAAATCAGCATATTGCTGGGCAGTGGCATCACTTGTAATGTTGTTGTAATATACAACTGTCCAAAACAGTTTGCCATTGAATGTTGCCATGTTGTTGGCAAAAATGTGGCCTTGATGGTGTTCAGCAGTGCAGTCAAACCTGGCTCGTAAGATGACATCATCATCATTTGGAGATCCATCCAGAAATTTACAGTGGCCGAGGTTAGTGAAGACGACCAGCTGTTTGACACGTCCACCAGATTTGTCACTTTTGTTTTTTCCCATTTCAGAGAACACTGGACCAACCAGTGGAGAAAAGCAGTAAATCATTGCTGCAAATTCCATGTGTTTGTTCTTCTTTAGGGAGGTATGGATGTCTTCACAAGTATCCTTAGCCATACTCCAAAATTTGCCAGCATCAGGTGATGTAACTATCATGTTTTTACATTGAAGGCCAGCTATGTATGGCCCAGGATAGTCATTGGGTACTTTGGTCTTGAAGAATGGTCTGGCATTAACTGTGACATTTGACTCTACCTCAAACTCTTGCTCCTTCAGCATGGTTACCATGGCAACACCAGCTGCTGTCTGGACAGCACCCTGCACAGTCGTCTGATGCTCTTTACACTTCTTTAACAAACTTGATGTCTCATTCTTTGTAAACTCTAAAGGAATAATCTTGGTTCTTGGTTGAATAAGGGGATTTTTCTGGATCTCCACACCATATTTTCTGGTGAAAGCATTTTGTTTTCTCCCACCCATTCCAGTTATTATACTCATCATGAATGCAGGAAATTTGGGGATTACACACAGTAGTTCCAAAACTAGTCTCACAAGGTGATGGTACCATTTAAGAGCGACTACTTCGTTCATGAATACATCAACAGGGGGTAACATGGGCATTGAGGTTACCTCAGGTTCTTCTTTCCTGTTAATTTTGCTCACATAGTTTTTGAATTCCACAAACATTCTACAACAGGATGGTCCATCTACTATCATGTGATGAAAGTTGAATATGCAAATGCCCTCATGTGGGTACGATGTCATGTCAATGATGTCACTGTCTGTTTCTGACTCATACCTCGCATTTGGCAGGAATGACACCCTCCAGAGTGGACCATTTTCTACGTCAAATTTCTCCAGCAAACTCTCCTCCATAACATTCCTCCAGTCTTCAGAATCAAATTGGCGTAGATCCACATGGACGCTTTCCATTTTCCGCAGCCAGTAATCTTCATCTGGGTTCTACTTGATGCACATGCCCAGCAAAGGGTGTCTCTTTATCAACAGCTCCATGGCTTTTTTCAAAACAGATGTTTGGATTGGTTTCTTGGATCTTAAAACCAAAACGTCGGCCAGAATATTACTTCCACATGAGTCATGAAGAACTCTCCAGTTGTTCTCCATTTCACTAACCAGACGTCCACTATCACTGGAAAACTGTGTTGGGAACCTCTTCTGTTTGCCAGACAATTTCCTCCACACCATGGTCAATAATACTGCCAAAAATCCAAACACTATTGCACAGATTATCATGATGATGTAGACTATGAAAAGAAAAATACACAAACTTACTAACATGTTAATTTCAGTTTATTTAATTTATGGTGTGGCATTGTGGGATAACTGAAGTTAGAACAATATTGGCAAACAGGGGGGGCTGGCAGCAAGGCCTGGAACTGAGTTTACATGATCGCCCCAGTAAAGAAATTTGGCCGAGTAGGACTGTGTACTGATTTATTCCAAACAAACATGGCAGTGGCGAGGAAAAAAAAGTAGCCGAATTAGCCTTTATTTGGTGTACCCACATTTGTGTTGGTCCAGCATTATTTCGGTTATTCCAAGTTTAAACATTCAAGGGAAGGTTTCAATCGCTTTTTTTACCTTTTTTCTATCTGATTTTGTTGCCCTTTCTGCTTTTTCCGGTACTGATTTTACGAGTTTTGAATCATTTTCTGACACATTTCACAGCGGCGAGAATCGCCCTTCTCTTTCACAAAGAATTGTCGCTCGAGACTTTGTCCTTGTTTCATTTACATACACTGTAGATTTTTCTTTCTTTATAGTAACTACCCAGGAGGAGTCAACAATTAATTGTGTAGGTTTTGTTGATCCAAATTATCTTCTGTTTTGCCCAAGTTATGTTAGTACCATACAGTCCACAAGAGATTTCTTAATGTGCAGTTCTCTAAAATCCTAAAGTGGCGAAAAGCTGATCCAAATTGATCCAAATTATTTTCTGTTTTGCCCAGGTTATGTTACTACCATACAGTCCACAAGATATTTTTTAATGTGCAGTTCTCTAAAATCCTTAAGTGGCGAAAAGCTGAGAGGTGATGTTTACAACACTTTGCTCTTTGACATTGCCCAGTGAGTCACAGATATTGACTAGGCATACCTGATAATAAAGCTCATTTACAGTTTGGTGAATAAGGCGAAATAATGTTCTATTGAGATTTTGTCTATTACACCTCTGGGGTGAGAACTGAAACTTTAAGGAGGCAGTTTGCTCAACTGACAGCAATACTCCAGCCAGTCATTTCACATAATTATTAATTAACTTGGTG
>Ga0126336_10000119_pt1 | contig 21943 bp, 19 predicted proteins | sample SidCmetagenome_FD_92530 | JGI IMG/M metagenome (GOLD analysis project Ga0126336, IMG submission 92530) | Coral microbial communities from El Islote,Puerto Morelos, Mexico - Siderastrea C C metagenome | ecosystem: Host-associated > Invertebrates > Cnidaria > Coral | place: El Islote,Puerto... | reverse complement strand
GAAAGAAAAATAATAAAAAATCGACAATAAAATATACAACACATTAAATCAAACTATAAAATCATTAAATAAGTCTTGAAATAGTGTACAATTCTTCTATGGCACACCTAGGCCACCATAGACAACTCAACGCAACAACTAGAAGGATGGTTCGACCAGCTCGACCAACTCGACGACTTAATAAGCAAAACATCCACTGTGTATTCTCCACAGTATATGGAGGACCTCCCTGAAAACCACGTATTTACGTGACGGGCGCTTCCTCTTTAAAGATTGTTTTTATTATTTTTATTTTTTACAGGCAAACACCGTTTTCTCTGTGGAATTTTCATAATCACGACTACTTTTTTATGTGCCTTCAGTTGCCCTGGTTGAGTTAGCCAAAATTTCATCTCTTTCACTAAAGAGCACGTTTTGGTGACCATTTCATATGCTAAAAAGAATCGTTAGCCTTAAAGGGGCACTGTAAACAATTTTTAGGATTGCTATAGGTTGTGTTTTCACTAGGGCGATTAACTAGCTGAATATTCTTTCTAGGTGTTTGTTTACAGACCGACATTTACTAGTTAAATGTGACAACTGTTTTCACTGTGAAATTTAACCCAAAATTTAAGCCGCTTACTCAGAAGATTCAAATTACAAAAGCGCGCATCTTTGAAAAAATGGCGGGAGACGAAGCATATTTTATGACTTCTCTCGTATTGATTCTCACGATATTTCTTCGAAAAAGGAGTTTCTTTCGGGGGATGTGATTAATGTCTCGGCAAATGGGGAGGATGCGACGCAATTTTGTAATCTGGTCAATCCAGCACCAAAACAATATTGAAATTGCCGAAAGCACAAGACAATGTGGGTTTATCCAAGACCTCAGTTTTGGTTTGAACAGCTCCTTGTTAATGGTAGAGTGTTACGATTAAATTCGCTGAATTCGTCTGCCATTTCGAAAGCGCAGTGAACCACGAGGCGAGCGTCTTGAAAATATTTGCCGAGCACTATTTGGCAGGCATATGTCACTACGTGCAATGTGATTGGCTGCGGCTTTTATCGGGACGATTTATACCATCTCGCAAGGTAGTATAACTTGGCGTGAATTTCCGGTCATAAAGGCGAGATGATCCCTTCTTTTTTCTCGTGAAAACAGCTTGCATTTTTAACTCGCTTAACATTGGAAGAGCTGTTTTCACTGTATTTCCGGACTTTTCCAGCTTTATCTAGTCAAAATTGTCCCAGTGAAAACACAACCATAAAAAGCTAAAAGAGATATATTCCTTTAATTCTGTTAATGTTCTAGGAGCTTTTCGTGTACGAAAAACAATATATGAAATATTTTTCAGAACATTGTTCTACCGAAAACCGGACTTGAAAATCACGGTGACAGAGCCCCTCTAAATGTGATGTAAGCTTTAACAAGGCACCCCTTTACCCAAAAACTTAACAAATACTGTATATTCAATTGCAAAAAATTGCTCTACCTTTTGAGTAAAGCCAACGGAGTTTACAGGGGTGAAAGTTTAATCTTTCGGAAGAATATACTGATGAGTTGGCTCATAGATGAAAATAAAATGGTGAAAGAGTTAAGTTTGTCTAAAACGATTTCTAGTAGAGTTGGTGGAGTTTGTTGAGTTGGTCGTTTGCCGAGTTTACAGGGTTCGGTGAAATCCGTCTGTTGACTTTGTTGACTCGTCGAGATGCTTTGCCGGTCGGTCGAGTTTGTCTAGGTGGTTCGCGTGAAGGGGTTCATACTGTCTTATAGTATGTAAGGATTGTTGATCGATTTTTTAGTAAGGCTTGATGTGTTTGTCGAGTTGTGTTGAGGGCTGGAACATTTCGTCTGCCAGTGAGTGAGGTTTGTTGAGTTTGTCTAGTTGGTATTAAAGGATTGTTGCGTTTATCAAGTTGTGTCGAGGCGTGGAGATTTTGTCTGCCAGTGAGTGCAGTTTGTTAAGTATGTCGAGTTGTGTGGTTCTTACTGTCTTAGAGCAAAGTTAGCATTATTGAGTTTGCTTATTTGGTAAGGAGTTGCGTCGAGTTGCATCGAGGTGTGAAGTTTTATTCTGCCTCAGCGCGTGACAATTAGTTGACTTTGTTGAGTTGGTCACGTTGTGGGTTCGTACTGTCTTAAAATAAGTGAGGGTTGTTAAGTTTGTCTGTTTGGTAAGGGCGTTTTGTTTGTCGAGTTGTGTTGAGATGAGGAGATTAATTTTTTTTCTGCCAGTGAGTGAGGGTTGTGGAGTTTGTCGAGCTGGTCGCGTAGTGGGGTTCGTGCTGTCTTAAAGTAAGTGAAAGATGTTGAGTTTATCCATTTGGTAAGGGTGGTTGAGTTTGTCTAGTTCTCTGGTGTAGAGATTGTCTGCCAGTGAGTGAGGTCGGTTGAGTATGTCCACTAATGTACAACTTTAACATAGACAGAATACTAGAAATGCTGAACTTGTCAACAGCACAACACAATGGATCACAACGCAACTCAACAGATACAACACAACAGCGACACAATGGATCGCAACACAACAGACACAACACAACAGAACTCACCTCAACACAACAAAACAGGAAATAAAAACCACGCACATATGCTAAACAAACCAGTCGAGGCAATATCGAGCTCGACCAAAAACTCCACAGACAAAAACAGTCAAAAACCGCTGCAGGTATAGTGTCTTGGCCTGATCAGGGATGAAAATTAGCACTTGCCCGCTTGCCTCCAGGGGCAAGTGTCAAATCTATCTGGGCGAGTGCAAATTGTGGCTTTTTTGGTGAGGTTCTTAAAGTTGCTCACCCATATGGTGAGTGCTGTCAAAATTTAGCTTCCAATCTGCTTCACATGGTTCGTACAATCTTGAAAAGGTGTTGAATTTCAGTGGCTGTCTTGTAAAGTCCTTGAATTAAGTACTTGGATTTCTTCAGTAAGTCTTGAAAAGTCCTTGAATTTGGAAAAATAATTATAATTATATTGTGTCAGCCATAAAGTCAGCTTTGCCATTTTTTCTTTCAGTATTTTTTAGTTGTCACAGATTTAGTAAATTTCTGTCAAAACATTTGAAAACTGAGAGCATAACTGTCTTTTGTTGAATTTCAGACCATTTTATTATTTTTTGTTTTTGCTCAACACTGCCTGAATTTTTGCATGGGACCTTCAGTTCATTGAAAGAACAGTCATTACCCAAAGTTTTTTTCTTTGATTTGCACTTTGTTTGCAAGTGGATCACATGCAATGCATAGTGAATGTGCAGCAGTCTGCACTTCCCTTTCCACTCACTTGAGTTGGTGCAAATCAGCAAAAAAAAAGTCTTAAACCATTTCTCTTTGAATGAACTGAAGGACCCATGCAAAATCTGTGGCAGTTATGAGCAAAAAGAAAAAGAAAAGAAAACAGCCTAAAATTCAACACAAGACGGTTATGCTCTCAGCCCCAATTGGCCAAAAGTGGGACAAATAAGGCCAGGCCCTTCAAGTGTCCCACACTTCATTGAAAAAAGGAAATTCTCTTCCTCTGGGCTCATCCACATACTACCCACAGCAAATGAAGGTACAGAGAAAGTACTTGCCAGTATTCTAATAGTGAAAATTTGTTCCGTGGATTTGCTATCTCAATCCTTGCCCATGAACTAACTGTATTACTGAAATGAAGCCGCTAAGTCACATTGTAGTTCTCCTCAGTACTTAGTGACATACTGTAAATTACAGGTAGGTGTCAAAGATAACCAGAGTATAAGCGTTCGAGTGAAAACTGAGATAATCAGAAAGAAGGCAGAGTAGGCTGCAGCTTGGATTCAATAAAGGTTGAGATCTGCCAGAGTCCCCCTTAGAATTAGTTAGTTCTCCGAACTTTGAAGAATTACACCACTTAAACCCAAGACTATTATTACATTAGTAAGTTTATCATTGTTTTGTGACATCTCACAGATGGGACAGGAAGAACAACCCATACCCTTGGCAAAAGATCAAGCACAACGAGTGTAAGAAGGTGGGTTGGGGAATTAGCTATCATTTTGAGGCTGGTGCAGGTTATTTTGATTAGCTGAGCAAGACATGTCCTGAATTCATTCGTTTTGTTAGGGCATGTTACAAAGTCGTTTGGATGTCCAAAATCTTGGTTTTTTACCAGATACAATCCATTTGAATTTACACCAGATCCTTTGGCAATTGTAATGAAAGGGGGGCAGGGATAGCACAGTGGTGAGAGTATTCACCTCCCACCAGTGTGGCCCGGGTTCAAATCCTGGAGGTGATGCCATATGTTGGCTGAGTTTGTGTTGGTTCTCGACCCTGCTTGTTTTTCTCCTGGTATTCTGGATTTCCTTCCTCAGCAAAAACCAGCACACAGCTTATTTGAGCTGGCTGTTGGCTGTGCTAAAAGGTCATGCATGGACCGTATGACAGCTGCCAGAAGACGCGTGTTTATGCTTTCAGTCTGACCTTGTCGAGCTGTGTCCTCACTGTATTTTGAGGGTGATTAGCAAGACATTATTGTTATTCCATTATTGGGTGAGTTCAAAACAGTCCCTGTTCACAGTGACATAACACTGAGTATGCCAGAAACATATGGTTAAAATTAGACATGCATTTGTCCCATGTAACAATGTTTCATTTCATTTTCAGTTTTACAGCATTGCCGATTTCAGCAAATTGGAGAACCCAAGGCCAAATGTTAAATTGGATTGAAATGACAAACAGGCGACAGAAGTCAGCTTCATTTGATTACAGCAGTGTGCTTATGTCTTTGGGAATTGCTATGTCACATGTAAATGTGGATTTTTGATAAACAATCATGTTTGGCTCATGAGTTGTAGCAACGGTTAAATGCTTCCAATAAAATGCTTGCTTCCATTCTTAAATTGAGTGCAGATTATTAAGATTTAATTTAGATGTGCAAGGTTTGCACCAATCTGATCTACTGCTCCTTCTGAGATAGTCTGTATCAAGCTGCAGCTAAACGAGCGGTTTTTTGTTTTCAATGATGTGATTTTTTTCAGAATTGTCACGTCGCCAGGGGGCGGTGGTGGCTTCACTTGGCGACAAATTTTGATGAAGTCTGTGATTTTGTTGCCAAAAATTCAACTGTCTGAATTTCTCGTGATTTTTTTCTAATATTTTTTCAGCTGTTGCATCCCTTGTGCGAGGGTGGCTACACGTGATTTTTGCCGCATGCTGGCAACACAACAATTTTAAAAAAAAATTGCATCACCTTTGCAAGCAAAAAATCGCTCTTGCAGCTGTGGATTCAGGCTCACTCTTTGGTCCACTTATGAGAGGCTAAGAAGGAAGGTGTCAGCCTATGGGGGTGTCTATCTAGAGAGGTTTGACTGTAGTTTGTGGAGCAAAGGAAAGGTGGCACACAATAGACCAATAACGGAAATAGAAAATAGGAAATAGCACCAGGAAGAGTGGCGAGGACACCTCTGCACTTTTTAACATACCACTTCTTTGTACATGGCCTTCCCTTTTACAAACCTCAGCCTGAGGACCTGCAAGGCCCTCGGAGAAAGACTTCTTACCCCTTTTGGGTGGGGCTACCCCATTGACTCAGGAAGCTGGACAACCATTGTGCATGCTGCATACATGCATGTGCTGGACCTCAATTTTTGTTTTTTATTGGGGCCAAATCAAAATAACAAAAGAAACTACTTAGGCTATAGGAGGCTTTTATAAGTTTTGTTGTTTAGGAGCAGTCTCATTCTTGGTCAGTCGGACTTCCCAAGAATCAGGCTAATTTCAAGAAGGGCTACATGTATCTGTCGTTGAGTAATATTAAATGCATTCTGGTATACCATGCATCCCTAGCCTGTGAACAGGCTCTGCAGTGGGGAAACAACACAAGAAAAAATTGGCAAGCGAAGAAAACGATCTGCCACTGGCTCGCTTTGCTCGCCAATTTTTGTTCGTGTGTTATTTTCCCCACCACAGGGCCTGTTCATATGCTAATGCATCCCCCACCACCAATGGGGAAACAGTGTAGGGTGCTGGACTTGAAATCTTGAGGTCCCGGGTTCAAATCCCGTTCTAAGTACTAGCTGGAATTGTTGTCGGTAGCCCCAACTTGAACTCCTCGGCCACGCTTGTAAATAGCCAACTGGTCTGCCTCCCTGCCAGTTGGGGTTCTTAAAAGGTGTTTTGTTCATTTTTAGTACAATACATTTCTTTCATTATCCCTGAAAAGCCCCTTATGGGGAGAGGTCAATTAAGTAATTATTACTATTATTAATGGGTACTTTGATGCATCAGACCGAAAATAAGTGCGGTGCAATGCTGAACGTGCAAAGTATGACCATGAAAATTTGTATACTCTCATGGAGACACCTAGATTAGGGGGTGGGAAAGAGGAAACCAAACCTCCGACTTCCCGTACCCTCCAATACCGTTTTCGTGCCCCAGTTTTGCTGGCTCCGCCCTTTTTGTGCTTTTCTATTTTGCCATGTCGTGTCATTTTGTTGCTTGCCCCCCCCCCCCTCCCCCCTTCCCTGACATCCCACTACCTTTGGTATCCTGTTGTCACCCCTTCTTTTCTGCTGGGATCCCGCATCCCTGTCTCCCTGTAAAGATCAGGAAACCAACTGAACTCAAGTTGGTTTTGTGCGAGCTATCGTCCAATTTTCATTGGATTATAATGATCTTCAAGTATGGCAAGTCATTGCTCACAATTTTGTGCTCCGTGCTGTAACGAATGAGGATAAATTCTCTTACAAGTTCAAATGTTTTGCAGCCTCTTTAAAGCTAAGAGCACTCAACTCTTTCTTGTGCTTCAACAAATACTTCTTGACACTAGCACTAGACTTCCAAGCGTGTTGTCTTAGTGCCCACCCAATTGCCTTTCTGATGAAAAACTCTTCCTCGTGAGCCCTTTTAGTGCAGAATCGAAACAACATCTCCTCGTCGGTTTCTTCTTTGTAAGAAAGCTGATGCAGTAAGGCAGTCCTCCTGAGCCACATATTGTCGTGGTCGATCCACTCCTCCATGACAGCTTTCCCTATATCGCGATGTTGCTTCACAAGTCGCCCCACCATTTTGCTAGCTATGGCATCAACCGTGTCCCACCAAGACTTCGTCGTTATCAGTTCTTCCATGCACTTCATGTTAGCTTCAAATTCTGTGGAAGCGTCCAAGTGCTTCTCGAGATAATCTACAGCAAAGTATTGGAATTCACGTTCTGGTTTCGCCCACAAGAGAGAGACAAACTTTCTGACATCCTCTGATTTCAACTTCTGCTGCAGAAATTCTTTACAAACGCTTTTCCTTAAAGGGCTGCTTAGACCAAAGAACTCAAATTGATCCCTCATGTATTTCTTCATAGGCTGACTTCTCTTTTGATCGCCATTTTTACTAAGTTCTTGAGCAATTTTCTCAACCAGGTTCGTCACTTGTGTATTTCTCAAATTAGAAGTGCCTTTTTGTCGTTTGCTCTTCGGTTCGACAGTCGAAGAAGCTTTTCTTTTACTCATCGTTGGAAGATTTAGACGCAAACGTGAGAAAAAGCAGAGATAACTTACGTTTCGCAGGCTAAAGGAATGAGGAATACTTCCCATTGAAAGTCACGCTCGGGAAGTCACGCGATCATAAAGGACACTTTATGCGAAATATTTGACGCAGGTGTTAGACCGCATGCCACACCGGCCGGTCGTTCCGAATCCTCGTGGTGTAAAAATCATGAGTCACTGAATGAATAGATTGTTTGTCTTCAGAAATTTCCTTCCCAGAAAGCGATTTTGTGTAAGACAGCTAAACCAGAGAAGCGTTTGCCCAAGAAAAATTTCTAGAACTATCCTCTGCTGTCACAAATCACGTTTTACGAGTGTCAAAAACGGTTTTGAGTTAACACTTTTGTTTGGAACACGAACGATGTCGGATTGCAGTGCAGCAAATTCAAGCCTTTTGGACAATCTACGAAAATCAGTGAAAGAACAGGTATGCAACCTGTTGTGGGCGTTAAAAAGAGAATCTATCTTAAGATGTTTGTCATGGTTTAGAGAGATTTTTAATTGTGCCACCCAACAGCACGACCAACACCGAAAGGCGATGCCCTTATTCGGAAATTCTAACGGAAGTGGAATTTCGGTCTGGTCACGGAAGCCTGTTTTTGAATATTTTCACAGTTCTGTTGTTATTTCTTATTTATTTTGGAGTGTTTCCGTGTTATTGTCTCATAAAATTGAACTAAGTTAATGTTTTTCTTTCTGTACTGCCCAGTTCTGTCTTATTTAGTTGCATTTCTGCTATTGCATCATCCTTAGAATGAATAACAATTCCAGAGCATTCTTTTCTGATCGAGTTACCATATTTCCTGGGATAACAGCAGGGGATAATTTAACGCTTTCATTTGCTCTAACTGGGGTGATTATTGAAGGTGTAAATTACTATATGCACTTATTGACTGAATGGGAGGGTCGGAAAGGGAAATTTTGGCTTGGGGTCATGATGTAGGGACTGAGTGCAGTGAGGTCCTTGTGACTGAGAGCCAAATATTTTTTTGTCTGGCCCAACCTAACTCAATCAATAAGTATTTTATCATACATACTGCTGTCATCAAAATTTGTTGGAAATGTCAAGAAAATGCTTGTAAATGTGACCGTAAATGGGCAAAACCTATACTAACCCTTTACCGTTTGAGAGAAATATCCATTTAGTTGAGTGTTTGATACTCAATGAATGTTAAAGTGCACAGCACTATCACAACAGGTGACATGTGCAGGGCCAGACGGCTTTTTCCAGACCGGATCATGCTAACCCATCCGGCCTTATACACTTCAACTTGCCAATCCATTTTCTATAGTGGGGCCACATGGTTGGTAGTACAATAATGTGAGTTAATTCTTCTAAAGGGTGGGGGTGGTGGTGGGGGGGAATATTTTATAGGTGGCTGGGAATGAGTAACTATGGTATTGTGATGCTATAGCCTTGGTTTTCATCTGCATTACAAGCATTCTAGGTACAATGATAAGAATACATTAAAACACAGAGAACTAGGATGGTGCAGCATTGAACCAGGATGATCGAGAATACCTTGGCATGACATTGAAATGAAATTCAGCTGCTGATTAGTCCACAACAGGGTGGTTCATCCAGGTACCATTCCAGCTCATTCTAGTATATCCCAGTGTCACTCCAGCTCATGCAGGTTCATTTCAGTGTTTAGTAACACCTCAGTATGTTCATGATTCTGGTCTGTTTCTATTTTAACGTCTTGAATTGGTTAACATATTGTTACCACAGGGAGACTTGGTGAGGAAACTTAAATCGGAAAATGCTCCAGAGGTAGATATTGAAGTGGCCTTAAAGGAGCTGAAAATTAGGAAAAAGGCTCTGGAGAACAAGGTAAATAATGTAGTTTGACTTTTTGGTAATAGGCCATATACATGTATTGGAGTATCTCTATATGAACGTGGGTTGTGTTTCCTTATGGGCTTGAATCAAGTGTTGATTTTGGTGTAAATTGAAAGGCTTTTGCTTGCATGGAAAATGAAAGTTTTGCAGAACCTCTTGTCAAAGATGGACTTCATCACCAAGCATATAAAGCCGTCACTAATACATATATTTCAATATAATAGAGTAAACAATTATTTTCATTGTCAAATTGATGCCCAGTTTCTTTGCAGAACAATTAAACAGTGTCTTATCTGTTTATAAGTAAATCAGCCTCTTGTAGCTCTGACTAGTGTCTCTTCTCAACTTGTCCATAACCTTTTAATTTTTTATATGCACTTTTCAATACACTGTGCATCATCTCTTCACATCTTTAAATCCAATGAACTCTGAAGTAATTCTTTTTATTCATTTCATAAATTCAGGAAAAAGAACTGGCCCCTAAACAAGAGAAATTTGACAGAGCTAAATTGGAGGACTTGTTGAAAAGGCGCTTCTTTTTTGTTCCTGCCTTTGAAATCTATGGAGGTTGGTTTGTTTAATGATAGATTTATTTTTGTCAATGATATGACTCCTGGGTTCAAACCATTTACAGTAACAATGTAATTACGTGGGATGACGTAGTCAGCCAGCGTCTAGGTTTCGGTCGATGGAATTTTTCATTGGTGTCACAAATTGGCATGTTTTTTTAACTTTCCCATATCCTGTGCCCTTGGCACAAGGCTCAAGGGACATCCCGAAAAATTGTGAAATTTTATTGGCTGTAACTTCGAATCATGTGTGTACATGATACATGTATGTGATCCTCACATGGCAAAATGTAAACAATTGTTTCAACCGTGTCTGATATGGTGATACGGGCTCAACTTTGAACTGACTCAATTCAGTTTTTTATTCCATCCAAGAAATAGAAACAGAAAGTCCAAAAGCTATAATTATGGCAAACTGCGCGAACTGTTCTTTGACAGGCAAGACAAAACAAGACATTCACGTGCACCAGGTCACGGCAAATTGTCTGATGTCTTGCTAAGAATCTCTGCATCTTTGATTTCCTAGCAAAAACAGGAATGCTCGAAGAAATAGCATAGAAATATAATTTCAACAACACATTCACCTTTCAACACAGCTGCTAAATAAAGCAATTTGCTGTCTTGAGACTCTTTATGGCTTTGAGAACTGCTCATTGCATTACAGAATATCGTTCATGTAAATCATACTAAATTTGCATGCGGCATATTTGTGTTTACTCAGGTTACAATTTCCTTTTAGATCGCAGAGTTTCCTTTGGACTTTTTTTGGTTTACTTCGCAGAATTAATGTGATATTGACTATCCAGCAAAAGATCACTGGCCAGACACATTTTAACATGTTTCTTGGCTAGACAATTAAAAAAATGTTTGTTAATATGCTAATGATACAGATCTGTAGATCAATGACAAAAACATGGTCTCAGTATTGGATTTCCCTTGTCTACAGGTGTGGCTGGTTTGTATGATTATGGACCTACTGGTTGTGCTATGGAGGCCAACATGATCAACATTTGGAAGTCACACTTTGTCTTAGAGGAACAGATGTTAGAGATCAGGGCTTCTCTGCTAACACCTCACCAAGTGCTCAAGTGAGTGATGTCCTAAATAAATGCAACAAACATTAGCCTCACTTTTTACCTGCTGTGAATCTTTAAAAAAAAGTGTTCTTAAGTAGTGGTAGCAGCATGGCTTATCAAGCAAATTCTCTTACTTTTCTGAAGATATAATACATAATCCTGGTGAATAAAATCATAATTCAACTGTGCAAATCCAGCAGAGGTATTTTGCAGAACGCAGAACGCAGAATGATGGTCAGCGGTATAGTGTGAAACAGGTAGGTACATCATATATGATAAACTCATATCGTACATGCCTAACCTTAACCCTAACCCCAACTCCTAACCCCAACCCTAACCCTAGGTTAGGGTTGGGGTTAGGGTTAGGGTTAGGGTTGGGGTTAGGTATGTATGATATCAGTTTGTCATATATGATGTACCTACCTGTTTCACACTCTATACCGCTGACCAGCATTCTGCATTCTGCATCCTGCATTCTGCATTCTGCAAAATACCCCTGCTGGTGCAAATCCAAACTTTATTTTGGCTTCGACATGTTAATAATTATATTTGTGCTGTCACCAATATTAGACAATCAAACCACCAGAAAAAACACACAGGCCACAAGGATAATAAAGTCAACAAAATGTTATTGCTTCACCATCTGTCAGTTTTTTTCATCTCACCACTGATTGGGTTTCCTCCCAACACAGTAACATTGAGGCTTTTCTGATTCACATTGTAATAATTGATTTGATTAATTTTATTCTAATGAACTTGTTGTTTTTGTTTTTTTACATCTTTTGAGAATTTTTTTATGGCTTCCATGTCAATTGGCACATTGATACTTGCAATGCTTCCTCTCATAGATCTCAGAGATGTGATTGGTCACTTGAAGCAGAAGCCATAAAAAAGTGCTCAAAAAGTTGTCAAGCAATTTTCCAAAAGTTTTCAAAAATTAATGAATTAAACTTTGTGCGAGTACATTGCTCTGCATTCTGATGGTCAGTTGTGAAATAATGCTAGAACTAAACACAGTCATGAGAATTAATGTGTAAAATTATGGTTTGAATCTGGGAGTCATATTGTAGGTCAGTAAAATATGATCATCTGGGTGAGAGTAGTTCACTTAGCTTGACTCTGATGATGACTTTCTGCTCAGGTTGTCAAAACGTCAGTCAATATCATCACAAACAGTCCTTCTCAGGACTATGCTCATCTGGACGATAATAATTTACTGACCTATGATAACTGATTTGTTGGTTGCAGAGCGTCTGGTCACGTAGACAGGTTTGCAGATTACATGGTGAAAGACGTCAAAACTGGTGATTGTTACAGAGCTGATCATCTGTTGGAAGGTGAGTTCTTATTGTTCTCTCTTGAAGTGTTCTCAGTTCAAACAACAAACCATTCACCTACATGAGGTTACTCTCTACTGAGGGTTACTTACAGCTGTGCAGTAGTTGCATCAATACAGACAAAAGATTGCCGGCAGTTGACCAAAATGAAATAGTTGATTAGTTTGTTACAAATTTTGGACATTCTATTTGATGATTTTTTGATGGTTTCCATTTCAACCGACCTGAATAATATTCTTAAGAACAAAGAGACAAGTAGTGGTATTTGTGACAGCAAACATGAAATTTGACAACTCTACCTCTCAAAGTTCTTTCACTTTAATTGGCACTTTGACAAGAAGCCATGAAAAATGGCCAAAAAGTTGCAAAATAGTCATCAAAAAGTATTCAAAAACTTTGTAAAAGTGTTAACACAGCTTTAAAAAGCATGTCAACATTAATTAAGTTCAAAAATTATCATAATGATGATATAATTCAATTACAATTAATGTGTTATACTAATAACTGCAATTTGAGGTGATATTTAAAGTAAGTTTTTCTGACCATTAGATTTTGTTGTTCATTCATTGAAGGCCACCTCGAAAAGTTGTTAGCAGATAAAAAACTGGATGAAGAAAAACGAAAAGAATATGAGAGTGTTATTGGGCAGGTAAGGATTGAAAGAAATCTTTAAAAAAATGGGTAGAGAACCAGGCTTAACTAACTTTTTACTCTGAAACGTCTTATCTGGGAGCATTGTTTTATGCCTTGATGGAATGCTTGTCCATCACAGGGTACTGTAACCAGCAGATAAGCTCCACCTCTTTAACCTTTAATATTCAAACCAAACTGGGATCTGCAACTTTCTTGGAACAATGTTTAGAAAAGAAAAGTTCCCTGTAAAAAACATTTTACTTCTAACTTCTCAAGTCTAGTTCTTGCTCTTCCATTGAATGCCTGGTTAAGCTTTGAGATGTTTTTGTGCCAAGACATGTCATTTGTTGCCTTGTAAAATTCTACTGCTTGGTGTGCAGTTTATTTACATGTACACTATATCTGCCAGTGTTTACTGTGACTTTCAGCCCACTTTTTTAATGTGCAAGTGCTGAAACTGATGTACTTTTTTCAGATTGACAACTATGGAATGAAAGAACTGGGAGATCTACTAACAAAGTACGATGCCAAGGCTGCTATGACAGGAAATGACTTAACTGAACCTGTTGAGTTCAATTTGATGTTTACAACATCAATTGGTCCAAGTGGGCTCATCCCTGGGTAAGTAGGAACCATTCTTGGGTAACATATCATAACATAATCGTTTTGGTAAATTATCACATCAGATATATCGTATTTACGTGACGGGCGCTTCCTCTTTAAAGATTGTTTTTATTATTATTATTATTATTATATTTCAATAGTGAACACACTAGAATTTTGGCAATGTTTGTAGTATTGCTGTGTGCTAAAATGTGTTGTTCACCTTTTTACTCAGTTATCTTAGACCAGAAACAGCCCAAGGAATTTTTGTAAATTTCAAGCGTCTGTTGGATGCTAATAATGGAAGGCTTCCATTTGCCGCAGCTCAGATTGGACCTGCTTTTAGGAATGAGATCTCACCACGAGCAGGACTTCTAAGAGTGAGGTACATGTAACAGGGCTGGTGTATTTTTCTGGACATCATGTTTTTTTTTTAAACATCTTTAGTTTTTCTTGGTGGCTCTAAAACCAACTGGCACTCCCAAGATATAAAGCAGATGACAGGGAACTGTTGAGTACGTGTCTTACCTACCAATGTAAGAATTAACCTATCAACTTGAAGTCTTTTCTTAAAAAATTCTTAGTTCACTACTTACTCAGAAATACTAAGCCATTGCCTTGGTTTGAAATCGTCTGCCTTGATATGAGGTAAATAGCCACTGCAAAGAAATTCAAAAGCAGACATTTCAAATTAACGTCATGGAATCAAATAGCAATCTAATGCATACAGCTATCTATATGAGCCCTTTACCCAGGTTATTCTGGAGTTTTTAGACCTGTCAAGTCTCACGCAAGTTGTCAAGAGTGTCAAGTACCCTGGACAATTATGCATCAGTACTAGAAAAACTATACTGTCAGTTAATTAGCTGCAATTACTGGTAGAGGTAAACCATATGTCTTTTCCTCCAAAGCTCTAGCCTGAAGTGTTAAATTGCATTTTTTTTTACTTTAGAGAATTTACATTAGCTGAAATTGAGCATTTTGTTGACCCGACTGACAAGAGCCATCCCAAATTTGAAAATGTGAGTTCACAGAAGGTGACGCTGTACCCATCAAATTACCAGATTGAAGGAAAACCCGCCGTGCAGATCTCCCTTGAGGATGCAGTCAACCAGGTCAGTGTTAATCCTTCCAGTGATAAGATTCCTGCTACATTCAACTGTGTCTCTCAGGAGTCAGGGTCAACCGGAGGTTTGAGTATATAGCATTCAGGGGGGAGGGGGGTGTTAAAACTGGGCATGTCTTATTTTTACATGGAAATGTGGATATTTGGTGTTTTATCTGTTTTTCAGAAAATTGTTAATTCCCAGACCATGGGGTACTTTCTTGGCCGAGTGTACCTGTTCCTGTTGAAGGTTGGGGCAGACCCAAGCAAGATTCGCTTCAGACAGCACATGTTTAATGAGATGGCACATTACGCATGCGACTGCTGGGACGCCGAACTTCTTACCTCATATGTAAGTTGTCGTTATCTTTTCTACTCCAGACTACCTTGTACGTACGAGCAGTGCATCTTTTTGTCAGGGATTGTTGAACAGGAAGGGTAGCACACAAGTGCGGAAACATCGCCGCCGCGTCGAGAATCGAAATGTGCCATTTGCTCCTCATCCTTTTTTTACGAACGTGTCGAGTTTCCGTGCGGCAGGCAACTTAAGGGAGTTGAGCGTTTGGGCAATTTGTGTTTCTTGCTCGACTATCCTTGAGCAAAAAAACTCTCTCAGTCAATTATTAGGACCGTAATGATTTCGACCTAATGTAACCTAATTGTTCGTGTTTCTTCTGCTGAATTCATTGCAGAATGAAAAGTTGAATTTCACTCATGCTTTTCCTTTCTGTCCTCTTTCATGTAGGGTTGGATTGAGTGCGTGGGATGTGCAGACAGAGCTTGCTATGATCTTTCAGTTCATACTAAAGCTACTGGTGAACGATTGGTCGCTCAAGTTGATCTTCCACAACCTGTATCCTTGTGCTTTACAGCAAGAGATAACTCAAATCCCATGCTCAAACAAAAGCTATTTATAAGTAGACAAAAGTTTGAGTTATCCGGGGTAAACTTAGAATGAAGCTGGGAAACTGCTTCCATTTCGAGTTTCAGTATCGTATTAACTGTATCTGATTGTTGTCGAGAACGGCATCCTAACAGTACTTTACCGTCCACTTATTTATTGATTTTTTCAGCATCATTATAAGTCGTAGAAGGAACCGTAAATAACTCAAACTGATACACACACAGCCGTCTACTCGTACTTTAACCTGCACATCTTTCTGTTAGTTTCCATATTTGTCCGCCAATCAAAAAGCAAAATACTGCACGTGCCGTTTAGACAAACCGCGCGTGCGGTATTTTGCTCTCTGATTGGCTGAGTAGGTTTGAGTAGTGTTTGAGTAGGTTTGATTTGTATTCATTCGCTCAATATTTTGTACTTCATTTTGCTACGTTGGATGCTTAAATTTTTCTGAAGGGTTAGCATGCAAAATCAAAATACAATTTGGTAGCGTCAAAGGTAGGGGACAAGTCCCGTGATAATGTGTTATCTTGTTCGTCTCGGTGAGTTACGCACCTCATGGATCAACTTTCATTTGATTCATTGCGAATCTTTCAACCTTGACCGACGATGTTAAGGAAATGGTGGACGTGGTGGAGATAGTCCCTGAGAAGCCCGCCATTGGTAAAGCGTTCAAAAAGGAAGGCAAAATTGTCATGGATTATCTGGCGCAGATGGACAAGGACAGCATCAAAGAATTTGAGGAGAAACTCAATGGAAACGGGTTAGTCTCTTTTTAAACCAAGTTGAAATATATATCGATTGATGAACGTGGCATAAGTCCTTGAAACAACTTGAAGTCAGAAGTTTCTTTGTCGAAAGTAGAAGTTTTAGTTTTTTACACACTGACTTGCTTTTTTTCTTCCTTGTTCAGCGAGGCGACCATAAATGTTGATTCCAAAGAATTCAAAATTCAAAAGTCTATGATCAGAGAGATCAAGCGATACCAGAAAGAAGTCCATGGTAAGTGGCGATATTTCATCCCTTCGATTGTTCTCCTCTATCTCGAAGAAATCATAACAGTACATTGCGCGCGATGTGAAGGCTAGCAGGTTGAAGGCTTGGTGATATTTCTCCTTCATATCTGAGAAGTATTGTTGTCAATATTTCTGATGTCTACTCCTTTAGAGGGTTTTCTTCTGACGTCACAGCAGCCATATGGAAGTATAAAACAGCCTTACTATTTACAATCCAACCGAAATCTCCAGATTTTTTTGTAAATTGTAAACGCTCCTAGTCTCCTGCTGTCTTTCCAGATTGCCTGTTTTTACGGTCACTCGTTTGTGTAAATGCTAACTTTATTCTGTGTTCCTTCAGTCCGTGATGTAGAACCCCATGTGATCGAGCCGTCCTTTGGAGTGGGAAGAATAATGTACGCTGTCCTTGAACACAACTTTAAAATCCGAGAAGGGGACGAGCAAAGAACGGTAATGATTGACGTTTTTTTTTTTTGCTTTTTCGTGTTTGCACTTGACACGTTATGGTCATGACTCCCCTTTTTTATATATATTTAACTTAACTTTATTCACACACAATTCAATTCACAAAAATACATAAATTATTAAATACAAAAAAAAATTATAAACAAGATAGGAATGATTGAAGGTTCGGTTCCGCCCGCAAATAGCAGAAGCTAATCGAGGCGAGCGGAGCTACAAGGGTACAGCAGTCACAATAATTAAATAATCACAATTACAATAACAATTAAATAAGGATACTAAATACTAATTAACTATATACACTAATTGGCAACTTTAGGGAATTTGCCCTCAAGAATTACACAAGTTACAGAAAACAAAATTAATAGAGGAGAGGAAGAAAGGATACGAAAAATAGGAAAATTTATCAGTTATACTACATACTTTGCAATTTTCTGCAGTAGAATAGTCTTCTGAAGAAAGCTAGGAACTTCGTGGCTTGCGCACCTGAAAAAAAATACGTTATTTTATAAACTGGAGTGTTTTATAGCGATTTCCACCACTGAGAAAAATTGTAATTGCTACCTGTAAAATTACGATAATTTTACATGTGAAAATACGGCCAATCAGCTTTCGCGACTTCACGCGCCTTCTTTCGCGCCACTTTTGGCAACAGTTGGCCCCGATTTCGTAGTGCTCGATCTCTGTTATTCGCTTGGCCGTTCAGGAAAAAAGAAATAACTGCTAACAGGTTACGACGGCCTCAAGCAATAATACACCAGAAAAAACAACCAAAAATTCGGCAAGTGAAAGATTCATGTCCATCACCGACGAGTTGTTGAAAGATTTCTCGAAGTTGAAGCCAACAAAAACACTCAAATAAAGATGCACAGGGACGTAGTATTGATGAAGTCGTTTTTGCCAAATGAAAACAAAACATGACAACTCCAAGACATACCGCCGCCAGAATTAGACGCTTACCTCAGCAGATTTCTATTGTCTGTGAGAAAAAAATCTGGTGATGAATATTAGCCAACAGCACTCTGAGGAATTATCGCTTCTGTGGAGCGTTATCTTGGAAACCTACGCTACAGCGAGTCTATTATCGAAGGACCACGTTTGACAGTTGAGTTGTTCGAGAGACACTTGTTTAAGCGAATTTCTTAATTTTGAGACGAGACCGTGGATCAGTTTGTGTGTAGGCTTCGACAACTAACGGCGAGTTGCGACTTTGCCGAATTTGAGGATGACCTTATTCGGGTTAATTGATAAGTGCTATTCCAGTCATTTACGTCGCAAGTTTAAGCTGGAGCAAGAAGCTACGGTGACTTTAGATTGTCTACTAGTGAATACGGACAAATCAAGCAATAAAGAGTAGTAATTATAAAACGAAAACAAAATAATAGAAAAAAGTTTTCTATTGTGTTAATGAATCTATTTGATAATTGTTTGTATTGTGTTTATATAATAAACACAATAACACATGGTTGCTTGGAGATATGGAATTTCTCTTCTCGTGTTCAATTCGATATCTCACTCGTTCGTGAGATATCGCGTTGAACACTCGAAGAGAGATTCCATATCTCCGCACGCCCATGTATTATTGTCTATTTATCGTTGTAGTTACACTGCATCGTGTAAAGCTCCATTCAACGCCGTTGAACATTCAGCGTTTCTGGGCAACATGTTGCCTAATTCCTGTACGGCTTTTTCCCAGGCCTTCACGGTCAATTCATTTCGGTGACGTATTCGCTTGGAACACGTGACCCGAAACGGCTCATACGGAGGCCTAGGAACTAGGCAAGGCAACATGTTGAATAATGGTAAACAATTTTGAATGATGTTGAATTAAGTTGAATCTTTGATCGCCACTAAGACCCAGTAATACGGGCAGCATTTTCCGTGCAACTTGTCGCGTAACAATGTTCCGTTGCACGTCGAGATTGTTTGTGGCGCGTATTACCACCTTCTCGCACAACAAATTTTCATGTTGCAAAAAGTAGGTGTCGCTTTTACTTTTTGTTGCTATCATTTTTATCACCGAAGAAAAGTATTCCACTATGATACGTTTAACCCGGAGATAAGAATTAACTTTGCTACTAAAAATATTTGTAAGTAGCTCTCAGTGATGAATGTGTGTATCTTCCTCTTTACAGTGGTTATCCCTGCCTCCTGCAGTCGCCCCAGTCAAGTGCTCCGTTCTGCCACTCAGCAAAAACAAGGAATTTCATCAATATGTGAAGAAACTGTGTAAGTATTTCTCTTCTCCTCAATAATCATTGAACTGTTTGGAGATGTGGAGTATTTCATATTTATTCTTTCAGTTAGATCACTTTACTTACCCTCGGGTTTATAAGGCTGGTTAATCCTCTATACATACCGAGAAAGAAAAGTGTTTTGTCTTCGTTTGTGATGGATTTGTATTAATTTTATGAAAGACGGGAAGAGTGAATGCTTGTGAGAATAAATAAATAAATAAATAAATAAATAAATAAATAAATAAATAAATAAGTAAATAAATAAATAAGTAAATAAATAAATAAATAAATAAATAAAATAAGTATTTATAAGAAAAATTATCTCTCAGGTTTGTTCTTTCCCAAAGCCTCGTCTCTTACAGGGCTGGATGTTGCCCTCAAAGTGGACGACTCAAGCGAAGCAAGTAGTCTTTGCTTTTCGCATGTGTAGCATATTTTAATATGCTACCTTGCTAAAAGTCTATACTACTCGCTTAAGTTGCTAAGAGGTTGACACATCCCTAAGAGTGTCTCTAATCACAAGTCGCTTTACAGTCACTTCCTTTGTTCTCTCCCAAAGCATCGTCTTTAACAGAGCTGGATTCTTCCCTCAAAGTGGACGACTCAAGCGAAGCGAGTAGTCTTTAGCATATTTTAATAAGCTTAACTTGCTAAAAGTTTGTACTACTGGCTTAAGTTGTTACGGTTTGACACGTCTCTAAGGTTCATAATATTGTCTCTGGCTACAACTCGCTTGTAGTCACTTCCTTTGTTCTCTTCCAAAGCTTTGTCTCTAACAGAACTGGCCCCGGTTCCTGGAAAGTCGATTAGCGCTAATCGAGGGTTAAATCTTGCTAATCGAGGATGAAAATTTATCGTTCGGTTAGATTCTGTTCCTGAAAGCGCGATTAACACTACCCAAGTGATAAACGAGGGGTTAAATTTAATCCACCTAGCGAGGTCGATTAACTTACTAATCGGGGTAAAAACTTGATCAAAACAAACAAAATGGCGGACTTAAATTTTGCGATATTGTTAGTTTAGTTGAGTAAGGAAAAAGAAAGAAGGCAATTTATGCCAGATAAATAGTTAAACGAGGAATAACTCTGCTTTCAGGAACGCCTTTTTATCCCTGGATTAGTTATTCTAGAGATAAGGAATTTAATCGTGGATTAACTGCTAATCGGGGGATAGTTTATTCCGCTTTCCAGGAACCGGGGCCTGGATATTTCCACAAAGTGGATGACGCAAGCCCAGCGAGTGGTGTTTACTTTCGGCAACTTAAGCTTATTTACACCTTTAAGGCTATTATGGATGTCTCTGACCACAAGTCGCTGTTTGGTCACTTTCTTTGTTCTTTTCCAAAGCCTTGTCTCTAACAGAACTGGATATTAGCCACAAAGTGGACGACTCGAGCGGGTCTATTGGCCGACGTTACGCACGGACTGACGAGATAGCCATTCCGTTCGGTATCACAGTGGATTTTGATACAGTTAACAAAGAGCCACACAGCGCCACTCTGAGAGAGAGAAACTCCACTCGACAGATACGAGCAGAGGTGAGGAATACTAAACTCTTTATTTCGAGTTTCCTGTGGGCAAATATTGCAAAACAAGCAGCACCGTAATAAAGAACTGTTAAATATCTTTCATTTGTGTGGTTAAAGTTAAGGATTTTGTCCACAGGCTCAAAAGTTGGAAGCACCTTGCACAGCTTAATAAACAGTGACCCCGCCCACCCAGGAAAATGCTGCACAATAGTTTTCATTTGAATCGGTCACATTGTAGGATTTCTTCGGCAAACTCAAAGACTGCATAATAAAGAGCACCAAAAAGTACTGCTCGATAGCTTTTGTGTCAATGTCACACTTTACTCCAAAATTAGAACCACCTTGTACAACATTATAAACAGTGCCAAATAACAATACTGTTCAATAGCTTTCATTTGAATGGTCACACTTTAGGATTATTTCAACAGAATCAAAAGTTTACCACCTTGGACAACGTAACAAACAGCACCACAGGAAAGTACCGCGAAACAGCTTTTATGAACTGTCACGCTTTAACCACAACGTCATAAACAGAACCACCGCTAAAAAGCTTTCATTTAAATGGTCACACGTAGGGATTTTATCCACAGACTCAAAAGTAGGTTCCATCTTAAACCGACCGAGTTTAGAATAGTCACGTGATGAGAAACTTAAGTTTGAGAAACTAACAAGAGCCAGATTGCACTGAAAATGGCGTATTTCCACTCGAGTAAAAATTGCAACTCGTTGAATAGGCCATTTCCGAGTTGCCTCTTTTTCAAAGCGAGTCTTGGTGCATAGCCTTTCATATGAAAATGAGTTTTCATTCACATGCAGATAAAACTCATTTCATCACAGGTAGCCAAAGCATGAGTTATGGATGAAAATCAATAAAATTTTATGGAATAAACAGTGTTTCTTTGTTTATATCTTACGTACTTGCTATCTAGGGCAAAAATTCGCTCTCCGAGCGAGAATAGGCGTCTTTCTAATTTTTGCTCCCAATTAGTACTATAATATTATGCAGGGTTGCACACTAATCTGCCATTTCACCCACACAAAAGGGGTTTACCTCGGTGTAAGAACCTGACAAGATTTTCTTTGTTTGTTAGCTTTTGTTTTGCTGTACGGTATTGTTTAAAATGTTTTTGTTTCCTTTGTTTTACGTCATCCGTGAGTTTC
>Ga0126336_10000118_pt1 | contig 21954 bp, 12 predicted proteins | sample SidCmetagenome_FD_92530 | JGI IMG/M metagenome (GOLD analysis project Ga0126336, IMG submission 92530) | Coral microbial communities from El Islote,Puerto Morelos, Mexico - Siderastrea C C metagenome | ecosystem: Host-associated > Invertebrates > Cnidaria > Coral | place: El Islote,Puerto... | reverse complement strand
GCGTGACTTTTTGCGAATTGCCGTTATGGGAAATTTGCATACCGAGGATCGTGCAAGCAGAAGAAATTTTGATTGGCTATTTTGTTGAATGTCAATCAATCAAAAAAGTGGGCGGCAGACGTTTCGTAGAAGAATTGTATCAGGCTCTATTTTTCGTTTCGCCCGTCGCGCCTGAATGTTTCACCAAGCGAAATTAAAATAGAGCCTGATCGCAGGTTACTTTGGCGGGGACAGGGTAGATCAAGGGGTAATGCCCACTACCAACATGTCCATAGTGCCCTTTTGTGGCTAAAAGCTACCCAGAGCACGCATATGCGGGACTTATGACTATTTGTGAAAATACTACCCCGCAGTTGCCATGTAACGGGCTACTTTGTCGAAACACCTGGCAAGCCATACAGAAAAATCCTGCAGAAGGCTTGATTCAGGAGTAAAACATGCAAGTATCAAGGTAACATACACAATTGGTTTGGATTAAAAACTACAAATACACGGAAGACGTTTGACATTATTGTACATGCTTACAGATGAAAGCTGAAGTAAAGAGAAGTTCAAAGACAATGTCCATATATTGCGATTTTTGCGTGTGAGAGAACACAACTAATAATTAAAGAAGAGTACAAGATGCCACTCTAATATTTTTTTCTGGAATTCCAAAAGATTGGGTTTTCTTTTCAAAACTTTTGCCGATGTAAAAGTAACGCTTCAACTGATATAAAACAAATAAATGTAGACTGCGTTTTATGGCATCTGACAATCGTGTTGCAAGGGTTATATCGTCGAGGGTAATTTTTTTTATTTGAGAGGTGAATGTTAGTATCATAAGTTTGATTAAAATAGAACAGTGCTTCGGAATAAAAGGACGTTACCGAACATAACCGTTTAAAAAGGTGTGTTCAATCGAGTCGGGGTTAGAACAAAAATGTACATGCTGCGTCATTCGCTAAACGAAATTTGTTCATCGAGTTCTTTTTTTGTTACGATTGTTCTGTGAAGTAATTTGAAAGAGAATTGTCTCAATTTATTATCTTTGATGATCAATAAATGTGTAAGAATTTATTGTTCCAGTCTACCAAATCATTAGGCAATTTCTCTTTCCATTTCTTAACACCCGTCAGTTTAATAATGCAACTTTCGTTAAATAGTTTGTAATAATTTTTGCAGCTCATGACGGATAGATCTAAATTTATTTAGTTTTCAGGGAAAAGGGGATATCGTGGTTGTCTCCAATAAATCACGCGGAGGAGCTGCATGACTCTTGGCTTTCTTTTTTAATCTGCAGGTATAGCTGCTATCAATTGAAAGTATTGCAAAAAGTTTGTTTTAATATGAAACTTGCTTTGGAATTCATCAAGCGTCAAGATGTTTCCATTGGAGTTTAGAATGAATAAAGTAAATTCCACGCTCAACCCAGGATTTCCAAAAGAACGAATAAATGGTTATTGCTTCATTATTCCAAAGTGTATATTCACCATAAGAAAAGAACTGGGTCATGCTTTTCATCAAAGTAAAAGTATCTTTTTTTCATCAAAGTATTCAGTCATTAAGATCCTGGTCACAATCTCTGAACTTATTCAATTTGTAAGTTCCTTATATCTTTGAGAGGTCTAACAGAAACGATCTTTTGTTACCAAACATAACGGATTGCTGATTGGCGGGCTTATGATTGGTCGAACTTTAGACTTGCTCCAAGTTGCTCGTTCGGGTTACGGAGGTCACGTGTGGTCCACAAGCATGAATCAAAGTGGCAACTGGGTCTGGTATTGTAGACATCACGATTTTGTCGTGCCCAACTTACGCGATATTCTGCGAACTACACTTGGGTACACATATTATCTCTTTTCTTCACAAGGGAACATTTTTTTCGTCCACAAAGAAATCCGTGTGAGCTGGACCAAGTCTACGTGGGCTTATGAGCAGGATTTATGGTTATTTGCTAGCTTTTGCTGCCTCGTACCCAGGCTCTTCCTTTTTGCGCAGGCCTATGGGGAGGCAAAAAGGGTCATGGGAATGACGAAAAAATAGTTTTTGTCCTGGTTTTCGTTGAGCCCTCCCTTTATGCCTTGCAATCGCTGTGAAACCTTCCCGTGGCCCTTCGCTCTCGGGAGAAAAACTGTAGAAGCGCCTGGGTACGGGGCAGGGTTATTTGCATGTAATCTTGAGGGAATTTTAATATATCAGTAGATGGTCAAAAATACGCCTTGTTAAAAATAATCGATAAATATTTTATTTACAAAGTTTGTATGCTGATTAATGAAGAAGCAAATTCATAACTACAAAATGCTGTACAGGTAATTCAGTCGTCCCTGAATAATATATTCATAATAAATGCATATAAAGAAATATCTTTTTAATCTATATAATTGTTGAAAAGAGATATTGTAAACACTGTAAAGATAACATCTGAGTTCTTACTCTTTTACAAGAAATCGCTATTATCATGAAGGGTTTCTCCTCAAAAATGTCTTACTTTTTGCTTTTATTTATCTTATAAATTAACAACCATAATCATTATTATTAATAGTATCATGCAATATGTTTACCCAGGTGGAAATCTAACACATGGGGTAGGTAAGATCCTAACAGGTTCCTAATCTAAGAAAAAATTTTACGAAAGATTCTATAGCTTCTTACGGGATGCTATAGAATGTTACAGGATTTAATAGGATCTTACAGAAACTGAAGGTAATGCTTTTATATCATCTACAGGTTATTTCAAAGTTATTCTGGATTCTGAATGTAGGATTTCCACCGGGGTAACCGTCGATTAAAACTTTACTGACCCACCCCAAATTTCTGCCGTTAGTAGTCGGCAAAATTCGTTTCGCCCACTTCAAGACGGCAGCAGCATTAACACTTAACTATCCCCTGCACTGCAGCCCCTTGTTTCTAATCCCTCCCCCCCCCCCACCGATTATACACACCATTATCCCTCCCATCCCCATAACCCCCGTTATAATCAACTTAAGTTTGTTGTACGAACTTTCCAATTTTTGTTTTTTGTTTGTTTGTTTGTTTTTTGTCAAAAGTAAAATTAAGTGCTGTTATCGTCAACTGAGCAAGTAAACAATGATTATTGTCTGCCTGAGTGGTGGCAAAGGGAGAGTGCAGAGACACATAAACGCCGGTAACATCAGTCTAGTCCCCAGTTCTTCTCTTCCTCTTGTGGGCATTTGGCGCCGTGTCGTAACAACAGGAAGGGAAATCTGGATACTAGGCTAGAGCTACACTTTTGAATGCCTTGGACTTGCACAATGCAACCGGGTTACTGTTAAACAATATGATTTAAAGTAGCTTTTATCAATCGGCAGTCAACGTTGTTGAATTATGATTGGGACTTTTAGCCATAATTGCCTCGGCTTTTTGGACCATACGATAGTACAAAACAATAGAAACTTTGAGTTTTACGATTTTACAGCGTTAATATCTGGAGTCTTCCTTTCCCACCATTTTCTCTCTTTTGAAGAACTTCATTTTTCAGAGTAACAGAATAAAAGATTTTGAAATAGAAAAGGCAAGAAAGAAAGATGTAAATGTATCTAGAATGAATAATATCTAAGTAACGAATGCTGCGTATCTAAGTCTGTAAATACAATAATAGATGTCTTTCATAATTGATGACAATGTCTTTCATAATTGGCGATAGCAGTGAAGTTTTAGTTTGTCATGGCGAACCATGGATGCTGCAGAGTTTGTTTCAGAGTTGGTCTGTTGCATGGATTTGTGTTCAGCAGACAAAAGATCAGATTCTTCAGCTCTGTTCGAAAAAAAGGCAAAAAAGTTGAAATATCAGTAAAACATACATGGAAGACCCTCGCATTTATGTACGCAACCTAAACTATTGCCAAAAGAAAGCCTGAAAAATAATTCAGGCTTGAACGGGATTCGAACCCAATGAAAGATTTAAATGCGAAAATTTCAACTTTGTATAGGTGAGAGCAAAAACGTAAAAGGAGTTATTCATATAATCAAAGCACAAAGAGGCAGGGGCTCTTGTAAATTTCCTTCTCATCAATGTTCTGGTGATAAATAGAATTGTTCGGCGTTTTCGAGATGGTAAAAGGACAAAGCAAAACCTGTGTTTAATAACATAAGTTCATATAAATAAGGATGATAGGTGAAATACCTGGTGACAGATGGTGAGGCACTCCAGGTGGCATGCTCAGAGAATCACTTTGATGTTTAAATGCCGGTTTACTTGGTGACACCATATCCACCAGAAGAATTCCCATCTGCCATACAGTGCCCTGACAACCGTCATACTGTTTGTATTTTATGTACTCGGGTGGCGTGTAATGTGGTGTGCCTGGAAATAAAGAAACCACATGATTGAAAATAATTCACTGACAGAGGTTTCCTGTGGTTGTAAAAGATAACGGAAACAGTGCTGGTGTAACGGGTGTTCTGTTGGACGCGTTTTATTCACAGTCAACGTCTGACTGTTCAATTGACTTTTTGTTCGAAAAATCACTGACTGACCAATCGATCGACTAGCTAAATGAGGTAAGTTACTTACCGACCGACCGTCTGAGTTCTGACTGACAGGAGTTTGATTGACTGATAGACGATTTGACAGTGTCGTTTTGACTTTCTGAGTTACTGACTTGCCTATTCTGGTTAACTGACGGATCGACTGACCGAGCAATCGACTAAATCACGGAACTAAAAGTTGAGGTGTTGCCTTGAATAGCAACTGAGACTTTTGCTGCATTCTGTTTGAATAACTGATCAGTATTGGCTATTCTGCATGAAAAGCGGATCTGTCTTGGATATTCTGCATGAATAACCGATCTGCATTGAATATTCTGTATGTATAGCCAAAGCCATACGTTTACTTTCTCATACAGGACATTTCACTACTCTCACCTCTGAAGTTTGTGAAAGGTTCTTGTTGAACTTCGGATGACAGACCAAAGTCAATCAGCTTCACTTGATCACTGCTCATATCTACAAGAATGTTCTCTGGTTTGATATCTCGATGTAGGACGCCCTTTTCCTCGCAGCAGATGTTAGCTTGCAGGATTTGTGCAAAGTATCGTCGGACCTCGCTTTCTGTCAGTGTCTTGTTCTGCTTGTATCGGTCCGCTATGATGTCAAACATATCTTTGCATTTCTCGGGTCTTTCCATAACGTACACAAAGTATTCGTCTGTGTCGATCAGTTCATAAATATCAATCGCGTTTTTGTTTCGCGCTTGGCGTTGAAGGTAAGCTTCGGCGGGAATTTCTCGTCCGTTTATCTGTGACAGGAGAGGAAGGAAGGTGAGTTATTGATCCGCCTCTCAGATTTATAGCAGTTTTACAGAGGATCCCCTAAAAGAAAACATTCCTCAACTTACTCACGAGGCATTAAGTATTAACCAGCATACCCGGCCTGATAGCAAAGGTTAAATTATTTCTTTTCTCAAACGAACCTTAACCGTGAAGCGGCGACGACGAGCTCAGTCGTTTAAGAAAAAGAAAGAAAACCCTCTGGGACCAGGGTAAAAAATTCGAGCCTTACATTTCGTAAGATGTGCCTAAAAATTACAAGAAGAACATCGGAATTTACAGCATACTAGCTTTGCGCAGCACAGACCCGTTACGTGTGGTTAACCTTTAATGTAAAGACGCTGTTACAGGAGGCAATTTTTCCTGCAACTTACAACGCAGTGATGACGAGTTTATAACGAGACAAATAGCAAAATATTAGATGCTGCACGCTGTATTATATCTCGCAACTTTGCAAAAAATAGAAGGCCAGACTATTTCCTACAACTCGCGTCGCGATTTTTCTATGCGCAGTTTCTTCCGCAACTTGACTCGCAACAGCGTTTCGTTCTAAGCTAAGTTTCAGAAAATATATCTCCTGCATGGAGTCACAATCTTTTCACTTTACGATTTGTGTTTCCACTAAAGACAAAAACTGTCAATGGAACTCAAAGTGATGCTAATCGCGTCATGTTATACATTTTACCAACCTTTCTAAATTCTTTGACTGAACTTTTGTGTACAAATTTAAGCGCCACCTGAGAAAGAAACAATCTGAGTTAGTTTTGAGTAAAAGGCTAGTTTCTAGCGAAAATTTGGTGACACATTGAATCTCGCAACTAAGTTGATAAAAATAAGGGAAAATTGGTCACAGTAAAAAAAATCAAAAGATGAAGTTTTGAGCGTTAGCCCGTCGTCTGTTTTGTCCTTTGTTTTTGCTGGAAATATTTTCTGAAACCATCCTAGCCGCCAACTGACTAACAACCGCCACACCCTGCAAAGCTTCTGATGAAAAACGCAAGAAAATACAGCGAGAAAAATGACTCACCGGCAGATTGTCTTTCTTCCGTGTTGCGGCCATGACTTGACCAAACCCACCAGCTCCAAGAACTTTTCCCAAATCATACCGCTCAACAAACGCAGCTGAAATAGTTAAAAAAAGGAAAAGAATCCTTCTTAAAAATCTTCCAAAACTTGTAGCTGTATCCTTATCAAGCTTTCAAGTTTGCAGTCAACCGAATTAGTAGAAAAAAGTAGAGAATTTAACTTACGTTTTGATGCAATTTCCTTTATGTAATCCGGAGTTTGAGTTGGTATTTCGACACCAGGCTCGGATGAGCTGCTCCCTGACAATGTAAATTTGATCTCATTCACTGCCCACGGACATCCCTACAGACAAAAGTAATCATCACTGCAACGCTTGTAATGTTATTAGTTAGAAGTCATCAAACGGATGATTAATATTGACAAAACTGAGATAGATCAGATACGGTAAATAAAATATTCACCAATGAACCAAAGATTATTTGCGTTTAGCAATATGAGCCCGTTTTCCACAACTTCTAACGATTTTTTGATTTCATAATGCGAGTATCAGCGGCCATCCCGGGAGGGGGGGGCGACCCCCGGGCACCCCGGGGCATTTGTAAAGACTGCCCTAACAAATGCTTGTTGAAGCCCCTGGGTTAGGGCTAAAATCCTGTAACAAATATCCCCACCCCCGGGGCTAAGCGGGACAATGCCGTGTTCCAACTACGAGCAGAGAAGGTCTCCCAGAATTTTAATATTTTCCCCTGAGCATCCTCTGAGAAGAAAACACGGTGCTCGGGAAGTCAGTAACAACCTCAAAATAAAGTTTAAGCAGCAGTTTATTCAACAATGCAATGTAAACACAGGGTCTTTTTTCTGGAGTACGGATTACGGGATTTCCGCCACTAAAAACGTGTCAAACGAGGCACACGAGATTTCGCTAATGAACACAACATTCTTGTATGTGAAATCAATATAAAGTACTCGAAAATGTCAAAATGATACCCAGCAAATTACAAAGAGAAGCAAGAGGTATCACAATTTTTTTGCTTATCTGAATCCTTCGTTGATTAATCCCATTGAGATATTTTATTCAGTGGAGGATGGCTCGATTATACTTGCAAATTTGAATGATAATAAATGCCTGCCTCAGAAAGCAAAGGTTTCAAAAGATGCATCGTGACAGCAGACGATGTGCAAATCCCGTGTGTAGATCCCCGGGGAGACTCCGAGGAGATTTTCCACGCCACGGGATATTAAATCCCGTGGGTAGCTCCCCGGGGAGGTTTGCCAAAATACCCGAAAGCGCACTTATGCCCCTGTCTCCGGGAACATTTTTTGCTACAGATCCCCTACCAAGCCCGTGGGTTCCCCTGGGGTTGCCCGGGGTTCTACCCCCCGGGCTGGCCGCTGATACCTCCATAATGGTTTTATTCTTTTTATCGAAGAATTGAGTTAATAAACAAGACAATTAAGATGCGCTCTTTTCTAGGAACTTCCTCGGATCCTGGTATCGGAATGTAGTTTGAATCTCACCCTTTTATGGAGGAAAGCGAAGATTAAAGGCTTATATTCTGCGCTTCGCTATAAAGAACAGCTTTCTACCTGGATCGTAAATTTAGTTTTTTGCAACGCTATGATGAAGAAATCTAGATTCCATATAATTGTCGAGTAATTTAATAAGGATGCTTGTATTTTAGGATAGTCTCCTATTCTGCATTAAATCCATGTTTACAAACCACAACCAACATCTAGAGAAGTGCAAAGCTATAATTAACAAATTAATACTTAATTTCACAGTTGTTCCATTCTAAAATGTTAAGCATGTTTTATTTGCATTATATTTCAATGATTATACTTTCACTTACTGTGTAATCCAAGGACAAATAGCTGTCAAGGCTACTGATTTCCTGTTTATCGTCTTGTGGCTTGCGTCCGCTCCTTAGATCTCTCAATTTTTCACTGCGACTGAAAACAACAAAAAAGACCAATTAACGTGCAAGCTTAAATAGGGTCATGGGGTGTTCAAATTATTTTAGCTTTTTTTTCTTACCTTTTTAGTTTGGACTGACTTCTATTTTGTCCTTCGCTAAAGCAACCCTGTTGAACATTAGAAAAAATTAAGTGTTTAGTTAAGTTATTTTGGTACAATTCAACTGACGAGAATATATCAATATTATGATTTGTCCCCAGTCTAGTTCTATAAATATTTCTTTTCCTATGAGCCTATTTTCCAATGAGAGGAGTTGTCACTTACTCTGTTTAGCAATCGAACTTTCTTTCGCAGAAAAACGGGTTCGCTTTCCATCTTTCTCTTCCGAGAACTCAATTTTTGTTCCGACAAAGTCGGCTTATCAACAAACTTTTTATCTAAAGCGGACTGCGCTCTTGAAACGTACTCGCTAATCTCAGACATAGTCGATCAAATCAATTGAACGACAAATAATAAGTTTAAGTAACTTTTACACTGTAAACAAACAGCACATGTGAATTGTGTGTTCACGATAAGCTATCCTGTACACAAGTGATCGTTTCTATGGTAAACTTCCATTTTGTCGTTTGTGACGTCTTTGTGGTGTTTTGCTCGCGCCTAGAATGCACGCGCACAAGAACACAGCAAATAGAAAAAACTGACACTTTAATATCCATAAGAGTCTACAAAACCTGGTCTGCTTGAAATATTATCAATAAAAGCGATCTTAACAAAGAAGGCTCAATTGCATTTGGAACTTACTATCCGTAATGTGAATTGTAACTGCATTCATTTCTGAACTGTTTGAGAGGTCCGGTGATTTTGAGTCTAGTAAATTTGCTAACAATAATAGTGTTAAAATTCGACTTGCGAGCCGTAGAGAACATAGACTAAAGGCAAAGCTGTCGGACTTATTGGAAACAGAACTTTTCGAGATACGAAAGCATAAGTTGGGAGTTAAAACTTCCTTAGCAATTTTAAAACTGAAATTCTTTCCCATATTCGTGTCTTTTACAATGCTTGTAATGTCGTTGTTCTTCTTAAAAACTAACACAAGTGATATGCTTTGTATGATGTATATCTTGCCGTGAAGGGAGAAAAAGTGTTGGATGTGAATTGTGAAGTTGTTCAAGTGACTTCTTGAACATTTTGCGATTAAATTTCATTTGAAAAAGAAGCTTTCTCCTCGTAACGAAAACACAAGCCTAGCTTATTCTCTTTAGCGTAAGCTTACCTGAACAATGGAAAGCTTGCTGCCGCGATGAAACCTCCTATTGCTGGATGAAACTGCTAAAATACGGCTTCAGTGCATCTGAACTTGTTGAGAACAATAATCTTCCATAGTTAGACCATAATTGGACCTCACGTAGGCTATTTTCCGCAATGAAAAACAAACAAACAAACTAAAATAAGCTTAAGTTTTTTATCTTTCAAGACACAACTCACAGTTGTTTTGTTGAAGCAAAGCTAGGCCACACCATGTTCTAAATCAATCAACTAAAATGCTGAAAAGTTGTTTGTAGAACTGTAGAACTGTAGGCTTTGAGCCATTTCATTTTTTTTTTCTTGGTAAAACCGCAGTTATTTTCAACTTGCCACTTTCAAGCGCCGTGTAACTCGTGATTTGATTTTGAAAAAGCCAGCCTAGTGCAGAGAAGTACAAAGACGCGCTTGGAATTGTCCTTGGCCAATCAGGAGCTTGTTTTTCGACCAATCAGAAGTCAAATAGTTTTCTCGAACTGCCAAACCAGTTTTCTGGCAACTTCACTTTTGTGGGCAGTTGCGATAACAGAAAACAAATGGTGCGTATCTGGATTCGAAGGGACGACCGTGATGGAAGTTTTCTTGTTGAAACAGACCGAAAGCACGAAGGAGGTGTGGCCATCAACCAAAGTCTGGCGCTATTATTGGCTAATTATGACTTTCGAAAAAATTTGTTGGGTGGCCATAATAACTTGACGTGTCGCACAGTACAGTGTAATGAGAGTTGTTCCCAAAAAATAAGCGAATGCGCTGTGTGTTTGACTTTAAAACGACGGCAATAATTGTCGGCTAGAGCAAAAATGATACCAGAGATTCCCCATGGAAAAGAAAATACAAAATCTGCTGGTTTTCTCCGCCGGTTACCAATAAAAACTGAAAAAGAGAGTACCCGAGCTTTCCACAGTCCTCGGCACACCGTGTTTTCCACACACACCCCGAGAACCCGGCACCCAGTGTTTTCCACAACCCCGAGACCCCGACACCCTCTATCCTCGATCCCGAGCCCCCGGCCCCGCGTTATCCACTGAAACTACTTTTCTGTTTTCGAACTGAGTAGCAAAAATACATGTAGCAAAAATGAAAACCCGCAAGAACTTCAAACCAACCGTAGTTGCTAGAATTCCCGGACGGGTACTCCCTTACCTTATGCGGCCTTATGTGGACGGGGTATAGTGTTTGGCCTGTCTGTCCTAAAAGGGTTAAGGAATTTTCTCCGACTCTGTCCTAAACAGGGTCTGGACTTTTCCTAGACAGGGTAAGGTCAGTACGATTGTCGTCGTTAAATGTGGCTTACACAGTATTTAGCAATGCTAGATCGGGGACGTTTGCTGGTCTTTGAAACATTTAAATTGTGCGAAGAAAGGGAGTGCGTATTTTACCATTTTCCTAAAACAGGGACCTAAAATGGATGGTGTTGTCCTACACAGGGTAGGTATTTTAGGTCCTTTTTTTTTGTCCTAACCAGGGTCAGGGTTTTAAACCCTCAGCGGCACCCCTATACCCAAACATGGGTCAAGTACCTCCCCCCGCGCTAAAATTAAATCTCTGAATTCTCCCACAGCTCTTGAATTTTCAGTATTTTGGAATACAGTATAAAAGACCCTTGCGTTTTATGAAATTGCGTTACCTGTATGTCGGCGTCACTACTTGTCTCCTCAATGAATCGTTTGTGAAGTCTAAGCTTGTTTTCACTGCTAAATGTTCTGATTCGACAGAATTAACCCAATGTAGATTATAGCGTTTTGTTCCTCTCAATATGAGCTAGATTTTAAATGCGTGAATTGAATCAAAAGGTCAAACTTTACGACAGTACAGACTTTTCAATCAATTCATTATCATGTGTCTAATTTACTCAGGGATTTCCCTTTCGTTTTCATATACTAAATTTCTACCCTCTAGAAAATTGTTGTGTACAACAATTGGTTGTGCCACCATTTTCAAAGGGTCCCTAAGCGTCCTGGAGGCATTGCATTGACCTACAGCCCTGTCCCCAGGAAAACCGGATCACGGTCAAAACATCAGCGCTCTTGTCGGTCCCCATCCCCATACATCACTAAGCAACCAATCAAATACCAGTGACTGACCTTGAACAACCTACTACGACGAAAATTCCGTATTGCTGTAAGACGGTTCCTTATAGGCCCCTCGTAACGAGGCATATTTCAACAGGCTCCATTGTTACTCAATGCCTCGCAGATAAGTTACTCTGTATTTTGTAGCTTAGCCAAAATTTTATGCAACAGTTTTAAGGCGCAGGTTACACTGGGCAATCTTTTTGCTTCTTGTCTCGCGGAATTTTGTTGCGATACAAGTTGCAGGAAAAATTGCCCAGTGTAAGATACCCTGAAACATGGCTCGCAACTTTTTTGGTGCCGCAATAGTTGCGAGAAGTAGAAGTCGGTTCTACTTTTCGCAACGATCCTCGCAACGCTGCAACGAATTTTTCCAGCGTTGCGTAGAGGTGTTACACTAGGCAACGTTGCGTGCAACTTGAATTGTCTCGCAACGGCGCAACAAAATTGCGGGACAAGTTGCAAGAAAAATTGCCTAGTGTAACAGCGCCTTTAGCGATGTTGTTTCAACGATGATTATGGCATCATGACTAAGAAAACACACAACAGTTTTTTCGTCTACTGATTAGTCTGATTAGACATGTTTCGGCTGTACAACTGCCATCGTCAGTACGAAGTGTTGTGTTTCTAAATCTCATACTTGTAATTTGTTTCTTGCTATCAAGACCTTTTGAATTAAAACAAGTTTTAAAAACAACTTTCAGTGAAGTCACTTACTAAACACCCAGTCGTTGCTAAAATAGTAACTTAACTTGACCCGGGTTAGGTCCAGATGTAGAATTAACAGAAGCCAAGTTTTTTTCTTGTTCACATGTGGAATAAAATTAAGTGAGACTGTATAAACACACATAGGCAAAAATATTAATACCTTGAGTTCAAGATGGTGGAATCGTTTTGCACAATATTGCTCCTGTACATTTTATTTAATGACATATTTCCTGGACTGTCAGTGGGCTTGAAGACCCAGGGGTAGTTTATTGGGACAGTAGAAAGGAAGCTAGGCGAAAATTGGTACAACTAAAGTTTTCAAGAACACGTTGTTGTAGTGTAACAAGCAAATGTAATTAGTTAGCAGTGAGTAATGTGCGTAGTATCAATGTAATATGAAATGTACACACACACACAAAAGCATGTCTACTTCAAATGTATGTTATCAGCAGTATTTAGGTGTAATTAATGTAGGTGTATTATTAGTATTAAGGTGTAAATAGCATTAGCTGCAATTAAGTTCCTCTAGCCTGTCTTATCTGTAGGTTAGCTATTTGTTGTAATTACTTGTTTCTTGCTTGGAATAGTGTTTCTTTTGCTAATAAAAATTAAATAAAAAGAGAACACATGTTCACCCATTCTTCAAATCCTTTGCAGCAGCGATTTTTGCCGGTTTGGTTAATCCCCAACCATTAACTGCCCTTTGGCCTCCAAGGATGACAAAATGTGTATTAATACCTTTCCCAACCATACATTCGGAACTTACATGGATCCTGTTTAAATTACAAAAAATGAAGGGACATAGTCAGACAACAGAGAGGTGTATCCAAAGCTTAAAATCAGTCTTACTAGTTTAGTTGAAATTTTATACTTGCCCAAGTGTAAAGAATACATTGTAAGTTTTACTATAGTTTTATTTTAATTCTTAATATTAAGTATTGTTAAGCCAGATATTAAAAAAATCTTTGGTTCCTCAAGCAGCTCGTTAAGGATCTAGCTTAAGAGTTCACATAGGATATCTACCAATGTCATACAGGGACATATAAAACTTGACAACAAACAAGCACTATTTACATAATTTATTACAGTATTTTCACAGTTTTTTTCCTAAATAAATAGTGATCTACTAACAAATAAAATCCGGTTAATGCAGTAATATGCACAATAAATACTTAAGTTCCAATAAGCAATGATGCTTAACGATGCACTTTAAGGATTTTATCCACAGACCCACAACTTAGAATCATTATAAGTTTCAAAGAAATAAAATACTCAACCCAACAAAATTCTTTACACATTGGAAGGATGGGAATATTTTATAAAATCTTGTTGCATATAGTGAGTACAATGAGCAATTACCAGCCACAAGTGACCATAAACAAAAACAGAGTATTTTTAGTGGACTGGCTAAAATGGGATTTCAGATTTTTTTTCTTATGTGTGATAATGGGATTTGAAGGAATATAAAGCCATTGCAATACATTGCAATGAGGAAGATGAAGACGGATTACGGATGACAAACTTGAAAAAACTTGCCAATTATTTCAAGACGTGTTATCTGTGACATAGCTCCTTTAAAAATTATTTGTGAAAACTTTACGAAGGGAAGGAGAATTTACTCATAATCATCAAGGTTTAATGCAGGAGCAAAATTATGCACCATCATTTTGACTCTTTCTTTGCTCTTTCCAATTTGCTTCACTGTGTCCTCAACTAGAGCCAGTCTTTCTTTTTCTTCGTTGTATCTGAGTTCCAAGTCTTGGCATCTGTTTTGGCAATCCTCTTCCTTAACCTTGATAGTGTCAAGCTCTTTTTGAAGATTGTTAATCTTCTGTTTTAGCTCTGTTTCATCCATTTCCAGTTTTTTCATCAGCTTCTTTTCATCCAGGAGTTGTTCTGTCACTTCTTCCATGACGTTAAGAATACTTTCAGCTTCTCCTGAAAGCACAGTGTTGTAACAGTTACATTATTATTTAAAGCTATTATTATTATTATTTATTATTATTATTATTATTTTATATTAGGATGGAAAATCCTAGAAAGCTTGTAAATATAGAAGAATGTGTTTTATCATGTGGGCAGGCTTTTAGTCAGAAAATGAAAATTGGGCATACGAGGGGCTTTTTTCCTTAAAATTTTATAAAAGATTAAGTGCATTTTAAATGAATTTATGCAAAAAGCTGGTGTCCATAGGACACCAGGCTTATTGTTCGTGAGGTTTGTATCCAGATTAATAAAAGGATTCAGGATTTAGCCAATTAATAAACACTGAAATGAACTTGAATGACCTGAAATGACTCTGAAATGTATTAGAATGAACTGAAATGTTACCAAAATGAACCTTAATATATGAACAAGTGTCATGATCTCACTTGCAAAAACTACAGCTGAACCTTCCATAAGCAACCAGCCAAAATGTCAAGCTTAAGTGGTCATTTATGAGAGGTGGTTGCATAAGAGAGGACAGATTCTCATGAGAATCTTCATTAAGAAGGAGGTGGGTTATCCGAGGAAGAAGAAGAAGAAGAAGACTACAGGAAGTCAAAATTTGATTTTGATTCGAGGTTAGTTTTCTTTAATCCATGCACAATTGAACTTAATAATATTATAACCCAAAACGAAGTGTACTATCTTTAGCAGAGAACGAGGATACATTAACAAAAAAAGTCATATTCAAGGATTGTGTGGCACTATTCTGTTAAGTTTGAATGCAGTGAGATGGGAGCATATGTCTTGTTGTCACTTACTGGAGGTTAAAAACGATGGAAAAATTCAAATTTCAGCCCTAAAGTGGCAACTTACAGGAGGTGGTCTCTTATGAGAGACAGTCGCCTACGAGAGCTTCCAACTACAGTGATTTCACTGAGGAAATTTTGGTATTTTGGAAAAGTGGTCACTGACAGGAGGTGGTCACACAGGGATATTTGAATGTATATAACTATCTACAAATCAAAGTTACTGTAGCTATTTCTTCTTTTCACTTTTTCTGTTGAGGGCAAATGAAGTGAGGTCAAATTGGCAAAGTCCTCATAAAACAAAATTTACTGTCTAGTTAACCTGGATATCAGGACTCCATTTAAACTAGCTATGCTAAACTGGGTGCTCCTGTATAAATACTGATTTAAATAAATATATAAAAAATTGCAGCTGTACACTTTAAAGATGACAAATGTTTTATTGAAAGTCATTTGAAATTAGTCTGCCATTGGAAAGCGATGACCTCCAACAACCTCCCTCCCCCTCCCCCTCCCCCCTGTAATACAGCTACACTGCATAACTACATGTATATAAAATACTCTGCACAGTCACTGCTATCTAATGAAACATTTTTATTGCTCAGAAAATGCACTGAAATAAGCTACCAAATCTGTTGTACAAAAACCTTACCATTCAAAGCATTGCATCTCAGAGCTAATGACTGATACTCTTCTACATACTGTCTCGTTTGTTCCTCCAGCTTTTGAAGTCTTTCTTTCTCTTTTTGCTCTTTGAAGTCTGTGATAATACCTTGCATTACAGTGTTAACTGCAGTTGACCTCACAACTGTCTGACAGGTTGGACATTTCTTGCAGTCACGTAAGCAAGTTTGGCAATATGTATGGCCACAAGGTATAGCTGCCATGGGCATGTGTCTAGGTCCGGTCATCATTTTTTCACAAAGGGGACAAAAGTGACTAGCAATGCCTGATTCATTGTCTTCATTAATGCTCTGTTGCCCTTGTTTTTGTTTAACACTGGGTTGCAATGTGGCTTTCAGTCTTTGTGCAACAGTATCTGCTAATGCATTTAGCACATCTGCCGACAACTCTGGTGTGTTCAATTTCAAAGATGCTTCATTTATTAAGGTGCTGTTATTTCGACTGTCACTTGCAGCATCACTCATGATAGTATAAGAAACCTGAGCATTTCCATGACTATCCTCATCACCATGGAGATGATTATCAACTTTATCATCACCATGGAAACTTGCATCTGATTTTACAGATGCTCTTGATGACGGCCTTAGCTTGTTATGAACAGTCTGTTTAGTTGACGAAGGAACATCAGCAGAACTCGAGTTCCTATAATTAGAAGGCATGTATTCCTTGTTACTTTTAAGATTATTATCACTGCTTCCAGTCACATGAGAAGGACTTGGGTTCCTCTTATGTGTACCTGATGCCGAAGGAGGTCGCTGTTTCCTAGCAACCGGGTTATCACCTTTTGATATCCAAGAAATAACATCAGAGTGGTCCTTCTGTGGTTCTGGGTACAACGGTTTTCTTCGAGGATTGCTATAAGGATTCCTGTTCGCCGAATTCTCCAGTGAAGAACCACTTGACAAACTTGATCGTGTTCTCAGTTTCGGGACATCAGGAAGAGCGGAGTGATCTTTGTTTAGAGACTTCAGTTTCGTTGCTGAAGACTTCGATGCTTCCCGCTCCTTCATCCACTGGCTTTGCTTCTCACGAATTGCTTTGACTTTTTCAAGTGTCCCTTCTTTAGACTCGCCGGTTCTTCTGGATGTCTTTGTTTGTAGTTTCTTTCCTTGCAAAGACATGACAGTTTTGTATTGGTGCTAATTTGAATACAAAAAATGTCAGGGAATTATTGAGCCGTCGACTTGGAAGAGGAAGAAACAGAGAAAGTTTATTAATCCTCCATTTTGTTTGCGTCAATTATTGTGAGGTTACCAAGCACAAAGCACCAAGGTCGCAAAACAATTTTTATTAGGGAGGGGTAGAGGAGTGGAGTTAGAAAAGCAAAGAAATAATCAATTTTTTACTTTGTATACTACAAAAAGACAAACAACTGAAATTTCAAGTTTTTTAATATTTATATATTTTCCGAATTACCATGTTAGATCACTAGCATTAATGAACCTATCTACTTTCCATAGGACAAATGACCATTTCCCCTACCCTACCCAGTAAAAGAATTGTCACCGATTCTCGGTTGGCTCTCCAATATTCCTTTTCACCGGCGGAAAACTCATCTGAAAAGGGTTGCATTTTACCCAAAACCTACACATAGGGTTCACTTTCGGATGCTGTTGTTGTAATTTTAGTTTTTTTGTGGCTTGAAACAACTCTAAGATGTCGATGTCTGCGGTATTTGTCCTCGACATCAAAGGAAAGGTGAGCAAAACGTGTAGCGCCTTGAATTGAACAAGCTATTTGCTGTGTTAATTCGTGAATTGCACCTTGAAAATAACCTTCGTAGTTCACCTAGACCTGTAAATTGAGTTTTGTTAAAAAAAGTTGTTAGTTTTGTTTAGTTATTAGAGAAAACAACGCTTGCGTTATGATCTTTTAGGTGATAATTTCCCGGAATTATCGAGGGGATATCGAGATGTCGATGATCGAAAAGTTCATGCCTCTTGTATTGGAGAAGGAAGAGGAGGGGACGGTGACGCCGATTTGTGTTCATCAGGATGTTACCTTTGTGTATATCAAGTACAATAACCTATACCGTATCCTTTTATTTGTGTTTTGTTATTAAGTACAGTGCAATGCAGCAACGAAATAGTACTCCCTTATAACTTGATGGCAGGAAGAAAGTTTCCAAACACACGTTATTCCAAGAACTTCACTTAAATTAGCTACAGACCAATCGACAAACTTTCTCTCTCGAGCACTGGTCCTGTCCATTTGGTTTCCATCATTAATAGACAGGGGTTTATGTACTCCAGCGTAGCTACAATGTATTAAAAGTCTAAGTAGATCAAAGATCAATGCAGAACTGGCAAATGCAGCATATCTAGATTTTGCAGGTCTCTTTTTCAGTAAGTACAGTATCTTTCAATGCTGAATTTTTATTTAATAAAACAACTCTTCTCCCTCAAAATATGTCAGCAGCCAGGTAGATTCCATTTTTTGCTGGTCATTCACTCTTGTATGCCTCTACAGGAACAGATTTGAGGTTATGGGGCATGAGGTTATGAAGCAGTCACATTTATGTGGTTGATATCCTAGGTGTATTCATGTTAGTTTTGCACGCTGAAGAAACACTGAAGTTTCTAAGATACTGTTCACCAAAAACCGAAACCCACACCAAATATTTTCAACAAAGCCCTCATAAACTGCACCCTGGGCTGTAATATTAAAAGGCATCGATATCATCAGATTTAGCAACATACCTAATGTGGGACTGAGTCCTCCTCTTTAAAGGTTTAGGCATGAACGACCCCTTGGCCTCTTCTCCCTCCCCTCCCATGCATATATTCACACTAGAACCTTACTGCATTTGTCTGTGGGAAATATCGCTGGATGAAATCCTTGACTGCTCTGTTCAGTTGTTTCAATGACAAAGAAGAATGCAAATGTAGCGTTGCTTTTTGTTTTTCTTCACAAGATGGTCCAGGTAAGTTTTTATAATATCACTGTCTTGTATTTGTTATACAACATATAGTTTTGTGTGTGAATATTCAGTAACATAAGTGGAAATATGTAGCATGTCACACACATTTCTCTTAAGCCGTGTGCACGAGAAAACACCTTCAAAATTTTTTGTCTAGGGAATGATAAACAATTTACTCAGTGGGAAGTTTAATACCACAGGATATTTTTAATTATTCAGTTTAATTTTGTCCTCAACGTAAAGCACACAAATCGACATGTAAAAATGTCTAGCATCTGCTATTGAAAGTGTTGTCCTCTTTATACAGTACTAGCCACTTTATATATAATCTGATTACAAGGAATGTAATGGACAATTTTGGCCTGACATGGGAGTGAGCATTAAAGGGGCTGAAAAGCAATTAGCCCATGAAAAAACTAGTGAGGTACTCTCTCTGGCCCAATTTTTTTACAGGTATTTACAGACTACTTTAAAGAGCTTGAAGAAGAAAGCATCAGAGACAATTTTGTTATCATTTATGAACTACTGGATGAGTTGGTAGATTTTGGGTATCCGCAGTTCACAGAAACAAAGATCCTTCAGGAGTAAGTGTCCTATTTGAACATACCGTATTTACCTGCATATAGGCTTCACCTGTGTATGCATGTAGGTCGCACCCCAAACTTGTGACCTAATCTTGTGGAAAAAATAATTTCTTAACTATACAAGAAGAAGAATCGAGTTTCGAGTCCAGGAAGATATGAACTTGTCGCTTGAGTGATCTCTTGAGAAAATTAATAAATCGGACAAACGGACCAAACTCGATCACGAGCGTTATTGTTTACAGATCCAACAAGTGTGTCGAAAAATGAGGTGCAAGTTTCCCCGTTTTATGCGATCAAATCATGACAAATGGTACACATGCCTTTAGAATTCGCTGGTCCTTTCCTCATAGGGTAAATTATCCACTTCAAGTTTTTAATGTTACGGAAATTGTTGCAATAATTCTCAAAACGGCCATTTGACGAAACGCTCGAACGTAAAGTTGCTCGAAAAAAACTCATATGACAAGCTTTCCCCTGTTGTTGCGTATAACAGGCATTTCATGTACTCAGCATAGTGACAAGCTTTGTATAAGCGATGCTAAATTTCCGAATGTTTAACAATTTACACATTTGCAGGTGAAACAGAAAGGCAAAACGTCTGTCGACAGCGAGAGCTCAAGTCTGAGTTGTATCAAAAGCATCGTTGCGTTACGCATAATTTTATTGTGTATTTAATGGTTTCAAATTTCACTTTTGACGTATGCAAATTAACGTGCGTAGGGTAAAAATAAATCAGTTCTTATTTATTGCTGAAGACATGACAATTGTGTATTAAACTTCGAAACTGTGATATTTTATATCAGTTTCATTCATGAATTTTTCTTATGATGGTTTCTGTGTATTTTTCATGTAGTCCGGCAAATAAACAAACGCGGTTTCACGTGCATGGCATCGAAAGGGGCTTGCGGCTTGACAGGCAAACTTCTTTGGACTTCATCCAATGACACATATTCAGAAGCTAGATACACTCATTGCAGCAGAGAGAAGCAAAGTTCTTCAAAAATATGGATTAACCTGACCTCATAAGATACATTCAATCAAACTGTCAAGTACTCAGTAACTTTCAACAGTGTATGTCGGGAAATTTTGCATATTAATGAGCTCTAAAACTCTTGTACCCACGTATAAGCCACACCCCAAATTTCGAATGTTTTTTCCCTTGAAAAAAGTGCAGCCTATATGCAGGTAAATACTGTATGTGACTGCATTCATCACTAGCTTTAATTATTTGAATTCCTGATATGCAATCCAGGTAATATTATATAATCCTGTCTCCACGTTAACCCTTTAAGCCCTGATTTCATCATATATGTTCTCCTGACTGTTTCCCATCAACCTCTCATGGTACTAGCTAAAGAATTTTCTTGAATGTTACTATAATTAACTAAAGACATCTTATCTTCAATGGTGATGGTTTTCGTCATTCCCATGACCTGCATGTTTGAACAAACAGTGAAACAGTGAAACCCCGACTTAACGAACCCCATATAATGATTATTCTTCAGCCCAGTAAATGCTAAATGAAACTTGGGCAAAATAAAACTTGATTCAATTGCTGGTCAGTGGTTTGCTCCTTTCTTTATGTGTGGGATGGCCCCTCTCTCCTCTGTAGAGGCGCCCTACAGTCGTGCCTTGACTGCACACTTGGGAAAAAATGCTTGGAGGCTGAGAAAAGGGAAAAAATATAAAGTGCACAGGAAACACTGTTCCCTGTGCCCCAGTTTTCTCTCCCCAGCACTCTCGCTCCCATTTTTGCTTTCACTGGTGTTTACTAACAGGAGCCTCTGTGGAGTAGAGAGGGGCGGCCCAGCAAAATTTGAAGGATGATTTGGTGTTTTGCCTGCCATTGCTAGCGTGCTTGCCTTTGCATTTTTATTTACTTAAAGATGGATATTTCTATCACAGCCAGCATCTTTTCCAAGTTTTGCTCTTTATCAACCAGATATATCACACAAGAAGGTCACAAGTTAGATGTAGGAGCCCCAAAGCCACCTGTTGCTTTGACCAATGCTGTTTCTTGGAGAGGGGAGGGAGTGAAGTACCGCAAAAATGAGGTTTTCCTGGACGTGATAGAGTCAGTCAATTTGTTGGTTGGTATTACGTACTTCAATCTGCTACAGAGTAGTGTCTACAAGTGAACAGATATTTTTTCCAGCAATTTTTCCATCTGTAATCAGTACCAAGTACAGGTACAATTTTAACATACTTTCTGTGATTTTTTCAGTGTCAAGAACAAAGTACTGCTAAATAGCTTTGTTTATCACAGTTTAGAATTTCGTCCACAGACTCAAAAGGTAGCTCAACTTAGTACAGCCTAAAAAACGGTACCACAAGAAAGTACTGCTCAATAGCTTTCATTTGAATGATCACAGTTAAGGATTTCATCCACAGACTCAAAAAGTTAGAACCATCTTGTACAGCATAATAAACAGCACCACAGGAAAGTACTGCTCAGTAGCTTTCATTTGAATGGTCAGACTTCAGGAGTTCATCCACAGACTCAAAAGTTAGAATCACATTTTACAGCATAATGAACAGTACCACAGAAAAGCACCACTCAGTAGCTTTCACTTGGATGGTCACACTTAAGGATTTCATCCACAGATGCAAAAGTAAGAACCACCTTGTACAGCATAATAAACAGCACCACAGGAAAGTACTGCTCAGTAGCTTTCATTTGAGTGATCACACTTTAGGATTTCATCCACAGAATCAAAAGTTAGAACCACCTTGTACAG
>Ga0126336_10000117_pt1 | contig 21976 bp, 12 predicted proteins | sample SidCmetagenome_FD_92530 | JGI IMG/M metagenome (GOLD analysis project Ga0126336, IMG submission 92530) | Coral microbial communities from El Islote,Puerto Morelos, Mexico - Siderastrea C C metagenome | ecosystem: Host-associated > Invertebrates > Cnidaria > Coral | place: El Islote,Puerto... | reverse complement strand
TAAGAATTTCATTGCTCAGCTTTCAGAACCAACAAAATTTGAGTCTTTAATGCAAACATCGCGCACAGAAAATAGCTTTCCGGGCCCGAAAAGTTATCGGGACTTTCGAGAAACGGGACCCAGCTGACGCACGGCTTATCAGCAAAGTATCAGTCTGATATCATCGAAATATGCTTACTTATCAGGTGGCTCAACACTCCAGCATCCTGTTCTTTACCATATCAGACCTGGCCAACATCGAGCCTATGTACCAGTACTCCCTCACGTGGTTTATTAATCTGTATCTTCAGGTAAGTGCCCTGTTTCGTCTGAGGGTTTGTTTTTTGTTTCTGGGGCTATGTCATACGGTTATGCTGTTGTTTTATTTTGTTTTGCTTTCGTTAAACTGTAATAAAAGTAAAATATTGCTTTTTTGAGAAACCGCAACACTTTGGTGGTTAAAGTAGGACTTACCACCCTCACTCATACACAAAATAATCCTAGAACACCAAGAGCAATTGTATTTTAAAGCACACACAAGTTATGATTAAATTGTAGCGATTTTTCCAGCACACAGCGATAAATTAGCACAGCGTTTCGAACGCTTGCCATTCTTAGCCAAAGACATTCACGAATAGTTAAAGTGCACTAGTGCAGTGACGTAAAACAAACTAAACTGTTAAGCTTGTAGAGCACAAGACAGGTCACAATCTCCGCCTCCTAGCTAAGGTCTAACATTGTCTGGCAAGTAAGCACTATTGTGCAGCGAAAGTCATACCATTGTATTTTGTCTGTTTGCAGTCCATTGTAAACAGTGAACCATCATCAGACCTTACAAGAAGGATCATGAATCTAAACGATCATTTTACTTACAGGTAAGGCTTTATAGAAGAGAAGTCCTCGATTAACACTGTTTTCATGCTGTTATGCTTTTACATTGCCACTAGATAAAATTTTCTGAAAGCTGAGATTTCTATTTTCATTTCGTTACTTTCGTTTTCAATTTTTCTGGCTAGCACAGGTGCCGTTCGCACAAGTTGTATTTGCACTTTGTACTGAGCTCCTTTGTTGGTTGAGAAGAATGTTAATCCAGCAAACAGTTGTTTTGACTGGCGCTTTCACTGCTTGCGTCAAATCTTACGTCATGTAATTGTGGCCATTCTAATGAAAGCTTTACAGTTCGTGGAAAAACAATCTCAACCGAAGAAAATTGAGGGTCTTACCGAAATGTTTACGTTAGTTTGTTTACGGGAGCAATTTATTACTAATTTCCTATAAATATTGCGAACAATTGTAACTTCGCGAGTGTAGAAGAAATTAAGAAAATATGGCTTGCAGATGTTGTTTAGTGCATTTAATTACTTTAGTTTTGTTCTTTTTCAATTGTTTTATGTTACTATTCTATTTTTTAGCATCTACCGAAACGTGTGCCGATCCTTGTTTGAGAAGGACAAGCTCTTGTTCTCGTTCCTATTGTGTATTGGTATTCGTAGGGGAAGGTAGGAATCTTGAAAGTCTCAACAATTGTGCTCTTTCGTTGCTCTTTTCGTTGCTCTTTCGCAAAAATAACAAAAGAGAACAACTTTCTTAGGACTTCTTATATGGCAAACTAAAGTTTGTGCACTCCCGTTGGCAAGTTAAGTTCATTGTAAAAGCACATTTTCCCAATCTGTTAGCAAAGCATTACTGCAACGTTTTCTGTTGGGAAATTGAGACGGAAAATAACACGAGATTACAAACTTAAAGACGCCTTCATGTGGCAAACCAAAATTTTGCAAGCTTTTGCACGTTGTTATTTAATTTACTTATTTGTTGCTTTAATACATTTTTTATTCTTTTCCAGCGGTAAAATTGATGAACAAGAGTGGCGATTTTTACTGACGGGAGGGGTGGCCCTGGAGAACAAGTTCCCAAACCCCGCCTCCGATTGGCTGACTGACAAGTCCTGGGCTGAGATAGTTCGTTGTTCAGCTCTTCCTTCGTTCAACGGAATCTTAAAACACTTCACTGAACACGTGAGTCTTAGCCTTGTTATCGTGAATTTTTTCAACCCTAAAATTGCCATTGGGCTATAAACTTCGGTAGGATTAGGCTGCGAAGTATTTGATCGCCGTCTTTCGTATGAACCCAAACAAATCTGCAAATGCACCACGCGTGGTCGTTACGTCATAGTCAAAAATCTCTCTTTTTCAAATTTATGGTGAAATGCTAAGCTTAGGTGTAAGCTTTGTTTTGCAACAAGAAAAAACCCTGGCCTAGACTTGCTCACCATTTTGAAGGCCTGCGTTTACTGAGCACTGCAGATCACTGTTTGAACGTTGTCCAGCTGGTCTTTCAGTAATAACCTTATATCATCTGATAAAGACTGGAGAGTAAGACTGGGGCAACTTGATTGTTTACAAACTGAGTGAGATCGAACCTTAAGACAACTCTAGCAGGTCCTCCAAAAGCCCTTTGCGTTTTCGTGCACTTAACCATTTTTTAAACAATTTGAGTGAATTAATTTTGGTTTTCTGCAATCACGTGTTTGCACAACCTTATTCAATCTTACTGGTCAACCAATGAGAAGGAAACGTTAATGAAAGCCATATGTCAGCTGTCAATAACAGCTCTAGAACTCTAAAGAATAATGCTCTATCGTTTGCGCAGGTGTACGTTCCCTAAAAAACTGAACATTTTTATTGTGGCATCTATCCTTTGGCTATGCTGCAGCACTTGTTTAAAGGTTTCCAATGCCAAAAATAGGTTAATTCTTAGTAACAGGTTGATTGGCACTGTTTCCGGGTGTCACTGACTTCCAAAAAAAAAAAAAACAAACAAACCAAAACAAAACAAAACAAAAATCCTGCGTTTCACAAGCCCTATGCAGTTGTCAAAAGCCTGTCTTCTTTTGTTGTAAAACAGATTCGGGACAGAACTGTGTTTCTCATACCGCCAAACAAGATAAGTTCAATGTGATTTAAAAACATTTTAATTTTTCTATAAAACGAAAATATATATTTGACATTTATGACAGATCAGTTTTAATGGACTTGAAATCAGCTTTCAGTGCACGGAACGGAAGTCTCTAATTCCAACTTAACTGTGTGTTGCAGCGAAGCAGTTTGGGGGAAATTGTGGTGGACCTTTAGCCACAGTATGAATCTGAGCACTGATTAAACAACTCAGTAATATTCTCCCTAACCAACCGGCAATAGCCCGCGTTATACACCATGTGGGTCCAAGGAGAGATGTCTCCAAATATTCACGATGGAAACCAATGAAACCTGCGGTGCAAAACTTCACGAAACTCGCTGTTTCGGAAACAGTAAATCCATGGATTAATCGATGATGATGTAAACACAGTTGCTTCAATCCATGGCCACACAGAAATGTAATATTTATTATTCAAGCACTGGTCTTTCGCTACAATTTGATGCAAAATGGAAACGACTAAACAGGGCATCCATGTAACAATAAAAACACCCAGCACAAGGCCGACAGTTTTTAGGGCTTTGTAATTCTGCTTTGTCCGGCAGACTGCGTACTGTTCCTTTACGATTTCAATTTTTATTCTTTTGATCTGTTTTCTAGCAGCTTTGAAAATCCAAAAATAGCAGAACGTAACAAGCGTTGTTGGAAGCAAAAATGTTAGAACTGATAAAGGCAGCCACAGTTTTTCCACGTCTAGAAATATCGGTGGCAAAGGAAGCAGCAGTGAAGTAAACCAAGCGAAAATAATCAGAGAATGACATATTTTCTTGGTTAAAATGACCTGATAACGGAAAGGAAAGCGAATTGCAATGAAGCGGTCTACAGAAACACAACACAAATTAAAAGTTGTAGCCGCTGTAGTGTAAATCCATAGCGTGTCTAAAACGTTGGCCAAAACAGCTTCTGTTGGCTGCATCAAACATCTGACTGCTATCCATACAGGGCTTATGACTAGCCCCACTAAAAAGTCTGCTGCTGACAACGAGGCTATAAAACGGTTAGAAATCGTTCGTAGGGTGTCATGTTTGTAGAACAGCCACAGAACAACTGCATTTCCTGCTACGGCAGCTAAACCGGAGAAACTAAGCCATACTGATAGAAAAATGGCCTCTGCTTTGCTCAGTAGCCCGTCGAAGCACGTATCATTCATTTTATAGGTTTAATCTGCGGCCAAAATGTCCTCCTCGCGAGCTATTCTTAACCCTTAGCCAGATGACGTAGGGTCATAGGTTTTTAGGTTCTCGATTAGATATTTCAACGCAAGCTTCAAACTGTTGTATTAACCCAATATGACAAACACTGGTCACAGGTGTTTTTTATTTCACATTCGAAATTAATTATTCGTGTCGGCCCAAGTTGCAATTAGGTTATGCCTTATGCAAAGTTAAAAGCCCTTTTAACGTGCCCAGTCGTCAGAAAATTTCTGAGCTTACTAATTGGACAGCTTGGCGTTTAAATTCGTCGATAAAGTCACCAAAGAACGTACCAAGTGACTTAAAACGCTATCCCGATTGCATTTTACACCTAATAATTTAGTTAAGATAAGACATCTTGTGTTTTCGCCCTCCGGCGGTCATAGCTTTTGTTCAAAGCTTTTTCGCTTTGTTTGCTTTTGCTGGGGAGATCATTTCTATTTACTTCTTTGTGCTGCTATCACTTCCCTTTCTTCTCGAAACCTTAGCAATGGTTTTTGCCGGTGTAATTTCTTCTTTGGAACTACAAACGTCCAGCTGAACTTGCCGACTTATTCACAAATTTGGAATTTGTTTGACAGCGTCACTCACGTTGATTGAGTGATGGTGTTTTGAACAGTCATAAAATATGTGCTCGGACATGCGATTATAAAAGTGGTACCGTTTGAACAGGTTGTCGATTTTCAGCGATCATCGATTCCATTGATTGTTCACGTCAGGTTCTATGACCGGAATTCTTAGTCGCTTTCGTACCCCACAATCTTCGCAATATCGCATGCGTACTCCGATGTTCTAGAAGTCCCTATTATTTATAGCATCGCCTGGTGCACTGTAATGTGCAGAAGCGGAAAATCGGCAGAGTAAAACACGTGATTTAAATGGCCAGATTTATGGAACTGTTGTTACATTTATTATCCTTTTTTATCACCACGTTTCCTAATCAGAACTGATCCGGGAAATAAGAGAAGCATAACTGAAGAGACAAACTAACAAGTACAGGCAGATGGATGTTAATAAATAAATAAATAAATAAATAAATAAATAAATAAATAAATAAATAAATAAATAAATAAATAAATAAATAAATAAATAAATAAATAAATTAATTAATTAATTAATTAATTAATTAAATGCGAACGCAAAAATAACACGCGACAAGAGTGATAGATCAAGGAGGCGGACGTTTCTATTTTTGTGTTCGTTTTCTCGTTTTGCTTGTCCCCCCTGTTTCAGAGCTTGGAAAAGCTAGTACCGAAATGAGTGAATTCACGTTTTAATTCTTCAATTTTCTCTTTTCCAAGAAACGAATAGAAAGAATTTTTTTAGTTTGTTAGTTTACGTTCCATTTGTTCCTACAAACTGAACCATAAAGTTAGACGAAAGCCAATGTTTCTCACGTAAGGATAGCTTGCTAAAGCAAAATGGTCCCTCTTCTGTTAAAGTTTTAGGTATCACATAAATAAAAGGACAACTGTTCAAACGAAGCCATTTTTTATGCAAAAATAATCGCATAACTGAGCGCATAAGTAATGACTGTTCAAAACACCCTGTCAATCATTGTGAGAGACGATGTCAAACAAACTGCAAATTTGTAAATAAGGCGGCAAGTCTTCAGCTTTTAAGTTGAACTGTAAGTTTGCAGTTTGGTAAGTGAAGATATGAAACAGGAAAACCCTCAGTACAAAGTTGCCGTGGTTATCACTCTAGAAGGCGTATTTATTCTGTGATTTGTAGAAAGAGTAAAATAATAGTACACAGAAGATGTGTAAATAGATATTGATCTTCCGAGCAAAAGCAAACAAAGCGAAAAAGTAGGTTCTTTGTTATGATCACCAAAGGGAGAAAAATATTGCCGCAGACTAAGATACGCTCTGTTGAATTACTTATTATAAAATAAGGCCACTTGGTTTAACTGGTTATTTTATTGGCAAGTTTAAAGCACGAGGCTGACCGGCCTGTTTACACGAAGACACTTTGTGACTTGGAGGCGTTTAATTCCCCTTAGTGTCGAACTTCACATAAGCCAAATCCAAATGCAATTTGGGTCGTGACGAACAATTAAATTCGATTGTGGTATAAAAACACCTGGGCCTAACGATTGTCGTATTGGCGTTCTTAATACAACAGTTTGAAGCTTACCTTGAAATATCTATTTGAGAACGTTAAAACGCGGGAACAAGCGAAGAGAACGTATTAAACCTAGACATGGATGATATCTGCTTTGTTGAGCAAATGAGCAGAGGAGCGGCCATTTTTCTGTCAGTATGGCTCAGTTTGACTTGTTTAGTGGCTGTAGCAGGAAATACAGTTGTTCTGTGGCTGTTCTGCACACATGAAACTTTACGAACAATTTCTAACCGCTTTATTGCCTCCCTGTCGGCAGCAGACTTTTTAGTGGGGCTTGTTATTAGCCCTGTATGGATTGTGGTGCGATGTTACGTTCAGCCGCCAGAAACTCATGCTATGGCTAACGTTTTAGACATGCTATGGATTCACACCACCGCGGCTACAACGTTTAACCTGTGTTGTGTTACCGTAGATCGTTTCATTGCAATTCGCTTTCCTTTCCGTTATCAACTCATTTTAACCAAGAAAATATGTCATTCTCTGATTATTTTCGCGTGGCTTACTTCTCTACTACTTCCTCTACCCTTAATATTTCTAGACGTGGAAAAACTGTGGCTGTCTTTATCAGTTTTAACATTTTTGGTTCCAACAACCGTTGTTACGTTCTGCTATTTTTGGATTTTCAAAGCTGCCAGAAAACAGATCAAAAGAATAACATTTGAAACCTCAAACGAGCACAATACAGCCCGCCGAACAAAGCAGAATTACAAAGCCCTAAAAACTGTCGGCCTCGTCCTAGGTGTTTTTATTGTTACATGGATGCCCTGTTTAGTCGTTTCCATTTTGCATCAATTTACAGCAAAGGACCTGTGCTTGGATCAAAAATATTACATTTCCGTGTGGCCATGGATTGAAGCAATCGCGTTTACATCTTCATCGATTAATCCATGGATTTACTGTTTCCGAAACAGCGAGTTTCGTGACGTTTTGCACCGCAGGTTTCATTGGTTTCCATCGTGAATATTTGGAGACAGCTTTCTTTGGATCCAGAATCCGTTATTGACAGATCCTGGGATAATTAAGGAGATCTCCGAGTTTAACTCAAATGCAACCAGTTTTATTTTAAGTGTTAAATCAGCACTCACAGGCTAAAGGGGCATCACCATTTCCCAAGTGAGCTTCGCTGACAAGCATTGTTGACTTAGCGGGAATTAAGGTTTCCTCGTATTGACTGCTGATTTTAAATCTATTAAACCCGATGTCATTCATGTCAGATATTTTTTCCTTCAAGAAAAAAAATTCCATTAAAAAAGTGATTTTACAAACTACACTGAACTAATCTCACGAAGTGCTATACAAACATTAGATCAGGCGTGCGTTTCTCGAAAGCCCCGGAACTTTTGGGCCGATTTCGGGCACGATAAATCACGCTGAATCTTGTAAACAAACAAGTTTCTAAGCACGAAACTTTGCTATAAGCTAAATATGTTTTTTATCTTAGAGACATTTTAAAATAACAGCTTTGTAGAATGAGCTCTTCACATTTTTACAAAGGGCTTTTCGGGGCCGAAAACTTTTCGGGGTTTTCCACGAAACGCGCAACTGACCCGAGTCTGTCTTACAACAGAAACAGACAGTTTTTTGGCGAATGCCCCCTGTTCTTGAAACGCGGCATTTTTGTTGGAAGATGGTGATGTCTGGAAACTGCTAATCAACCTTTTGCGATAAATGACGTCAGAATAAACTTGGGAACTCTTAAGCGCTTGCTCAGTGCAGCACAGCAGAATAAAAGATGCGGCAATAAAAAAAGTTCAGTTCGTGGGGAACGTTCACCTGCGCTAAAATAACAGAGCTCCATTCTGTAGAGTTCTAAAGCTGTCACGGACGGCTAACAAACGGCTTTCTTACGTGATTTCTGATTGGTTACCCAGTTAAATTGTATGAGGTTATGTAAACACGTTTTCGAAGAAAACCAAAATTAAAATTCCCTTAATTTGTTTTGGAGATGGAGAAGTGCACCGAAAATTCAAATAACAGAAAGGGGCAAAAATTTCATTAAAATATTCCAGTAGCAGTATTTCAGACTGGAACTTTAGATGGCCGGAAATAAAACGCGCTTGCTACAATTTACAAAAGGCGGCACCGAAGGGACAAAATTGCAAGAAAATGATACATTCGTGGGACTTAATTCAACACGATAGTCTATTGAAACCGATAGCAATCGATAGCAAGCGATGAGGGCCCGAACATTGTTGTGTGATTATGAATTGGTCATCGACTGTCCAATACGAATCGTTAGCAGTTAACTGATTTTTGTCGATTGACTTTCCGATAGTTGTTTCCAATCGACTGTTCGGGCGGATTTAAAACCAGTCATGTCCCCTGAACCTTTGCTTGTTCCTGTTGCTGAACAGTAGTGGTGCGGGCTCTAGTAGCGAGACGTGTTATTTGTTGGCATACTCTGATTTAGAGGTCCTTAAAATAATGCTCATGCTCAGTACTGTCCACACTGCTGAGCATAACCACAAACCAAAGCCAGTGCGCCCTTCACATCACTTCTTTGAAGCATTTTTGAGAAACAAATTGTATAAACAAACAGTGGTCAATTATTGCATTTAATAATACGACGGTGAAGTTTCGAACTTTAGACCAGTTTCACCTGTCATCTTCAACGAACTTTGAAATTTTTTCAAGGATGAGCTTTTTCAAGAATCATTGCACTTTGTCAACACAAAGGGTCGTGACTTGTCTTTGTTTCACAAACCAATTATTTGCCCCTGCCCTCAACATCGGTAAATAATTGCAATCGCGCACACTGAATAGTTCCCTGTTATTGGACTATAAGCTTGTATCCTACGAGTGGAGAAATTGCACGAGTAAATAGTGAATGCAAACTTACACTCTTTTAAACAGACTTGTTTTCCTTGGTTGTTAGTAAGACTTCGTATTAATCGGGAGTTACCCTTCGTTGACTATGTCCTCGTGTCACTCGAATATGAGTGGAAAAGTTGTTAAATAGTTTGGTCAACCACTTCGGATGATTACTTGTTATATTCCCGCGGTAGTTGCGTTGTTAGTTCGTCCAGACTAACCTGCTATTGATCTTTACACAATAGACAGAGTAAAACGCGCGTTTTGATTAGTCCAGGGGAGTTTGTGATCAAAGTACAGACGCACGAATGAAGTCATGAGCCGCAAAGTTCTGCGCGCGCAAATCATCACTACCAAAAGTTTTAAAAAAGCATTTCTAATTTTGTGCGGGATAACCGATGTCAAAACAATGTATAGAACATCAGTCACGCTACTCTCCTGGCGGTCGTAGCGTACTTTTTTGTTCCTTACCGCGTTATGACGTCATCTGTACGTTATCAGACTACACACGGACAGCCAAATGGAGTCTATTTTTTAAGTAATATCACTCCTTGTCGAGTTCTAGTTTCGTCCTTGAGCTTTCTTTCTACAGCGATGGTAAGTTCTAATTCTGTTTTCTCCTTTAGCTGTCTGAATGGAAGGCTTTTTACGACTCTGCCAGTCCACAAACGGAGCCTCTCCCTGAGCCGTGGGAAGATGAACTCAACAAGCTGCAGCATCTAATTATTTTGAGATGTCTGAGGCCAGATAAGGTTAGGAAGTAAAAACAACTTTCTTCAGCTGGCAAAAAGTGTATAACAATTATTACCGGTAATAGACATGTCACGCTCTTGTCCTATCAGGTCACACTCGGTGTGCGTGACTTCATCACGTTCTACATGAGTCCTACCTACATCGAGCCTCCCACATTTGACCTTTCCAAGTGTTATGAGGACTCTGACTGCTGTGTGCCGCTTATTTTCGTGCTATCGCCTGGAGCCGATCCTATGGCCAGCTTGGTCAAGTTTGCAGAGGACATAGGTAAGATGACTACTTCCTTTTAACTGAAACTTTTATTAACAGGCCCTGTCAATTTATAATAGGGACCTCTGGATTGCGGCTTTCAAACCAGTGATGTCCCCAATGTTCCCGCTCCTTCCTATTCCTGATCATTAGAGAAAGCGATCTACACTTCTCTCATTGTCACAATTGACCTATCTGTATGCGCGGCTCTCCGGATCCCTTCCCCTCAATGTTGAGTGATCCAATTTCAGTTTTTACAAGTCGTTGGTATCAACACTGGGGAGACGGACAGGGAACGTTGTTCAGCAAATGTGTCCGCCTTTTTCGGAATGAAATTGGTGTGACAAGTAATAATTCAAAGTCTACGTATCGGGTTTGAAAAGCGTCGCTTCACCACAACTACCAGAGTTCATTTTCGTTTTGTTTATTTCTTATTTACATTTTGTGAATTCTAGTGAGGTGTAAATGTCTTATTGTAAAATTTTCTTTTTACAAAGGGACCCCCTACCAAACAAAACAAACACAGCGGGACTCGTGTTAGGCCAGACAAAATTTTTGACCCTTAAATGATTCTTTTTGGTTGAAACTAACAGTGGCTTTTGGTTTCGCGCTGTACCCAGTCTCTCCTTTGCTGCATCTTTTTAACCCTCACCTTTCCGACTACTATATCACTCGATAACTCTCTCTAACAAGTTTCTTTTGTGATCGTCTCTTCAGGTGTGACCAGGTCACATTTTCAGACGATTTCACTGGGACAAGGCCAAGGACCAATCGCAGCAAAGATGATCAATCAAGTAAGCTATCTGTAACTACAAGGTGACTGTAGAACCTCCCCGAGTGAATACCGTCCTCTGATTAGTGATACCGCATCTCTTTGTTTCAGCCAAAAATCTCTATGAAATTATTGAGACCTCTTATATCTCCTTTAAGGGCGACCATCTTTCCTGAAAATTTAGGTGGTCACTTACGAGAGGTTAACAATCTGGAAATGTTATGGGCAGTTTTCCAAAACTATTTCGCCAATCAAGTTGGCACCAAGCTACGTTTTTCCAAGTAACACTTTTTATTTTGGGTTTAGCAATGGTTTGCTGTTCACGCTGTTAACTTATTTCATTCGAGTTTTTTGTGATTACAGTTAAGTGTTTGTCTGTATTTACTCTTTAGGCTATTGAAGTAGGTGACTGGGTTGTCTTACAGAATTGCCACCTTGCGACATCATGGATGCCCATCCTAGAGAAAATATGCGAAGAGGTATTTAACATTTATATGGACGTCCGTTACATGTAGGCGAACGAGGAGAAAACTGCAAATGAATGTGCGCAATTAGCGCTGCATAAATTCTTTCCTTTATTTCAAGAAAGCGGTTTGTGAGGTCAGAATGAACGTTTTCTGTTTTTCAATTTAGCGCTGACAAGACACTGACCGTTGTCGAGTAGATTTCTAGGCACCTGAGATTGCTAACTGTCTCATCCTTAAAATATTTCCAGAATTAAGGTTTAGTGTTTTGGTTTTGCTTAGGTGATCGTTCCGGAGAAAACGCACAAGAATTTTAGATTGTGGCTGACCAGTTACCCCACGGAAAGATTTCCAGTATCCATCTTACAGAATGGTAAGTCACGTGGACGGTTTTGTTTTCAGACTGTCACAGCGTCAAGCGTTATTTGTTGCGAAACAAGTCTCGATTCAGTTGGGTTATATTTTCACAGAGCGAACATTTTCAAAATATTGCCGAAAATGTAAAGCGAGCACGAGGTTCACATTCTGGAAAAAACGAACGTGCATTGTGGTTTTAATTTCACGTGCACGTTAAATTTGCCGAATTGTTTTGGCTACAAGGCCAATTACTTGTTTTTGCCACTGCATTCCCTTCTTCCCCTTGCCCGTCGACCACTTCAAAGATACGATGGCCATCTTGAATCGCAATGAATTGTGGGTGTCCAGTCGACAAAAAGGCTTGGCATCTTTGTTAGTACTTGGCCTCATTGCTGGGTGCCTCACGATGCATTGCTATTCAAGATGGCCGCGGTATGTCAAATTGATCCACTTCTTTTTCGATTGTTTTTTTTTTCCAACCTGCGGATCCAAACGCGAGTCAGTTCATCGATTGCTGACGCCAGCTGTTATTGCGTTGTTTCTAAAATTTGCCATGGTTACTTCATAGGGGTGAAGATGACGAATGAGCCGCCGATGGGCCTTAGGGCCAATTTGTTGCGGTCCTACCACAGTGATCCCATATCGGACCCCGCGTTCTTCAACGGATGCAATAAAACTAAGGTGAGATAAACATGAAATATTCTTTATTGTTGTAAATCATTCCTTTCTGTTTGTTCGGTATTTTCCTTTTCTTTGGTCTCCTAAAGGTGCCAAATTATAAATTTACTACTTAATTTCAATTTGTATTGGCGATGTGATAACTACACGGTAAATCTTATTCTTGGATTAATTGCGTCTTCTTTCTCGTCACAAAACGGACTCATTACTCATTTTTTTGCCCGGTACAAAAGAATAGCTCTCTTGACTTTTGTCATTCCCCTCGTTGTTTTGAGGAAGACAGCGACCAAATACATCAAGTTTTATAACGCACAAGCAGATCCAATGTTCTGCTCAATAGAAACATTTGGATTTATCAACTGAGGTAATAAGGCAAATTTACCACCGTAAAGAAGTCCATGCAAAAGCTGACGTTTCGAAAGTTAGCCCTTTGTCGGAGCGAAGATGACGTAGGGCTAACGCTCAAAAGGCCAGCTGTTGTGTTTTTGTACGGTGGCCAATTTACCTCAAACCTCAGTTGATAAATCCAAGTTTTGTGTTTCCGGGTTCCCCACCGACACAGCACCACAGTTTCTTTAAAAACTAGCACCTTTATTCTACTCAATAGAGCTTTGTTTGTTGCGTTGTCAAAAACATTCAAAAATGTCGGCCACGAAAGAAATGTAGGGAGGCGAATGCACCGATTTATTTTTATTAATTTTACTCATACAAGGCCTTGCAACATGTCAAAAGGCAGTTATTCTTAATGAGGTTTATTTGATCGTCGTATGATCCCTACAGGTTTGGAAGAAACTGCTCTTCAGTTTGTGTTTCTTTCACGCACTCGTTCAAGAGAGGAGGAATTTCGGTCCGCTGGGTTGGAACATTCCTTATGAGTTTAACGAGTCCGACCTCAGGATAAGTGTTCAGCAACAGCAGGTAACCAGTTTATCAACGTTAACCTTAACATCTACAGATTTTATTGAATTTACAGTTGGAAAAACGAACAGCCCGACAGTAACGTGCTTCTTAATGGCAGCCCTTCAATGGTTACATTTTATCATTTCATCCACAGACTCGTACGTTAGAATCATCTCGTATAACAATAAACAACACTAGAAGAATTACTGCTCAATAGCATTTATTTGAACGGTCCACTTGAAGATTTCTTTTACAGACTAAAAAGTTAGAACTACCTCTTACAGCGTAGTAAAGGACCCCACAGGAAAGTACTGTTTAGAAACTTTCGTTTGAATTGTCACACTGAAAGATTTCATCCAGAGACTCCAGAACAAAAACACCGCCTCTCCCTGCGTTTCAGTTGGTCGCTTATGAGAAGTTCGTCTATAAAGGTGCCTTAACACGACAAACTAAAGTTTGTAAAGTCATTTTGGCAAACTCAAGTTGCTGTGTGTGAACGTGGGAACAATAGTTGGCTAACACGTTGACGAAATGTTGGCGGCGAATAGAACAAGTCTCTGTTCTCACCAACTTGGTCACATCTTCTTTTCATCAACATTTTTGTGATGGCAAACTCGAATTTGAGGTGTGAACGTTTGTCAAACACATGTTGTTGACTTGCAACCTATCAAACATCGTGCTGCCTGCACAAAATGGCGGCGTAAGAACGTACAAGATGTTTGGCCTTACAAGTTCTAAAAGCTCTTCAAAACCAGTTTGGTCTATACGAAGATGATTTCTGAACGAAGAGGCACCTTCTGATTGAGGCACCGATTGTGTTGTAGTACGCGTCAAGGGAAGGATTTCTCGATGTAAACGGTTCTGTTCAAACCTTGCTATTCTCCTACCGCTTTCTAATTTATTTTCTCCGATGAACAATAACTAATAACAGGCACGAAGCCGCTATTCTTGTTGTGTTCCATTGGGACACGGCGCTCATAGGAGAAGCAGTGCTTCAATTTGACGTATGTTTAGGTTTTTCGTGTGAAAGCACGCGTTTGCCAACTTAACTTTTTGAGGTTTGCCTTCGTGAGTTTGCAAACTTTTGTTTGTCTTGTGAAGGCGCCTTTAAAATTACGTGAAAAAAATGCTCATTTTACATTAAGAATCAGGGAAATACCATTGCTCTCACAGCATCTCTGACCTCCAAATTCCGAACGAAATAAATAACAGGATTTATAGAGGAATTTAGAAGCACAAGAGATGTCGACCAAGCGAACATGACCTCAAATTTTTCGCCAAGAAACCGTTGGAATGTGTTAACAACTATCACAGGAGCCACGCAAAGCAGTAGCACAAAGACCACTATTAACATGTCGATGGCCGCTTTCTTTTCACGTCTAAATAGAACGGCTAAATTCTGCCCGGAGAGGGCGTCGTGTACCTGGTTGTTATGACGACGAATAGCGATGAAGATTCCAACATGGTTCACGATTGGCAGAATGAAGAAAACCACAGCGCCCAAAGCAAGGCTAAAGAAAATCTGGATATTCTCAGGCAAAATGAAAAGCATGAAAACTGACCACGTTAGCCATGTTGCTCCAGTTATGGCACTTGCCTTTACCGCCTCTGTGGATTAAAACGTTTTTCAGTTAATGTTAAGTCTTAATAGTGTAGCCAGAAATTTTGGCGGGAGAACATTGTGCGTTCTTGGGGTGCGGCGAGGGGAGGGAATCGTATTATAATTTTGTAATATATCTCCCTAGTGTAAGATAAAGCATTAAAGCCCACGCCGAACGGAGGCGTTGATCATCGCAAGTTTGGAAATACAAAGATGCTTCCACAGACTTGCCATGTGAGGCCAAACGGACGAGCAAGTTAGACCCAATTTACAAAAGTTATTTCACGGTAACATTGATGGCATGCCAAAGAAATTAATATTGATAAGACATCATGTCGACTTGCGCTTGGTGGACAAACGATGACAAACTCGCGCACGAATTTGAACTTGGTCAAAGTGAACGCTATTCGTCGCTAGTCAAGTGCATTTCTGACCAAACGGAGACAAAGCATTCGCAAGATGAAAACTTGCGTCTACTGGCGGCTCCGTTTTGCACGGGTTTAAGGTTTGCGATCCCAGCTTCTAATAGTAATGGAAAAAATGACTTTTACGAAGTCTAAAACTGTTCACCATAATATTAACATGTTAGCAAAAGTAACATCAACTATATCTTCACTTCTTAGTGTTGGATGTCCTTACAAGTCATGCAGTTTATATAATATAATTGTTACCTTTCTCAGTCACTTTTGCACGGTATACCAGAGGCTTGGCAAGCGCGTAGTGGCGATCACAGCTCATAACAGCGAGATTAGCCAATGACAATCCAGTAAAAATATATTGACACGCCCTAAACGCCTGATACAGTTCAGCCTGATGATCGCAGGATTCATAGATTCGGTGAATCATCAAACGCCATGCAATGAAAACTGGCTGAACTACCAGGCCGGTGAAACAATCTGTAATGGCCAGACTACACAGCAGTATATTACACGGTCTTTGCAGTGAGGGTGTTTTGATAACAGCTATAATGACAGCCAGATTTCCAAGAAAGGCAAAGACACAGCAAGGTGCTTGGATGGCGCACAAAATAACATCAATTATGAATGCGGCAGTGTCGTTGCTGGGGATTTGCAACCAGGAAGGCAAACCACATATTGTGCTGTTCTTACTGTCTGCCATTCCTGTAAGACATAAATCAAATAGAATTACGTGCTAGCAATATTAATTTTGTCTTCCCTTTAAGCGTAGGGCAAAATGGCCTACAAATAAAAGTTAATTTGTTTTACCTACTGGAATATTAACCGAAAACTTGAAACTTCTAACCTTCGAGACTCTTTCCGAAAAAACGTGCTACTAAAACTGGAGCTGAATTCCTCAATGTAACATCTGGACCATAGCAACGAATTCGACAAATTTATTCAAGCTATTCGAAAAGATCACTGAGAATGTTTTATTGTGTTGATTGCACTGCAGTATCTTCATAAAGTAGTGCACTCGGATTTAAGTTTGATGAGTTTTCAATTTGTTTACCATCTAATGGAAATCAAGTGTCTCTGTACAAAGAAATGGATTCCATATAGATATTAAGTTAGAAAAAGTAACCCAAGTAGTTATAGTTTTTCCTTGCGCTTATCGACTGAATTGAATTTTGGCTTTATTACTCAAATGGCACAAAATTTCATCTTCCATATTCTGATATTCGCGAGGGAAAACAAAAAACGTAAAATATTTTTACCATTTCAGTCTCTCTCGCCAAAGATGTCAGAGCTGACTAAAGTAGGCGGCTCTCTGAGAAATGGTTTCTGAGCAGTTAAGTGACAGTTAGTCGACGGAGGCGGCTACTTGAGTTGAGATAGACTTGAAAGCACCGCCCATAACTGCCTTTTAACAAAACCAATTGAGAGTTGTAAACTGTTCATATTTTTCTTCGTGTACTTTGTCATTAACGATTGAAGGGGGATGTGAAAGCTTGGTTTTCTATTCTTCTGCCAAATAAATAGACAAACTAATATAGGACACCCCATTGTTGCATGTACAGCTCCTGATATTGTAAATAACCTGGAAATGTGTTATTTTTTATTTTCCTTTCTTGAAATTTTAGAGAATACGAACACGCTGCCTGTTAACACTTTCACCCACTTACTGTATTAATATTGTAATTAGGTAATTAAATACTAATTTTGGCATAGACAAGTAGAATCATCGTCCATGTGTACCAAAACTTAAGTGCCAGATGTAAAGTGTGAGCGCATTTTTTGCACGTATGCAGTTTTTGACATAGAAAAGAAGTCAGTAGAAATACGAGTTCCCATCTTGTGGTTCTCCATGGAACATACAAACACTACTTAAAACCTTTCATCCACTTCATATTTAAATATTGTAATTAAGCGTTTAAACACTAGTGTTATTGGGAAAGTCCAAATTGCGTCCTAGCCGGAAACTGTTATTTTTAGTTCCTTATATACCACGTCCCAGAACAGCATGAGAAGTCTGAGCTTACGCCTTGTGACTTTGTGAATAACTCGTCAAGCAAATATTAACAAGCATAACATTCCAATCTTTCACTGCATAAGTGTTGCAAAGATATTAACTCCATCGAGCTACGCTGTACAGTGTTGTCACAAAAGAGTTCTTGTATGTCAGAACAAATACTAACAGTTTGCAGCTGTCAATCGAGCTTTAGATTTGTGGAGCTTGTATTCATTTTGCCTGTTTAATTGTTTATTTTGATGATGTTTTACAAATATTGCAGTGTTCAATTTCTGTAGGCCTGTTTGAAACAGGCCAAATGTGCTTCAGCTTAGACTTTATGCAAATACAGTTTTGGCTTTATTTCATTTTTAGACGAATTGTCCACAACGCAAGTTTCTGTCGTATATAAACTTACAGATGACATTTCATTTCAGCGTCAGCTAAATCTTGCGAATACTTAAAATAGCGATTGTTTAAGAAAACCTGGGACTCAATTCGCAAAATTAAGTTGTCTGTGAAAATGATGACTTGAACGTGTTTCATATGTTTTGGATAACATGAGGGTAATTTGGTCTACAGTGTCGCGCTCCACCTAAATGCAGAGTAGGTATCTGTGAGCTGATGTGGAATAACAACGAAATGCTGGGAAGCAAATAGACCAGCATTATACCCATTTCAGTAGCTTTCTTTGAATGGTCACACTAGGATTTCATCGACAGAATGAAACGTTAGAACCACCATATGCAGCTTAATAAACAGTACCACAGGAAAGTACTGCTCAGGAGCTTTCATTTGAATGGTCAAACTTTAGGATTTCATCTGCAGACTGAATAGCACCACAAATGCGTACTGCTCAGTAGCTTTCATTTGCATGGTCCCACTTAAGGATCTCACCCACAGTCTCAAAAGTCAGAACCATCTTGTACAACATAATAAACAGTACCACAAGAAAGTGCTGCTCAATAGCTTTAATTTAAGTGTCTACACTTGAAGATTCCATCCACAACCTCCTTGTACAGAGCTAACTAACGATAGTCAAACCTCTAAGCGACTATCTCAGGTAAACGACCAACGTTCTTAAGCGATTACTTGTCCGTGATACCAAATTTGTTTGTACTTTTCTTTTTCAGTCACTGTATTTGTGACCTTACATTTTAACATGTCTCCGGAATTTAAGTTTGTCGCTTACGAGAGGTTCGACTGTAATTTATATATAACAGATTAGGTGTTTAGTTTACATTATGAATCAGAAACACATCATTGTTCTCACTGCATTTCTGATCTCATCATTCCGAACCAAATAAATAACAGGATTTATAGAGGAATTTATCAGCAAGAGAGAGGTCGACCAGGCGAACATGACTTCAAACGTTTCGCGAAGAGACCGTTGAAATGCGTTAACAACTAAAATAGGAGCCACGCAAAGCATCAACGCAGTGACCACTATGAACATGTCGACGGCCGCTTTCTTTTCCCGCCTAAATAGAACGGCTAAATTCTGCCCGGAAAGGGCGTCGTGTACCTGGTTGTTATGACGACGAATAGCAGCGAAGGTTCCAACGTGGTTCACGATTGGTAGAATGACGAAAACTACACCCACAGCAAGGGTAAAAATAATTTGGGCATTCTCGGGCAAAATGAAAAGCATCAAAATTGACCACACCAGCCATGTTGCTCCAGTGATGGCACTTGCCTGTACAGCCTCTGTGGATTAAAGTAGTTTTCTGTTATCACTTGGTGATATAATGTAGCCTGAAATTTTTTAGGGAGATTATTTTGCATATTTTTTTGGTGAAGTGGGTTCTTTTTTTTGACTGAAATCTTCATAGTTTGAATTAAAGCCCATGCCAGACGGACCCTCGGGTCACCGCTAGTTTGGAGATGCAAACTTGCGTACAGAAACTTAAGATTGGTCACCTAACGGTTTTGCGCGTAGACGCATGTTTGGCGGAAATTTGGAAAAAGACATTTCAGGATGCTCTTGCCTGTTAAAGAAAGCATTACTGAAAAGAACTTTTGTCGACCTTGCGCTGGGTGTCCAAACTATAAAACTTGCGCCAACTTGCGCACGAATTTGAGCTTGGTCAGCGCGAACGCAATTCATCACAAGTACATGCAAGTCCTGTTCAAAAGGAGTGAAAGCAAGATGGGACCTTGCGTCCACTTGCGGCTCCGTTTGGCAAGGGCCTAATATTGCGATTCCAGTAACGGGAAGAGGCAGGCACCTGAAATCTACTACTAATGGTAATAGTACTTCATAAATATAAGCATGTAAGCAAACGTAACATTAACGATATCTTCACCTCTCAGTTTTTGAAAGTCCTTGCAAAACACTGCAGTTTATGTAATGTTATAATTATTACCTTTCCTAGTCACGTTTGCACGGTATGCCAGAGGCTTGGCAAGCGCGTAGTGGCGATCACAGCTCATAACAGCGAGATCAGCCAATGACAATCCAGTAAAGAAATATTCAGTCAACCTAAACGCCTGAAACAGTTCAGCCTGGTGGTCGCAGGATTCATAGATTCGGTGAATTATCAAACGCCATGCAATGAAAACCGGCTGAACTACTAAGCCGGTGAAACAATCTGTAACGGCCAGACTGCACAGCAGAATATTACACGGTCTTTGCAGCGAGGGTGTCTTGGTAACAGCTATAATGACAGCCAGATTTCCAAGAAACGCAAAGACACAGAAAGGTACATTGATGGCGCACAAAATAACATCAGTTATGAATGCGGCGGTGTCGTTGCTGGGGATTTGTAACCAGTAAGGCAAACCACATATTGTGCTGTTCTTACTTTCAGCCATTCCTGTAAGACATAAATCAAATAGCATTACATGATAGCAATATCATTTTATTTAAGACAAAAGGGGCTACGTCTTTTAAGTTTATTTGTGTTATCAACTAAATAATTACCCTAAAGCTTCTTACCTTCAAAACTGTTCTCGGTAAAATCTGGCTACAAAAACTGGAACTCAATTTCCCAGTACAATTAACGTTTGGACCACAGTAGTGTATTCGGTAAATTTATACGAGCTGTTTGAAAGGATCACTGAGAATGTTTTGTTATGGTAATTAAGTTGAAGTAACTTCATATAGTAGTTAACTGTGATTTAACGTCGTTGAGTTTTTAATAATATAACGACTTATGGAAGTCAAGTATTTCTTTACCAAGATGTGGATTTGCATATGAATAAAAAGTTTGGCAAGAGTAGCAAAACTTCCACGGTTGTAGTTTTTCGTCTTGCTTATCGCGACTAATTTTAATTTTAGCTTCATGTGTTCTTCATGTGTTTCCTGACAGAAAATATCATCTATTCTTAAACTTAGATGTTGTTGAAATATCAACCAGAGATTTTAATCACTCTTGCAGCTGATGTCAGATCTAGAGCTAACCAAAGTAGGCGGCGCTCTTACAAACATTTACAAGTATTTCAGTGGAAAACAGAGAAAGTAGGTAGCTTCTTAAGTTGGGATGGACTTAAGAGCACCTCCAACAATCGCCTTCTGATGAGACAGCTGTAAACTGTTCACATTTTTCCTTAGCCAGCAGAATTGAAGGCTTACTTTCAATTCGTCAGGAAGAATGAGACGGAAATCTTATAAGAGACACAACAGTAATGCATATACAGCTTCTGACACTGTAAACAACCTATCCTTTCTTGATATTGTAAAGAAAAATACGAACGCTACCGTGTTAATAGTTTTCACCCACTTACTGTATTAACATTTTAATTAGGTAATTAAATACTAATTTTGACAAGGACAAGTACAGTCAACATACATTTATACAAAAACTCAAGCTGTGAACGCTTTTTTCCTTCTGTGGCGTGATGTGAATTATATTAGAGAAATTAAACTTTCATTTCTTCTAGATGATTTATAAAACGAATAGATGTTTATTTCATCTTTATACATATGAAGGTTTCCACAAAGTTAACAAATCGTTAAATTGCGTGTATATTCCTTGTTATCGTCCATGGAAAACCCAAACCACAATTTTCGTCCACTTTATATTCCAATTTTCTAATTAAGCGTTTAAACATTAATCTTGTTTGCAAAGTGCGTGCTAGCTGTAAATTGTTATTTCTGTTCCCTTATATCGAATAAGTCCCGCAACAGAATTCGACGCCTGAGCTTACGTTTTCTGGTTTTGTGAATAAACCGTCAACTAAATGTTAACAAACACAACATACCTCTCTCTAGTATCACTAAAAAAGGTTTTACCCTTTCACCTTATAAATATTGCGGGGGTGTTTTCTGGTTAGAGCAACACTATAATTTACAGGTGACAATCGAGCTTTATCCTGTTATTTATTTATTTATTTATTTTGGCGTTGTTTGACAGAAATCGCATTCTTTAATTTCTATAGGCCTGTTTGTGAGAACTCCATTTACTTTTACACGAAATGTCCACAAAGCAAGTTTCTGTGGTCTAGAAACTCACATATGACATTTCGGTAAAGCACCAGTTCCCCTTAAATAAAATTAAATTTTGCTAATACTCGAAATAGCACATCAGATCAATTTGCTGTACATTGTCGGGATCCACATAATTGCGGAAATGGGTATATGTGAACTGATGGATGATCCCAACGAAATACTGGAGAGCAACCATGCAATAGACCAGCATTACACCCACTTCAAGGGGGGGGGGGGGGAAGGGGGGGGAAGGGGTAGTGATACCCCAAGCCACCCCCTCCG
>Ga0126336_10000116_pt1 | contig 21980 bp, 9 predicted proteins | sample SidCmetagenome_FD_92530 | JGI IMG/M metagenome (GOLD analysis project Ga0126336, IMG submission 92530) | Coral microbial communities from El Islote,Puerto Morelos, Mexico - Siderastrea C C metagenome | ecosystem: Host-associated > Invertebrates > Cnidaria > Coral | place: El Islote,Puerto... | reverse complement strand
AGAATTGCATTGAAGTTTGCCGACTCGCTTAACTTTAAGCGAGTCGGAAAAGCAAGTGTTTTTACGAGATTTCCGGTTGTCACTCGCTAAGCGACCTGAAAAATTGCTCGTGAAAACACGGCCTTTGTGTGTGTTTCTTTGTTTGCTTGTTGTTTTGTTTGTTTTATCTTGTCACTTCTCGTTTGCCTGACGCATCCCGAGGCAATATATGTTCTCTCTTTGATGACAGTTGATCTATCTGCTGATAGTATAAGGTCTCAATGTGAATTGCCGCATTTAGTTTTCCTTTATTTTTTTTATCAACAGCAGGCAATAGAGCAAAGAGAACAGGAGGATTGTCTCTCCGGGGAGCTTGTGGAGGTTCCAGATGAATACAAGGGTTTAGTAATAGGTAAAGGAGGAGAGACGCTCGCGAAGCTCAGCAAGAAGACAGGATCAAAAGTCATTCGTAAAAAAGGGGAGGTCTACATAGTCAGCGGAACAGAGGAACAAAGGCGTCAGGCAAAAGTACTCATTAAAATAATGATCGTAAGTTGATACCTTAAGATTCCTTTCTGATCTTATGACACATAAGGCTACTCACGATTAGCTTTCTCCGCGACAGCAGTCATACATTCCGTTTTAATCTATATCGCTGCGTTCAGCCGAATTGAATCATTTCCCATGTTAATGTAGTAGAGTTATGTCATTTTATAAAACGTTACGCGAACGTGACCGACTTTTAGGCTATTTGAGCCACTTATTGCATTGTAGTTAAGCCCCCTCTAGGGACGAATTGAACACGTGGCTCGATGGTGTGTTGCAACTATCGTACGTAGGAGTTTCTTTGGGCAAGCTTGCAGAGCCATCCCGCGCCGATTGCTGCCGAATAAAAGCCAGGAAATCAAGTTGAATCTGTGCACCGAGGCCCATCGCTACAATAACACTGCAGAAATTGGATGGAGCCAAGCAGCTATTTTGGGGAGGGAGCCGACCAGTCGCAAAATCGCAAAAATACATCGCAAAATATCTCCACAATGCTCACAGGACACATCCATGAGTCATATTTAATCGAAATGCCAGTTAATTTCAACGTCCAAATACATCTTGTCTTTTTAAGCAGGACGTTTAAAACAGTATGGAAAAAAGCAACCAGATATGAATGTCCCATAAATCGCTATAGTTTAAACGGAAAGCTTTTATCTTAGGTAAGAGTTACAGAGATAACATTTTCTCCCAAGAATTCATGAAAATCTAACCGGTTAGTTTGTAAAACCTAACTTTTTGGGAAGCGATTTATATGCTGTTAACGTTTCCTTTCATGCTATGTTGACCGGAGGATACTGGTGATGGGAGTGTCGCCTGTGTTGCCTGAAGATGTATTTTGCGCAGGATCGGAAGTTGTACTTTCAGAACAAAACGTATACTAAACGGAGAGCCTATGCGGTCTTTTGTTCAATTCTGATACGTGTGTATTTGTAGCAGATTAAGTATAGAGCGGTTCTGGAGGTATTGGTGTTGACTAATTAGCGAGCCCTAAAATTGACGGTTACAGGCTTCAAACTATGATCTCAAGGTGATTAATGTATTAGAAATTGACCTCCATTTGTCCATTTAGCGACTGCTTTATGCCGTTATTGGCATTTAAGTTAGGTTTGGTTCACTCAGTAGGTTCTTCAACCTATCGTTCGATCTGAAATTATAGAATGACAACATCCAAGGCCTTGCTTTTCACATCGTTTTGCTTCTCTTTGTAACTGCAACAGTTCGTCCACTTTGAGCGAGTCTTGCGGCATTTGTTCGGATAGCGATGACCGTTTTGCCCTAGGAGACTATCGCCGGCTTTCATCCTCAGGTTACAAATTCACCAGATCTCACATTGCTTTGTTTTGGTCCCGTTCACATCAGCAAGATGAATTTGCAAAGAGGAATTAACTGGAATTACAGTAAAATAGGACTTCTTTGTACCCTGTGCAATGGTTCTCAGCGTGAACCGTTATGAATGAAATGCTTTCTTGACATTTGAGCGGTGGTTAGGCCGGGGGTGCATAAGGCAGTGACACTACCCCAGACTCGGGGAACACACTGGAAATATTTTGTTCATACCGATGCAATATCACCTTAACCTCTATTCAATGCTGTAAGCAGGTCAAGAAAAACAGAGAGAACGGAAAACAAAAGTTGTCTTAAGCCCCGGACGTACAAGGAAAGTCACACCCCCACCGTGGTACAAGGGGGGGGGGGTGTTTAGCCTGTGTTTTTATATTTCCGAGAGGTTTTTGCCTTCAATAGAAAGCCTTTAGTATGCTCTACAAGATGAGGTATATATTATGGGTTACAGTCCTGCTGGAGGCCTGTGACGTCTTCCAAGATGGCGCGTGGATTTTACTCAAAATTAGAAATTAACAAAAAAAAAGGCGGAAATTGTAAATTTTGATTCTTTACATGTAAAATATGACTTAATCAAACACCTTGCTGCTTTTTGTGAACAATATGTGCGTTTTTCACCTAAAACAGGCGAAAACACATTTTTACCCAACACCGCCTTGACCACCTGCTACTTATGACGTCATATTTTGTAACCATAGCAACTGCTTCTCACTAACCTTATCTCAAATTGTGGCTAAGGGATATGCGTACAGCTACTGAAAACGGCAGGTGGTGATGAAAAATCGTCTTGAGAAAATTATTGAAAGACCCCCCCCCCCCCCTTCCTTGTAAATCCGAGGGTTAACTTTGAGGCTGGGTGGCGTCAAGTGGATAATGCAAATCAAGTTGTGGTATAAATAGGTAAAATCTGGGTAAGCCAAACCAAACCTTGCTTGATCGTTTTCATAGAAAAGATTTGGAACATACAATATTTATTACGATAAATGTAAGGCGATGAATGATTTTTTTTACATTTTTTGTAGGCTGGAGCAAGAGTCAAGGGTGTAGAAAACAAATTCAACAAAGTCTGTTGCTACATTGATGGCTGGAATCTGCCAAAGGGCTGCAAACTGAAACTGGAGCAGCCGGTTAAATTGGATCGCATGGTTCTCTTGGGATTGGATGCCCAGTATCGACTAAAACCAGCCGAGCATTATGAACCACAGGTTTGCCATTTGTTTCGTTTATCCATTTTGAAGGGTGTGCTGTGACATAATCTTCCTATAATTAAAGAAATAAAATAAGGAGAAAGGAAGCTGAACAAAGGTTAGCAAGTTGTAAAGGGAAACTGTTAAATAACTTATAGTTAGAGAAAGAAGAAGAATTCTGATGTAATGCTTTATGAGGAAAACTGCAAAATTCATTGCTCAGAAAATTTTACTGTTAAGAACGGGTTTTTATGAAAGTTTTGACCTTTAAAGAAAACACCAGGAAACACTGCGCACTCGAGTCAATTATACGTATATTATGCTTTAGCTGAAAGTGCTATGCCCTGAAAGGCTGTTCATCGTATTCAATTAGTTTATTTTTTCTCTACTTCTTTCAACTTCTCAGAGCAAAAGGAACTTTCTAACAGGCACGCAGTTTCTAACAGCAACATGCAACTCTTCTAATGTTTAAGTGTTACTTGGAGCGAAACCATATGAATCCGTCAGAGCTGCCTGGCACATTTTGCGAAGCGGAAACAGACGTTACTCAAACTACTCGCGAATACTGCACGTGTCCCATTAGCGTGCTAAATAATACCTCAGCTGTAGTTGTGGGCTGTTTAAATAAAGTGTAATGAGAGAATTCTTACGCGATAACGCAATTATTCGTTTAAATGAATTGACTAGATTTTTAATATCATCACATTTTTCTTAGGAGCCTTACAGTCCAAGTGATGATCCAACATATCTGTTAAAACTTGAGAATGACGCTTTGGAATCTCTCCGGAAGATCAAACACGAAATAGAGACGAAAAAGTATCTTAAAGCGGACATGTGGTGTCACTTTGGAACAGCCATTATCCGTGGACCTGACGAAGGTAATAGTCATTTATTTTTTTTAAGGTGAATAGTAGGTTTAGATACAAATATCTCAAAAAGTGGTTTAAATACCCCAGTTGCAATAAATACGACTTAGTGAATAGACTCTAGTCAATGTTTTGGTCAACAGTCGAGCTCTGTTTGCAAAGAGCGCTGAAAGAAATGTAAACCAGCCAAGTGTTGGGATAAATTATGGCCACGCGAGATGGCCTATTTATTGATTAAATCATACATAGTCAAATAAAATTAACTAACAACGATTCTTTCGTTCGTTAAGGAGGCTCGCGACAGTTTTTTTTGACCTTGGAGTGTATCTTTTGAAATCAAAATTTCGCATAGTAGATAAACTTCGAAATATTCGACATTATTTAAAATGAGGAGTTGTCCATTACCGTTGCTATGGTGACAGTTGTGCTAGGAAACCAATGAAAAAATGAACTTTGGCCATATGTTGAAAAGGTGGTGTAGTATCAAGAAAATCGAAGTTTATCTTATATGCGAAATTTTGATTTCAAAAGATACACTCCAAGGTCAAAACTTTAGCAAAGGTGAGGGCATGAGAAAAAAGGCGGGCCCAGACTAAACTACAAAAGAGAAGTAATGTAAGATAAAAATACAAGATTTGGAGGAAGGGAGGAGAAAGGTTGTACTCGCAGAGCGTTAGGTCTGGAGACAAAGAGGACGAACACGAGGAACAAGCCACGTCTTATAGCTCTAAATGAAAACTGGGCTATGTATTTTCCCGTCCAAATTCGTGACTATTGCCCAGTAAACTTTCTATTGTTATTTAAGTCACCGGATAGTCTTGTGACTATTGCTCAATCCCTTTTTGGGGATTGTGCGTAGAATTACGTTAAACACAAAATACACTCCATCCCCCTCCGGTTGAACCCTGCTCCCTGCCATTCCTCCCTTGTTTACCATCTTAGTTAAATTTGAACAATTACGTTAAACAATTAAGTTAATATAAGTAGGCAGGAGTCATAAACACTCTTATTTGGCGGCCAATAAATTATTTTCCGTAAATTCTCATAAAATGATTGAAATATCCGCCAAAAATCTCCAAATATCCCGAAGTATTGTCATAATATCTAACAGATCTTATAATTTTGACCAAAAAGGAACAGGCGGTTTAATTACTGGTGGTCGTATTTCAGTTTCACGGCATTTGCTCACAGGTCAAATCATAACCAAGAGCTTCAACATAATCGCAAGCCTCCTCTGCGGGTTCCACCGTTTTGTTCTATACTGGCTGCCATAGGCCTCGTTGGATGCAATTTTTATTGGGAAGATCACTGTTGGCAATCAATTGAGTAAAACAGCTCTAGACGCTAAGAAACTACTGAAAAACACCTAGTTCCTTATTAACGAAAACTCCAAATACCCCTAAAATACTGCATTATTTGTCTAAATATCTACAGTTTTTTTAAATATCTGGAATTCCTAAATATCTCAAGAAAATATCCGGATATTTGTATGATGAGTCGGTAAGTTATGATCGTCCGGGTGAGGGAGGGTAGTCCTGAGAAGGACCGTTTGTGGTGACATTGACTCAGACGTTTCGACAACCTGAGGTTTCGAGGTTTCAACTGAGGTCAACGTCAGCTGAGGTTTCAATGACTTCCGCTCAGGTTATCGAAACGTCAGTCAATGTCACCACAAACAGTCCTTCTCAAGACTACCCGATCATAATTTGCCGACTTATGATGTGACTCCTGGGTTCAAACCATTTACGGATATTTGTATCTAAGCCTAGTGTATAGAGTGCTCAAACGTGGAAATCCACACAGATCTGGAGCCTGGTTGGTAACTTTTGACAGTTATGGTAGGCATCTTAAGGACTGGGTAATTTAAGGTACATTCAAATGTGAAGTGGTGGTGGAGGAGGGGGCAGGGAGTTTGCTGATTTATCTGAGTAAGTAGCTCGAAACTCGTTACGAAGATTCATTTCGATTGGCTGTTTTCGCAGTAGGGATCACTTGACTGACTAGGGTATCCAATAACGAATTAGTTTTGGTCAGGCGAAGTACACGATTTTGCTGACACTCAATAGCCAAAAATTCGGTAGACCATCTTCCCAGATAACTTTGATAAGTAAAATAACCTCAAAAAGTGATAAAAGGGTCAATGAAGTTGCTCTGCAAACCATATCTCGCGCGTGCAGAAGCTCTAAAGAAAAAATGAAGTAAAGCCTCCAAAGGTGAAGGCGATGGCAAACTGAAGTCTCATTAGTTTCAACAGTTCTCTTTCGAAGATAATGTATTCCCCTTAAAATACTTCCGACGTGAGATAATGCAGTTCCAACCCTTAATATACCTCTCCAAAGACTTGAAACAGTAACTCAGGTTTTTTGATTCGTCTACTCCTGGTCTAATACTCGTCAGTGTTTTGCAAATCAACTTATTTAAGTTTATTGTTTGACTCTTCATACAAAGTCTTTATGGTGCAGATAATTTCTGCAAACGGTTCTGTGCTATTACCCAGCCTTCTAATTTATTGGTGAAATCAACATTACATGTCGCTGGTTGGTGATGTTTTAGTAGTTTGCTTAAATATCCACACGCAAGTTGCCCAGCAGTCGAATTAAGTGAGCAAAATAAACAACTGCGTTTCATGTTTATTTCCCGTGTGTAGCGTTTTCTTCCTCCGGAAGAATCAATATTCCCCCCCCCCTCCGCCGATAGCCAGCCACCTTCTAGCTTTTCTAAATGACAATGCTGTTTGTTAGAGGGATCTGCTGGAAGAGAGTGGACTATCGACGAGGCCACAAAAATGCTTCAACCATCCAAGGAAGGCAATAACTTGAAAGCTGCATTTAAAGAAGGTGTGAATTTCGAGGAGAAAATATTGGAAAGAAATGCCTGCGGACAAAAACATGAAGAATATGAAGATTATTCTTCGAGATATGACTTCACATTTTTAACGCCATGCAGCCATGAGATGAGATTTAAGGTATGGACTAAATTAATACCAAATTCAGTCTCTTGCACCATGCCACTCAAATTAAGGTTAAAGATATTACATCTTGTTGGGATTTTCTTTTTGTAGTTCCTGATACGGGAGGTGGGGGCACAAAGTTTATAAGCTATGACAACAAAACTTTTAGGGTGCATAATACCTCCATACATGTTTCCTAGGAGGTCCACTTCATAAACCAGTGACGTCAAATAATGTGCATGAGATTTCCTCGTGAAGAAAACGGCCGCCATCTTGGAACTGTCGCATCTTAAATTTCTCTCTTTTTTTGAAACCCATGACAAGTCACTTTCTAAAGGATGAATTGCAACACCAAATTGTTCCTAGAAAAATGCTAGAAAACGTCACGGCGTTTGGTGGCTTTTGCTTGCATATGAGGTCCAATTATATATTTGTCATGGTAGACCAAATAAGGTGAAAGATCCAGCCTTACATAAATTTTTATCAGTATCCTTAAGTATCACATGAATTCTTATCTTTAAGTATAAAGTCAAGGCAATGCTTCTTTGCTTAACGAGCAAGTAAGCGTGAATTAGACGACATCTTTAAGCGGTGAAATGTAGCCAGTCTTCAAGTCATGGGATAATTGCCAACCCTAGCGAAGGTTTGTAAGGCGACGGGGTGACCTTCTTTGTCGCATGAAAACAAAGCTTGTTTATTTTTATTTTATTTTCTAAAGGAGTTTTCCTTCTGTTTCATAGAATGCATTTTATACTAAAAAAGTGACTAGCTTGCCAAGAAGCTAAAGCTTATTTTGGCAAATAGATTAAATTAACGTATTTTGCCAGTTAATTGTATAGACGAGAGTGTTTGTTGGAAAATAGACTACTCTTAGGACCAATTATTTAAACATAGTTTAAGACCGGTGTTAAGAAAGTCGTGATCTAAACTGAGGTTTTACCTACAATTCTAATATTTTAAACGATCTGCGTATGAGTAGACGTTAGACGTTGTTTAACACTCTTACGCCGCTTATTTTCCCTCATTCTCGTCGTAGGACTCCACTAGTTGCTTGTATTAGACTTCCATGCGTTTCCTGGATCGGCTGAGTTGTTTTCGGTGATATTTGGTGTTATTTTCATTATTTTCCATACTAAACTCCAGTAATATTTATCCAACAATATTTATGAACACCTCTATGGAGCATAAATGCAACACTTTTGTTAAAAGAAAACAATGGCAAAACAATGGCCCTCCCTGGGCAGAACAATAGTCACACTCGCTAGACGACATCTTAACACGGTCTTCATGGACTCCGGCTCATGCGCGTTCAAATAATGCAACATAGAGTCCTTGTCTAAAACTCGATTTAGCCTTAAACGAGGACTAAGTTTGGCTTCGTTTAAACAACCAGCCCTTACAATGCATACCAAACTACTTCCCGGACTTCAGGGGTGCATTTTGCACACTGCTGTGTGCAAAGTTTGTCAAACACCAGCGGAAAAATGGTGAGCGAAATATTCATGAAGTTCACTGAAACCGACATGAAATCGTTTATTAAGGAGCAGGAAAACGTTAACATGAAGAAACTTTCATACGACTTAAAATTATTCAAGGAGTTCCATGTAAGTGAAGACAAAAGGAGAGAATTTCAAGAAATTTCTGACAGTTCGCGATAAAATTTGTGCTTACACACGTTTGTCTATATAATAAAAAAACACCACTCTTGGAGGTCAGTGTGAATTTTATTTTCTTGTGCTCAAAACAATATTCTACCACTCGAAAAAAAAAATTCGTATCTTCGCGCCGCCGTGTAACGTAATTTATTTATGTTAAGAAAAAAATCCTTGTCTTACAGGTGTGGGTCATTAAGAAGAACACTGGCAAAAAGATAGAAGACATACCAAGCCCTTTTACTGACGTCAAGAACATTTTTGATGAAGTAAAATTTGAGGATGAGTTAACGCAATCACAATGCCGAGGTTGGCTGGTTGCACCATCTCGAAGATATCTACAGGCAGACATTTTGTTTCCTGGTTGCAAGTTTGACTGCAGACTCACTATTCGCGGAAGAACTGGTATGACAATCCATAGTTACTAGTGGTGTGCACATACTGATACTGCAATGTCTTCAAGTTGTATATCGTGAAATATCTCAGAGGTAATTTTTTTCTGTATTGAGGAGCCTATAGGGCTCGTGTGTGTGCAAAGGAAAAAAAGACACGATAGAGATATTTACCGTATACCATGAGCAAACATTTAGATGACTTTTGTGTTACACGAGGACATCTTTGTGATAAAGCCTTGGATAAGTTTGTTACCAGTGAAGTAATAATGATTTTACCTCGTCAAAGGGAATGATATGTCACAAGTCACCCAACGTCAGAACAAACTTTAAAGGGTTTAAAGCTATTTTACACGAAAAGCTTCCGAAAACAGTTTTGTGCGTTCCTCAAAGCGGCTAACTTTATATAGGCTTACTTCGCATCCGCGAAACCTATGCCATAATTTAAAGTGTGAAATTATGAATATATGGAATTCATATATTTGAACTGCGGAATGAAGAAATAAATGTAAAGAAGACCCTCGCAGTTATTAACGCAACTAATGCAGTTGCGAAAGGAGAGCCTAAAAAAAAAATAAATAAAAAATCAGGCTTGCCGGGATTTTTTTTAGGCTCTCTTTTCGCAACTGCATAGTTGCGTTAATAACTGCGAGGATCTTCTTTACATTTAATTTAAAGTGTGTTTGCTGTTTGTTTGTTTTCAATGTTGATGGTCTCTAGTTAGCGAATGAAATATAAAAGTTATTTAAGAAACTATAAGCGAAGCAGTTGTCGGTTTAAACCTATTTTATCCGAAAAGCTTCCAAAAACAGTTCCGTGCATTTCTAAAAGCGCCCGAATTTTAAACAATTCGCAGCCGCAAAACTTATGCCATATAGTTAAGCATGTTTGGTGTTTGTTTGTTTTCAATCTCGATGGTCTCAAGTTAGAGAACGAAATATAAAAGTTACTTAAGTGACTATAAACGAAGCAGTTTTGGGTTTAAAGCTATTTTATCCGGTAAGTAATGTTCGAATTTCTTTGCGGCCGCTAAAACCTGCGCGAAATTTCTTCGATAATGAAAATTTACAGGTGCTTTGGAGCTCCCCAAATCCCTTCTTTCGGGTAATCCTGGTAAAATGCCCGTGAAATGCCAGTATAAATTTTTGGCTAGACTAATAGTGGCAGTTCATGTTATTTGTTAACATCCGAACGCGATGAAGATAACCCATTTAAGGTTTATTTTGTTGTTGTAAATGAGCACCGTTTCAAGTTCGTTCAAGCGAACAGCCAATAATCCAAGGAGATTTGACAAGCCTTGACAGTTAAATGACAGGATTGACAGGATACGGAAACATTGCAAAAACCAAGCAAGACGGCTAGTGAGTAAATATGTGTTCAGTTTGATGCCCGAAAAAAAATAGTAATGAAGCTGTGCTCAGCCTGTAGAATGACCTTTCGAGCTTGGTTTTACAGAACAGATCCCCAAAATATTGGAGGAGTCAGGACGATTCGGAACACTGTCGGGAAAGACCTTTCGAAAACACCTTTCGAAAGCGAACGAGTTAACAAATGCCCCGAAATTTATCTCGGACCGAAAAGTTTCAGGACTATTTTTGAGAAACGAACACCGGTTTATTCCTCGGCGGCTCCGCTTTTAGGCTTGGCTAAGTCTATATATTACACTATCGGCCGGTTTATTAGGTGGCATTTTGTTTTTCTTCCATAAAGTTGATTCACAATTTGTTTACTCTTCTGACTCTTTCTAATCTCTGAAGAACAAATTACAAATGGAAAGGTTTTTGATCAGATGTAAACCGTAGATACGTTTTCTTTCTCTCTAAAAGAAAATGCCACACGTGAAAATGACAACATGTACCTTAGCTGCTTAAAAATAGGAATGATTAATTTATGTTACTGCAAAAAGATCGGAAATGCAATACTGCTCGTGTCTGACTGAAACTGTCGGTTTCGTGTGAGATGAGACATTGTTCAAATCTAGAATAGGTAGTTTGCCTCAACTTTGTCCTCTGTACAATGTCGTTTTATGACTTTCATTTTAAAAGGATTCTTAAAGAGAGAGGAAGGCCGCGCAATCATAAAACTTATTTTTCTACTCGTGAATTGTTCTGCGTTTTTATCCTGATCCCGCTAAACACTCTTACATTTGAAGAAATCGGCGTGCAAATTCTTCTCAACTTATCGGCCCCTAAAGTACAGTACATTTCAATTTTGCAGTTATTCGTCAACAGATGAAAGCCAACAAGGGAAAACATGAAGGCAAAAACACAATGCGGACCACTGAGGAAACAGTGAAGTTGACTTATTTTTCGTAAAAAAGAGGACTTCAGCACGGCTTTCACTGGCAGCTCTTCTTGCAGCATTCTATGGAAAGCTAATTAAGTTCAAGAAGAGTACTCGTGAAACTACAGTTGCTCTAATAAACCTATTTAAGTAATGCTCTCGGTAGCGACTCGACGGACTTTCAATGTAAATACGCATTTCTCACTGATTCGCGCGCATTCCGCTGGCTGTTAATTTCTGTCAACCATCAAACAACTTTGCTAAAATAAACAATATTAGCCCGGCATCAGGCAGTTTACTGGCACAAATTACCCGAAAAAGTTTTCGGAAGCTTTTAAGCACACGTAAATTATCGAGGGAAAATGGCACAAGGTTTTCGCCCGCGAAGAATTATTCGGCAAAGAGTTTAACTCACGATCAACTTCATATCAAGGGCATCTTTTCTAGAAATGTTCTGTTTTTATAATTAGTGTTTTTCTTCAGGCCAAGGAAAATAAATCGTAGGCCTACATATGCTGAAATCCGCGGTGACCGCGTTCGTTAACTGTAATGTGTACAGAGCTTCAAACAGTTAGACTACAATATTGGTGACCGAGCGATTTTTCGGTTGGTCAACAAATAAGTCATTATCGAAACAGCCCAGTTTGCAGGGGTACCGAGGAACAACAGAATGGCTTGAAAAACAACACCAACTCAGTCTTCAGTAGTTAGTATTAATAATACACACCACTTGCGAAATAAACATTGCCAAGTAAACTTGAAATGTGAAATAATCAAATAGCTGCAACAGAAGATTAGGGTTCTTTTAACCTTACTTATTAATATTTTTAAACAAAGAAAAAGAGACAACAAGCCTCCATAAACAAAAACATTTATTAAGAAAAAGTATTTGAAATTACGAATATATGAAATTCATATATTTGAACTGCGGAATGAAGAAATAAATGTAAAGAAGATCCTCGCAGTTATTAACGCAACTTATGCAGTTGCGAAAAGAAAGCCTGAAAAAGTCAGGCTTTGATTGCCATGGAAAGTAAAATCCATTCAGTTGCGACCTCGAGAAAAAATAACTCGGAAGGAATTCCATTCCATCGCGAGAATTTAATTCGCTTGAACATCTTAAGAAAATTATTTTCAACATAGGAATTCTTTCAATTAAACAATTCATATAATGTAAAACCACAATCAAATACGTAGTTTACTTTGCCGCGGAAGTGGAAGAAGTACTTGAGAATTTAAGCAAGAGTTTGACGCTCGTGTGGTCTTTTGAGATGGTCGCTTTCCAGATCTCCTCTCAAAAAACAAGTCTGTCCTCGAGCAAGAATTTTGTACCTTCTACTGAAGCAGTTGGCTCTCCAATATTTCTTCTATACGCACTGTCGAGTATTCTTCAGGTCTTTTCCTTTTAATGTAGAGCTTTTAAAAGAAATGTCTTCATTTCAAGGACACAAAGAAATCCTGCGTACAAAAAGCCAGCGGCATATTGTTGACTTGAGATCAAACTTCTCCCATGATAACAAGGCATCCAAATTTTTCTTGTTGTTAGTGTCCAGTGTATGAGATATTGCTCTTTATCCCGTTATAACATCAGTATTATCTCAACGGAGGTCCACAGAAGTAGGTCCTTTTTACTTTAAGCCTTAAACAAGTCAAAGAAAAGTGTTAAGATTGAGGCGTCTATACTTATAGTCCGCCATTTTTCTCCAGCTGGCTTTAGCATAGACACGTGAGCATTCAAGGGCACTTTAAACATACTACATGAAGCATGTTGCAGCCATGTATGACGTCATGACCACAAGAATTGAGTTGCATGGAGCTCCACTCTCGCGGGGCCTCCCGCCCGCGAAGCAGCTCCGCTAAAAACGCCCAAGGCGCCTCCTAAGAAAACCCCCAAACCATTTAAGTGTTCAAACGTTTTTGAAAATGGCTCGAAGTCCCCTGGAATGAATAGAAGACTGCATGCCAAAGGCTTACACTGAGGATAACAAGAAAGCCTTTCAAAGATAAAAGAAGATAACTCGACGTTTTCCGAGAATTATTCATAGGAATCCGAAGCAGAAGTCTCCCTGCTAACGTACAGTTGATTTATATTAGAGACTCGTTACCTGACCAAAAGGTTACAACTTTAGCGGTCAATTCTGTGATCAAATCCCTCTGAAGATTTGGTGGCAATTTGTCTTAGAGATTGCGCCGGCTTTGAGACTGTAATTTGAACGTAACACATCTTAACCCTCGGACGTACAAGCAAAGTTACACCCCCACCGTGGTACAAGGCCGGGCAGGGGGGTTAATGGAACCCCCTAATATTTCAAAAAGATTTTACCTTTAGTAGAAAGCCTGTGATGTGCTCTACAAGATGAGGTACATATTATGGGTTACCGCGCTGCTGGGGGCCAGTGATGTAACCCAAGATGGCTGCCATTGTGGCGCCATCTTGGATTTTACCAAAAATTAGAAATTGCCAAAAAAACATTTTTCTTCAAAAATGGCTCAATCACCTACTTCTTATGACGTCATATCTCGTAGCCATAGTAACCGATTCTCACCAACTTTGTGTCAAAATGTGTGTAAGGGATATGCACACAGCTACTGAAAACGGCAGATGTAGATAATAATTCGTCTTGAAAATATTAAGAAAACCTTTATGGGGGGTGGCATCCACCACCCCCCCCCCCTTGTACGCCCGAGAGTTAAAATGAGGGAAAAAATACTTTTAGCATAATTAAAATATCGAGACGGCGATTTTGAAGAGAAAAAAAAACAATCCCCACTGAAAGAACGGGCGTTTAAATGAGGGGATAGCCACCAACTTTTTTCTCTTTTCTTTCGGGCACCTTGCTCATTAAATACGTACTATTGCTGTTGCTGATCTTTCTTTATTTAGTATGAAAATGGCTTAGGGAAGACCAAAATAAGCGGTTTTTAAATTAAGTGTGGAGTAAAGTTGACGAATTTGCGTGAAATCGCAAATAGGCTAAATTAAGGTGACGCTAAGAAGCTTCTCGCCTGTCGTTTATGTGGGGAAACTGCTGCCGAACACATTTTTCATACCGAAACCCATGAAATGATCAATGTTCCGTCCTTCATGCATAAAGGTGGACAGCTGAAGTTGTCGTTTCCATCTCCATCAACCGAGAAAGTTCTCGTAACGTTTTCTCGTCGTTGTCTCTGAAAGTCTATCTCAAAAAGGCGCCAAGATGCCTGGATGTGGTTAGCAACCCATTGCAAGCATGTTGTTACGAATATGATGTGAACGGATGTGAAAAGTGCAGTTGATAGAGATTGCTAATTGACACAGACTTTAATTAAGTTGTAAATACAAGTGCGCGAAAGGTAGGGAAGGGCTGGGGATTTACGATGTTATGCCTTTAGCGTCGACTTCCCTGTATCACAGTATGTCTCTGTGGTGTAGTGGCAAAGCAAGATGCATAGGAGAGGGAGAAGTATAGAATATTACTTTAGTGACGTAGCAAAGAATCCCTTTAAGCTTTTAGAGCTCTGCTAATTTGGTGCTTAGGGTAAGTTAAAGGTTAGGATGCTTCTGGTCCCACATTTTTATTGTAGGGCGTCTGGCTATTCCTATACTCTTGACCTAGTTGATATGAGAGGTGCAAGGTTGACATAACGGTAATTATTCATTTGTCTTTCCGTAGAAAGTGCTCTAGTCACTGACTATTTGCCGAAAGAAGAATCTAGAGAAGCCCTGTCAAGATACGTTTCTAAACTGACTTTGACAGATGAAGATGGCTCTAGTCTCTGTCTTCCAAATATGAATACACTGGATGGATTTCATTTAATCCATAAGCGATGTTCCAAAAGATCTTTTTATGAGATCAGTCCAGGGTTTACAATCGTTCTTTCAAAGGAAAGCTCGTGGCGTAGTGACATGTCAACGGAGGACTCTACGTTATCGGTAAGATCTCTTAACTTTTACGTTTTAACCCCCTATTTAGCCAGGAAGGCATGGAGGGGGTCGGTGGGGAGGCAAAGTGTCCACGCTAATTTTGAAGTTAATAACTTTTCTCATAAGAAAGCAAAGTCACCAAACTTGAATTTTCCTAACATTTATCTGAAAACATGCCATGCCATGGCAAAACGCATTTGGACAGGCAAAAAAATTTCCCTCAAATTTCGAATTTTCTTGTTTTAAATTTATTTTTTAAACTGCAGTATTTCGCTAAGTTTTGCATTTTAAGATCATTTGATGTTCTTCTATCTGTTTTAATAACTTTTTGGGCCATTTGTGATGGTTTTGAAGGTTCTGGAAAAAAGCAAGAAATGCAATATGGCGGATCCAAGATGACCACCGTTTTTGGACATCATTACGTAAAACTGTGTCAAGTGACGTCATTAAGTCAGATAGTGAAACTTTTTTGGACGTCCTATATACCTTCGAAGTTTTGACGTCAAAGCTTTGCAGGGAGGGGGGGGGGCACTTGCTGTCCTCCACATTGACTAGATAGAGGTAAATTGAAGAAAAGCCGTGAACTTTATTACTCTAAATGTTACATTTCGAGATAACTTTGTTTTCTTTTATTGATTTTCACTACTTTTCAAACAAGTTTGGTAGATTTCATGGACTCCGTTAAAAGCGTGTTTTCTAAGATCTTGGACTTAAGATGGCCGCCAGTTTGGAAATCGTGACATAATTCCCACATCATGCAACGTCATCAGGTCTCACTGTCGATTTCAAAGGGAATATATATTAACTTCCTTTAGCGTTAAAACTCTAGGGATGGGGGACTGTCTTAATGAGATAGATGAGTATCAGTTGTGAAAGGGATACAAGGCTGTGACACTAAAGACAATGAAATTTTAATGAATTGTGAAAGATTGTTATTACAAGGGAAAAGAACTGTAAACTTCATTTTGCCTGTCCACCTTAGACCCTGCTAGAATTGTGCAGTCCGATCCAAACGTTCTCACCAGCGTTTATGTCTTTCCTCCAGCTTTATTTGTAGGTAGTGTCTAGATGCCCGGTAGCCGGGTACGGATCTTTCAAATCCAAATGCCCGGCAGTTGAAAAATTTCAAAGGATTGATGGAAAGGCTTATTTAAACGTTATGGAAGTATCGTTATCTGTTAAGAATTGCCAAGCGATTTAGAAAAGACGACTTTTCGAGCTTTTGCATACTATAAAACCGCTATGTTCACGATACTTAGAATATTTGGGGTTCGACCCGCGAGTCAGAAACTCTCGCAGAATTTAAACGGAAATTCTCATGCAAACCTCCTGGGAGTGTTCGAAGTTTGTTTGAAATAACAAAGCGATTTAAAAAATCAGTTTGTGCTTTTAGTTGACAAATTTCCTGACCTTGAGCATACTGTAGAATCGCTAGTTCAGTCACCACTGGACTCGAGGTCTTACGCCACCCTTAAGTGACATGCCATAGAAACGTGCCTGATATTTCGCTTACGTTACAGTAACCGAGCGCGCAGAGATTTCACGGTCATTCTTTTCGAATTATTGAACTAAAATTTCATTGATAATAACAAAAAACGAATAAAGCGTTTTTGTTGACGAATCAATTATAAAAGTCGTTGAGCCGCCGAAATTGTAGACCTCTTGGTATTTAGCTTCACAACCGTGCCGGCTGCTGGCCATGCACTTTTTCTAACAATAATAGTAATAGTAACATATGGTAAATGCTCGGCCCGCTGGTTTCGGAGAATTATCCAAATTTGAGACAGAGTCAATGCTAATATTAAGCTTCCTATCTTTACATGGAGGTGGCAAGTAATTCGAAACTATCGTGATTTTTTGAAGCACATTTCTCGGCAGGCTAGACACTGCCTTATTTGTGCGTTTTCTTTCTTCTCGGTACCGAAACCAAAGCTTCATTCTGGTTCCAAATAAAGTCAGTTGGAGGAATTTAGAGTTTATAAGAGATTAATGGAATCATGTTCAATGCTATGATTTGCAGATCCAAAATATGAACAAATGAAATTCCCAGGAAGCTTTCCTTCTTTAATGAGTAAAATAACAGCTTATTATATAATCTATATTTCTGGAGGTCATTTCAGTCTTTAAAAATAATATTTAAGAGCCTTTTTGAACATTTTTTGATGTTTCACATATCATATTTCCTAACTTCTATACAAATATTAAATAAAGACTGTCGACACGGGTTTTGTGACGAATGGAAAATCCCCTAGAAGCAAGGGAAAAGAGAGCAAAATAGTTCTTCAAGTTTCATTACCATTGGTTATTTATTCCTCAAAATCAACTGTACGCACAATATTCCTTTACACATACACTGAGGAAGCTCGGAAGCTACCCAAAGATACATTTCAGCTAACTGGAATGAAGTTAATAGGATTGACTGTTTGGTTAAATTCTGTTAATTTTCAACCTAATTTTGTCCGATGTATGTTGGCTCTGTTAAAGAAATAAGTTAATTCTGTGAACCTGAACGGTATCCAGGAAAACTCGCCACCAACCACCTCGCCACCAGGTGGGGTCATCTCGCCACCACCAGCTCGCCACTAGTTGAGGTTATCTCGCCACCAAGCATGAAATGTACTAAAATAAAAAAATTACGTAAGGTTCAAACATTTCAAGCAATTTTCAAGCAAGTAATTTATCTTTAGACGGTGTACAGTTCCCCATTTTGCTGTTTGATAGCCAAGATCTTACGTTACGATAGAACTGCCACCATCTCGCTTTTCTTATGCTGAGCGCAGCCTGGGGAAAGTGCTTAAGGTACGGGTTTACAACTACACATAAAGACGGAAAACAGGAAACTGTAAACAATCTAAATTGCACTGCATTCATTATGATACGGTACACTGTGAGCGGCTGCATGGGTGGTGGCAAAAACCAAGTGCCACATCGTCAAATTGGTATTGCGGCATTCATGCACGCGAACCGCCAATTCTTTTTATGTCCCCTAAAATCCTTTACAAATTTTAACATGTGTGTCTGCGTAGGGTTGGCGTGGGCGTGAACGTTAATTGCGAGCCGCGCGCGGCATTAAGTTGTTTGTGTGGTTAAGCTGAACGATTGCTCAATTAACTAACACTTCCATTGCTATGAATTTTAAAATTGAATATTTGAGTCAGTAAAGACTTGTGATTTTTTTTACGTAAACATTAGTAGCTCTGTTAGTTGTGAAAATTGTTTTTGTTTTGTGTGTTTGTTTCGTTGGTGGTTCTTCGGCGGCACGCATTTCGCTTATGACCTTCTTTTTTTAACAGTGGTTTGAAGCAGTTAATAAGCGACACAACTGACCTGTCACACAGACTTAGCTCTCTTCTTATTACCACCGCTGATTACGTATCAGAGACGCGATACTAGCATGTCGTGACTCTCTTTTCCTCGAACGTTGCTGATCAAAACTCGGTATTTTATTTCATTTGATATATGCGATTGAGTGATTGAACGCGAACGGGCACCATCTTCCGCCAATATCAACCTTGACTAGGGAACCCTCGGTAGCTTTGGCACTGTCCCCAGCTGCGCTCAACATAAAAGAACAAGATGGTGGCAGTTCGATCGAAGCGTAAGATCTCTACATCAAAGGGCAAAACGGGGGACAGTAAACCGTCTAAAGGCAAATTAGTTTGCAATCAGATGTTCCATGCCACATGACACTTGCTTGTAAATGAGTGAACTTTACATAAAATTTTTTTTATTAGTGTTTTCGTGTTTGGTGGCGAGATGACCTCAACTGGTGGCGAGTTGGTGGTGTCGAGATTACCTCACCTGGTCGCGAGGCGGTTGGTGGCGAGGTGACTTGTGGTGATGAGATGATCGGTGGCGAGTCTTCCTGGTTGCGAGATGACCGTAAGCCCTGTGAACCAATGTGACCAGCCCTGTGAATCATATCCCTCAGTTTTCGTATCTTTACAGTCCTTGGTTTAAGGGCACTGCAAGGCCCATTGTTCCCAACCTCTTAAGGTCATTCTTCCGGTATTGCACTGCGCAAATCTACTACGCATAACATCAGCGTTAACTTGCAACATTTCCAAGATGGTGGCCATGTCTGTCGGAAACCGGCCGAAAGACAAAAGAGGTTGTTTTCGCAGGTTTAAAGACGTTAAACGGGGAAAAAATATCAGCTGACAGGTTTGAGAGAAAAGGAAGGGATAATGAGGTTGTTGCAAAGAACAGTGAAACTTATAATAGCTCAGAAATTTGCTTTGTGCTACGGGGAAGGCGTGTAGTAGAACTCGATGTGTCAGCGAAGGGCCTTAATGAAGGAGGTAAGAGGAGCGTAACTTCAACTGGCGGATTGCTTTCAGGAAAATGTATCGGGGCTCGGAAGTTACCTACACAACAACCGTGGTTGCGTAGAAATTTATGTATGCCGCACAAACAAGACGCATCGTTCAAGCGGCATCCTTAGAGGAAAAGTGATAGTCAATGTTAACACCAAGTTGGCAGCGGGTACCAAAATATTACGTAAATTCGAGAGCACGTCTAGGGACCCCAAAACTACTAAGGGTGCTTTCTAGAATGACTTTCTGACAAATTTTGATTGTAAACTAATCAGTGCCTTAGAACTAATTACTATACCAAAATTTATGCTTTTTGTGAGAGTGGCCTGGGTACCACAATATTCCCCTAATTCGAACGAAAGCATGATGACCCCACATTTATTTTATGTCAATTAACCTTATTGCCACCAAACTCTATGTAGAAAAAAAATGAGGAAATTATCAGTGTTGGAAATATGTTTAAAAAAGGGAAAATATTAGCTAGAGAAATAATGTTTGCCTTGGGTTTGGTAACCATGTGAACTACTTAAACAAAAAAGACACGACTACAACAAATTTTTCCTGTAATATACAGAAAAAATGTTTGTCAATATCCAGGAGTGCTCACTACATCGGCTTTTTTAAGTTTCTTGCATCTCTGAATTTTATTTTGGTTCTGCAAATTAAGAAACTGTAATTTAAAAATTTAGCTTTCATGGACAACAAATACCCTCAGAGGGGGGTGTTTCCACCCATCATGTCTCAATAGCTAGCATGATTACTCCCACTTCTTATTTCATTTCTGCAGTCTACACGTGTTGAATTTCACATTGGAAAAATTTGACAAAAATCACAGTGTAGGTTCAGGGGAATGACCTTAAGGTGTTTCAACACAGTTTGCGATCTGCTATTTGTACTGCTGACGTGAGTTGGCCCGTTCAGGGCTTTGAGAAAAAGAAACATGGCGCCTGTACCGCGATCATTTTATTTTGTCCAGTGAACATTGTGCTAGTGTTATTTTCTGTCTTAACTATCAAACAGAGTGTTATGCGTAAAAATGTTTGTTTTTCAATGTGTTATTGTTAATACTATTGGAAAATACCCTGGCTTACTGGGATTGTTTGTATGGATCGAAAACCCTGTCAAATGCAACGCATGCACAGTGAAACAGAAAATTGGGGTTACATGGTTTATTGGAAATGCACTGATTTCTATGGAAGCGCTCTTTAGAATTTCAGGAAAATTTGGTAGAGTACTAGTTCAGAGCAGGCATAACTCGCCTATCAAAAAAAATTGAAATCTGCCGGACATGTTCAGAAAACGTTAAAATGTAAAACACCAAATTACAGACAATCTCTCTGTCAAAATTTCACGAGACCATTGCCAATAGGCCAGTATTTTTCTTTGTATTCTAAAGAAATGTGATAGAAAAAATCTGATGACTGGATTTTCTGGAAATAAACCAAAGCCATCGAGCTTGTATCTTGCCAATTTTGGCCGATTTAATGCCAGTAGTTTGAAAATGACGACAAACAACGCATAGATACAAAAAAAAGCTGCGTGCGGCCACATCAACAATGTTGAGGTCTTTAAGCTGTGCAATGACCTGTACAAGATATCCTATCTCTTATTATTATTATCTCTTCTTCTTCTTCTTCTTCTTCTTCTTATTATTATTATTATTATTATTATTATTATTATCATTATCATTATCATTATCATTAGCATTAGCATTATTAGCATTGTTATTATTGTTATTATTAGCGTTAGTATTAGTATTAGTATTAGTGTTATTTTTATTCTTCTGGAGGGAAGGGCAAGGTATATATTATGGACGTTTGTGGAGAATTACAATGTAGAGTAAATATTCATCTCGAGAAAACAACACAACACGATGCAAAGACCTGAAATTCGGTTGAAAGAAACTAATACACTTCAGCACATCGACAGTTTAATTTCTCTGGTACAAAAGAGTTCCAATCATTTTTGTGACTCAAGCAGATGGGTTGCTTGTGAAGCTTCCCCTCCAAGAAGAGTTGATTTTACTGCGCAAATGATACCACATCTTCTATCACTTGGGATTATGTTAAAGTATAAGGCATAATTTGTTTTCTTTTTGCTGCAGACCGACTTCCATCTACACTGCAGAGAGTGGGACGAGTTGCTCAGTGGTGGAGAATGGGAACCAGAGATCATAGTTAAGAAGCTTCCTGAATTCTTGCAGTTTGTGAAAAAAGTCCAAGGTTTTGTTGCCCGTGAGATGAAAGAAACAGGGTCAGAAAGAACAAGTAAGCAAAGCCTTTGGTCATTCATTAAAATTCTGTCGATACGGCATATCATCTCAGTCATCTTGCGCGTACAATGGTAAGGGAGGTGGAGGGGTGGGGGGGGGGGGCGGGATTGCTCATTTTTGGCAGTTTTTTTGCCGGGGTGTTTTAAGAAGACCCCCCCCCCCCCCCCTGCTTTTTTCAGGAGCCGTTTTTTTTTTTTTTTCAAAAAAATTTTTTGAAATTATAAAAAAAAAGTAAGAATTGGTAAATAGATGCCCAAAATTTGATTTGCAAATTAGCATGAAAATAAGT
>Ga0126336_10000115_pt1 | contig 22275 bp, 12 predicted proteins | sample SidCmetagenome_FD_92530 | JGI IMG/M metagenome (GOLD analysis project Ga0126336, IMG submission 92530) | Coral microbial communities from El Islote,Puerto Morelos, Mexico - Siderastrea C C metagenome | ecosystem: Host-associated > Invertebrates > Cnidaria > Coral | place: El Islote,Puerto... | reverse complement strand
TTCTTCACCTTTTTGACGTATAAAAGACACGTATGCATGAACTGAACATTACTCCATTGACTCACATGGGCAGTTAAGTTTTGATTGAATGAGGCTTCCCCAATAACCCCGGGTCAATTTTGTCCAAAAATTTCTTTAAGCACGTGCTTCTAAACATAACATCAATTTGGCAACCGAAAGACACTGTAAAGACTGCGTTTAGTTATCAGCATATTCACACAAGTGTTGTCTTAATGCCTTTTATTTTCGCGGATTGTAGAATTTGCAAAAATCATGGAAAATTGGGAGAGGGGTAAACTTGCAGTTAAAGCTTTGAGATGTTCAACGATTCACGAACAAAGCACAGAAAAGAAAAAGGTTTCCTGCCGAAAACAACAAAAAATAAAAATAAAAACAAACAAACAAATAAAGTCAGTTTTACCGTGAAGAACACGTGCAATAACAATCACACAGAAGGGTGTGATACATAACGGTTTGAAATTAAAACGTATTAAATATAAAAGCAAAAAAAACCAAACTATTTTAAAAAGTACAATTTGCCTCATGTCATTTTTCTTCAATGTTTCTTTGAAATGTTGTTTCAAAAAACAAAGGACGGCTGTTTTTCACACCCGAATGTCGGTTTCCAAGGAGAAGCGACGTGATTCATTGGTGGACTGAATGGTCCAAAAAAAGGCGGAAAATAGCGATCAGAAAGCAAGCGGGATGGTAAAGAGTGAACGCGTTGTGGTCACCTCCTTTTATATTGAATCACCCTGTCTTCGCACGAGACTCTTGATTTGCTAGGCTTACCTTGGCCAACAGATCGATTACAGATTATTACTTTGTCAAAAAATATTACATTACCACTGCACATTTGTGTTGAGCCAAACAAGGGAGTAAAATCTTTACATTCTCTTTTCATGGATTATGAATTTTCGTGGGTAAAATTTTGGACAAGCTTTAATTAAACAATGTGCAAAAATGGAAAATAAAACTTTGCGCTAAGATAAACGGCATTAAGGGTAATTAAGGCGTTGTCTTGACTGATGAACGTTCCACTTGTCACGACCTTCTTATTCTTAAAAATGCCAAGCTTTGAAAAGGAAGCAATTTAAATATCGTGGACGAATGAAATTTTTCTATATCTACCACTGAGTTAATTCATGTTCGAGTAATTTGCACTGTTTGTAACAATCGCAACAACGTACATGAAACAGACAGGTGTGTACTGTCTAATCATGTGAGGGGTATTCAGTAAATTAGTTTCTAGTAATTTCTAGTATTTTTTCAGTCTTGTTGAGATTTTTGAGACAAATGATGGATTACGAACTTTTGATATTTGCCGCAGAGTATATTAAGTCCGTTTTTGGATATTTTCAGATGTGCTCTCTTCTTTTTTAGTCTTCGCAAACACGTAACTAACGTGAGTTTTTTTTTTGCAAAAGCTATTAATGTCTTGCTATCTTATCTTCCCATTAGTGACGCCAAAATATTCCGGCTAAATTTACAGTTAATAATTTATGTTCTAAAAAGGCCATTTCCAAAAGCGTTTAGGTTGTAATTTTTGAAAGCGTAAAGAGAAACCTAAATTGAATGCTCTGCAATTAAAGAAGTTCTTATTAAGCATTTCTTAATTGATATCATAGGACGAGTTTTGTAGATCATGCTACCTCACCTTGTGCGCTTACAAGAAGGACATGACATGTTTATTAAAGCAACACTCTCGTTCATAAATTTATAATGATGTTTGCTTTGAAATAGAGTTATATCTGAGGTGTCATACTTCAGTGTAACTGAAGTAGACTCAAGCATTTGTTGGTGAAACAACTTTTAAGATGAAGATGGTCAAGTCTGTGGCGATCCTTTTGCTGATTCTGACGGTTGTCGAAGGACAAATTCCATGTAATGGGTGGAACACTCCTTACGGCTGCATACAGGTTTGTGGTCAATTACAATCTATTTCAAATATATTTAAATGTTCTGATTGTCTGCTGTTATTTTACTCAAACCTAAGTTAAGGTATACGTACTCGTAACGTTGAACGACGGAAATATTTGAGTCTTGACAAGTTTTTCTCACATATTGTGTGTTTATCAAAAGGAGAGGACCATGTTTTCTTTACTTTTTCTGTTATCTAATAAAGTTAATTCAGTGAAACCAAAAGAGATTAGTCGTTGTAAAGAACACATTGCCAGGGATGGTTGATGATTCGGGGATAGACATCGACATCTAAAAAAGGTGAATTAGGGAACAAAAAACCTTAGTAACAGGAGAAAAGTACCATGCTTGAAATGGCAACTACTGACTAAGCCGTTGAAACTCACTCTTGCATTTCCTTGATTTCATTCTACTTCCAGTGCGTCATTCATAAAAAGAACGTGAAGAGGCAGTGCCCAGCATGTGCGCATGCGCAAAGTTGAGTTATCCGTGATAAGGTGTGACCAAGCTGCGGTAGACTTTAATAGAGGCTTAGATTATTGAAATAATCCGAGTAATTTAACGCGATAATTGAAACGTCCAAAAATTTTGTCCGAACCTATAGGAAACTGTTAAGCGTCAAGAAAATTTTGTACATGTTGCGAACGAATTCTGTGATTTCTCAATTTCTCGCGGTCAGGAGAATTGATCTTGACGGGTCAGCGCCTTTCTGACTGCAGACTGTTTTATTGGCACTAACGTACAGTATTAGAGGCAAGTGGTTTTGTTTCAACCTCAGGCCAGTTCTTTGATTTATTAACACGTTCATGTTCTCTTCACACTCCACCCATACTTTTTTGGGTATAAGCACAACACTGAAAAGCCTTATTTTACCCATTAAATCCGAATTTTTCCAAAAGGCTATTGAATGGTTTGCATAATCTAAAATTGAGGAAGTCGGATAAACCAGTAGAGCAAAAATACCCTCTTAGGTCTCCTCGAATATTTGCAGACTAGAAATCCACATTTTTTTCGTTTTCAAAAAAAAAAAATGAAAAAGTGGTTTGGAGTACAGTTTGGTCGACTGGAGAAATAATAGCAGGTCGATCGTTAATTTGACGAATAAAATTCTTTTGCCGACCATTTCCTGCAACTCAAATATTCAGCTAATCTGAATCCGACTGCTCCCCAAAGCGTGAGGGACGTTTTAGTGACGTTTTGCAGAGATTTTGGATAAACAATTAAGAATAAAAATTAGCGATAGTAGTTTCGAATGACGTTTGGATGTCTCACTCATCATTTTCAAATTCGTAAAATTTTTCATTTTACGAAATGCTCTTTATCAAAGACAAGAAACCTAAACTGAACACTCAATCTGACCAAGAGAGGATGAAGGGGTAAGAGAGTAAATCTCCCATATAGGCCCTATTCCCATCCTAATCCCTCTAAAGTTATTTTTAGTAACAAAATTCAAAACTCAAAGCGTTATATCTTTTGAGTGGATAAACATATTTCATTACTTTTTCCGGTTTTGAGATCTGTGTAACAAGGTCGTTCAGAAACCGACATAAGTTATCCCATAATACTAAAAGCAAAATTTGGCGCCAACTTCGTGACGTCATTTTACCGGCGAAAAACGTCAAAATTGGAAAATTAAAATCATAAAATTTTACAGAATGACTTTATCCTCTCTTGATCTGACTCAATCAAAGGAAAACTATCTACCTAATTAACACCCTCTACATTCCACATTGTATTTTTAAACACATGCAACAAGACTTCAACACGCATTTTTTATATAAGGAACTCACAAGAATCTGACTTTTAGTTATACGAATTTGAAAATGATGAGTGAGTCATCGAAACGTCATTCCAAACTACTATCGCTAATTTTTATTCTTAATTGTTTTGCAGAGACAACGTATAAAGTTTTGAACAAAGCGTCTAACTGTGCTGTACTTCTGAAAGCCTGGTTAATTTTTCTATTGTTTTGCCGTTTTAAAGCCTTCTACAAAATGGACTGTTAGTTTGCTTACCAACGAAGGAGGTTTCGTTTTTAAACAGACGGTCGATAACCGCAGTTGTTTCCCTCCCCGCTCAGATTTAAATTCAAATTTGCCTGATTCGAAATAAAGTGCTGCTCACATGCGATATCAAAGCAAGGGCTTCAGTGATAGCAACCTGAACTTCAATCCCAATCAATATATTTGGAACAGTGCTTTGATTTTGGTCGTTATCGGTAGGATCCGGCAACCCCGCTTTCCGGTGGGAAAGGGGGGGGGGTTCTCTGTATAGACATAAATGAGGTGCTTGTCGGCAATTTTGAAGAGATAACAAAATCTGGCATTGTGGGTGTGGCTCAATCCAGTTTTGGTATTGAGATATAGCAATCGTAAAAACAACAATAATTGTGACTTTTTCTGTTTTTCTTTCACAAGTTTTCGTAGCTATAAGGCCGACAGACCAAAATAGTAGCATTCTGTTTTTAAAAGTGAACATCTCATGCACCTCCCAATTATGAATCCTCCAATCAGAAAAGAGGATCAAATTTCTATCGTGTCAGAGCCAAATATCCACTGATGAGCTTTCATATACTTGTCAGGCCCTTCAAATCAGAGCATTTATTCAAACAGAGATCCAACTGATAAGCGATTTATTTACAGCCCTCCATGAATTAGTAAGGCTCACAATAAACTGAGCTGCATGTTCTGGAAAACAATTAAGTGTTGTATTCCGAGCGAACTAGGGAAACCTAACAGCTGGGGATGTCCTTACAATGGGCTATCCGAGAGGGGGGGGGGGGGAGGGAATCAATTGCTCCTAGTCTCTTCATGCTACCGGAACCGGTTAAGTTCCGGATGTTGAGAGCAGCTAGACCTTTTTTTAAACTAACATTTATTGACACTGTGAAGAAAGCATTTTTACAAGTTCATGATTTTTCAACAAACCGATCTTTTATAATCTTTTGTTTGCTAGCAAAGCAAAAACCAAATGACATTTTTGATTGTTCGTTGAGTGTCAGAGTGTCCTTGTTCCAATCGAGATCACGCAAACAATTCCTTGGGCATGTCTCTTTTTCCATAAAGCCGGTTTCTCTTGAAATAAAATTTGTCATCCATTGTTTTCTCTTGTAAATCGTCGGAGGAAAAGGCGCGATCTACTTTCGCAAAGTTGTCTGCTTCCTTCCTTCTTTCATCGAGCTACAATGAAAAATTAAAAAACAATTCATTTAGGGTTTATACGTTCGCCCGATTGCCTGATTGTTCGTTGGTTTGTTGTTTCAGTTGTTCGCAGGTCATTCTTTCAATCACTCGCTTGCTGTTCTATTCATTTGTTCGCCCATGTGTATGCGCTTTTGTCGGTGTCCTTTCTTTTTTAGTCTTTTCGTTCCACCTTCCCCCACCCACCTCTCTCTTTTTTGTATACAAGAAGGTCTTCCTAGGACCCCTCCTCGACAACATAAAGACTCGTGCTGAGCTAGTACGATTTACTATGCTTTAATATCATTAATGCACAGCAATGAGTCAGAATGATAAATTCGTCTAACTGGTTGTCATAAGCTGTCCTTATCTGCTTTCTAATTTTTAGCGATGAGCTTTTACATGTCAGGTTTAGTCGCTGTGGTGCTGTGTTAAAAGACAACGCTGTGCCTTGGGTTAATCTTCAGTTTCTCTCAGTTGTAAATTCCAAAAAGTAATTTAAGGCCATCCGAACCAATTTTTCATCTTTTCCAGTACGTATTTGCGATTGAATCAATAACATGGAAGTCAGAAACAGAATCAAACTTCCCTACGGCTCTTTGTGTCTTATGAAATTAACATTATACCGTTTACAATTGTATGCCTCTACTTGATTTTATTTTTCATGCTGTGATTGATTTTATGACCACTTGATAAATTGATTCTCGTTACCCAAAAAAAATGACCAAGAACTCTCTTGCACTTACTAATATTTTTCGCATTTATTTTTAGTTCAATAATTGTAACCGGAGAGTTAGTTGGCTAGGTTATTCTGCCGCATTCAGTTAAATTTGACCACACCCTAGATAAAAAAAAAATAGAAAATGTATGGAATGAATGCAGTAAATGATATAATGAAATGAGCTGCCACAGCTGTTGCCACGAGGGACACTAAAAAAAAGATGACCTTGAATTACTTATCCACCTACTATTTCAAGTAGCATATCGGTGGGATGAAAGTTAAATACACTGGCAATTGATTTATGAAGAGCAAGCTGAGAAGATACAACAACACTTAATAAATTTGGGCAATTACGCGTTTCAGAAAAAAAAAATCACACAAATTGGTCAAAAACATGAACTTATTATGAATATAAGCGGGGCACAAAATGAATATTTGGTTTTCTCATTAACTTGGCCGAGGAAAAATCTCAGAATGACCAATGCTACTGTTTCAACTAGTGTTCGAAAACGGAACTTTCATACTCCATCGGCAGACTCTGACATTTTTATACCCCATGAGCTTGCCAAAAAACGTTTTTTTAAACTGATCTTCTGAAATTTAGACACAAAGAGCATTCAAGTAAGAAAACTCGCGAAACCTTTCTTGTCGTTTTCGTACGCAGACCCATGGAAATATCTAAACTACGATCTTCAGCAATGTCCAATACATTCTCTAAAAGTTTTCATATCAAGAAACAAAATAGTTTTATCACGAACCTCACGACGACACTGGCCGCCGAAAGCAGTTCCCCAGTTGCATTTTGGTTTGGCAGTGGAGAGGTAAAAGCTGGCTGCAACGATAAGATAAATCAGCGCAATCTTAGTTGCTTCCATTCCAGTCGTTAACGAAAAGCAATTTGCGTCCAAAATTGATAGTACGGGACTGAGTTTAGCACACAGTTATAAGTACGCACTAAACAAAAGTGAACATCATTTATTAACAAGACTATTATCCACAAAAGACCCACAATCACGAAAAACTGCTAATAACACGAATTAGAAAGAGTGAAAAATTGCAACAGTGTACACCGCTACGCACAAGGTTTCAACACTGTTATTTATTTCGCAATATACTTTCTTGAGAACCTTTAAGCAATTGCCATTTTAGGAGAGCTCATAAAAAGCCAAGTCAAATTCACCTGTGGTACTGAGATCTGCTGGTTAGATTGGCGGACTTTTCTGCTCCTTTTCTACGGTGCGTAAGGTTTCCTATTTGCTGCCCAAGTCCAAGTCACGTTTGGGTCAAACACGATAGTCGTATTGCGTGACATTGTATATGAGATATAGTATGACTTACATTTATATTTGGGGGATTTTTTTTAACTAAACGTTCAAGCGAATCAAAAATCACCAGAAAGTAATATCATGGCATAAGGTTTTTCGAGATTTACATGTCATTTTTAAATTTTTCTAAGATGTTACGTGGCAACGCCCTTTTTGGCCTACCAATCAATGGAAATGGGCTCTGTTTTCCAGAGCGAGTTCTCGCATTAAAAACCTCTCTTTTTGGCACAATTCAATGTTTCACACCATCTGACTACTTGTATATAGATGCCGTGATAATTAAGAAGAAACATCTTCTGGCTTGCAATGAATAAATGATTTTTTCTTATTTTCGGCGAGTTGCAAAAGGAATTGTTTCTTGTTATTGAAACATTGGTTCAAGTCCCCCGGTAAGACAGATACGTAAAATTAAATACATAATATCTATTTGCCAATCTTAACAGTTTAGTTTTAGAAGCATATTTCGTAACATCTACCAACCCTTTGGAAATTGCCATTCAGTAGTGTTAGGGAAAACAAGGCGTATTGACTAAAAAAACTGTCAATAATTAAAGTTTCATGAAATATCAAAAAATATCAGTACTTTCCAGGTGTGCGGATTTTTAAAAGAGAATGTGTTTGAAGCGTAATTAAGCTCATTCAGCGTCTCTTTAAATTAAAAGTTTGGTCACCTTCAATATTTCGTAATGGATTTTTTGTTAAATTTTCTTTTCAGTTCCTTTTCAGCTGCCAGAACACCGACTCATTAAACTCATTATACCTGTTGTAATTACCTCACCCTACCACACTTCAACATTAAAAATTAATCAGCGGAGGGGCATGTTTCAGCTCATACGTGTCTCTATTTTGAAATGCTTTCAACGCGATCTTTAATTAAAATCTTTGTTGCAGAATAATGTTTTGGTTATATTTTTATCTGAAGTGGTCATTTTTCCTTGTTGTGTCTACATATTTTAGAGAATGAAATATGTTCAAGTATTAACATTACCTCTTATCGCAAAATCTTATCTGGGTCAGGAGATAATGAAACAACGATTATTTTACCCCTGTTAACTTTAAATAATAGGTATGGGTCAAAAACGCCCCGGTATTTTTCAAAGAAGAATGTTTGTCGCTTTGGCTTTGCTAAAATACACGGTTGAAGCGTTAATGGTTTTCAACTGAGCTTTTATTCAAGTATGATTAATTCTCAGTAAACACCCGTTCCAAATCAACCTTTTATAAAGTTGCGGTTTTTGTTTGCGCATTGATACGTCGTGTCGTCAAGAAATAGTCTAAGAATTAATTGGCCTTCAGGTTATATTTTAATGAAGCAGTTTACTACTTTTTTGAATCTTCAAGTAAACTGTTTGCTACTCAGACTTCAGTTCACTTATTCTCATTTCGCGCCGAACGCAGATGGAGAAAATAAGGAACGAAAATTTCTCCGAAACCAGACTTAAAATAGCTCCGAAATAAAACCGAAGTCCATCCATTGAACATTGTTAACTTGTTCAGAACTTAAAGCTTACGTTTGACAAGTTGCTCTTCGTGGTTGTTTTTTTTATCTATCTACAAAGACCTTTAAAAGATTCTGTGTGGCCGGGTAACGAAGCCTGCATGTTACAATTCGTAGCAGACATAATAAGCACTGCTTGGAATAGCAGTGGAATAGAGTTTTAATTTAAAAGCGACCATCGGGGGCTCGTGTATGTAACACGAGGACAAAAACCATGTCAGAAACGAGTGTAAATAGTTGAAATACATTGGAGTTTCCCTTGGGGAAGGTACGTGACACTCATTACCGTTTTCTATTTCTATAAGAACCTTTCAGTTAACAATAACATTGAGCCTGAGAAGGGTAAAATTTCAAAAAAATGCTAAGAACATAATCACGGACAAAATTTTCTCAAGAACTGAATTTTCCTGATTAAAGGCACATGGTCTAACGTAAAAGTTGATGTTCTTTGCGAAAAACAGAGAATTCGAACGTAACACTGTATCGCATTCTTTAACTTCATTTCAAAATGCATTTGGACTGATATTCAGTCGGCTGCAAAGATGTTTCATAATTGGTTTCGGGGTGATTTACTCCAAACACTTTTCTCTCAGTCGCAACAAAAAAAACACAACAACAAAAAAAAACAGAAATAATTACTTAATAAAATAAATAAATAAAACGTTTTAAGAACACTTCAGCCTCAAAATATCAAAACGATTAAGATCGTTTAACCTCAGATCAGAAAATGGACGTTCTTTTTACATCTTTTTGTAAAAGAAGACCATGTCAAGCCAAGGTGGCGTTGCTGCAAAGGTTTTGGAGTCAGTAATAAAGCCGACATAAGCGGAAGCGTTGTGTACCGGCCAAATAAGTAAGCCGTGACCCAATTACAGGAAATTTGCGAGTTGTACAAATGTTTTGGAGAGAAAAAAGAAAAGAGTTTCAACAAATTCTTAAAATTTCCAAAATCTAGGCCCATGAAATGACGCCCATAGCGTCGCTAAAATCTGTGTAATCACCCATTCCTCAAACTACAACCTTCTATAAAAGATCTAAATGTAATATTTGCTTACAGAAGGGCACTTCACAAACAATTCTCAGCATTATAAATTCTGTTCGAAGGTTATTGAGTAAATCAATTATTTTACTTTGCCAACATATTGGGAATTCATACGTAATCGTTTCCAGAAGATTTGCAATTAGTCGATAGATTAGTTTGACTGAAGACATATGGAAGGATATGTACACTCTGGTAACCAAAGAGGACTTGTTTTAAGGTCAACGCATTTTATCCATTGTAAAAGGAACTTTAATAACTGAAATGACTATTTACTGCGATCCTCAGACGATTGTAAAATGCTTCCACTGCAAAAGTAAACATTTACCTTCTCATATTGGTAAAACATTCGGGTAGTTGAAAGATGTGTCCATTAAGAGCCCAGGTTTAGACATATTAAAATGTTATTTATCGGTGAGCAAAACTTCAAATAATTGCTGGAAAAGACTTTCATTTAACTCATTGCTAGTTTTTTGTAAAGTCTGAGATTGTAAACAAACGTTAAATTTTACGTATAATGAGAACGTGATATTGATGCTGATGAGAGGCTCGTACATTTCGGACACAATGTGTGAACAGTATTCTAAAAAATATTTCAAAACATACCGATGAATTTTCTTAATTAAGCTCCTAATCATCGAAAAACTGACTTTTTAAGACTAACTTATAAAACATTGTCCGTGTATGTTAGTGCGGGTGAGATTGAAGCGGAGAAATGTTTGTAAAGTTCATATCACATTTATTTTCCACAATTATGAAAATAAGCAATATATATGTTGAACATTTACTGGCGCATGTACTCGCGCACCTTAAAGTTTTTTTATTATATGGCTGGCTGTGCGAGCGGGCAAGATGAACCAATACCTGGGCTCTGATTGGCTACCCGAGCGGGCAAGATGGAGATATCTTGCCGGCTCGGTATTGCCCGCTGTGTTCCTGCAAGAAAGATTTTCTCTGAAGCCGTCTCACCAGGGTTTTCGTTTGTAATTTCCGCTCAAGTACGTTTTGAGACAAGAAAAAAGATTTTTCGCAGTTTCTTTCTATCGATGGAATCGGAAAACAAAACAGCTGAAAGCCTCGACGAGAATGAAAACAGAGAAAACCAAGATGTTGACGAGTTTCGTGTACAACTCACTATAAATCAAATTCTTTGGATTTTCTTTTAGCATTATAATAAATACTTTATTGACCAAGCTTCTTCTTTCAAGATTGCTTCGTCTTGGTCCACAAAAACGAACTTTGCCTATATCCCGCCATCTTGACCTCACGCCTGGTGAGTAACGTGGTGTATTACAGGTAGCGTAGTTGTACCACTTTCAATTAGAATTACTTATAGTCGAAGAACTTTTCATGTGTACCTGAGTACAAAAGCTTACAATGCTATAATATACTTTAATACTTTTGACATCATATATTCTCTTTAAACTGATCCTATATCAAGTCGAAGTAATACCAAAAATAGGGTACGCACAATTTATAAGTTACGATTTCCTTCTTCGTGGAGGTGGGTCGAACCTTTTCAGAGCGTTCAGAAACTAATTAACGAATTTCAAAAAAAGCTCGTTATTTGTCGCTAACGTAAACAAAATTATGAGAGGAAAATAGTCCTTATTTATAACCTTTTATGGCATTATTTCCACAAGCTTATGATGACGGAAATATCGTTGTGTTCAATTCGTGTATTATTTAGAATTTTACCTTCAAAAGTTAATTTTCGGACAGTGAACGCTGAAGCTTTTTTTCTCATAATGCCAGCATTAATTTGAAAATGGCATGGGACAGGCATGCACCTGTTTTGAAGCAGAGAATTCTAATGAACGAGCCATCCCTGCAAGAAGCTAAACTTTATTTACATATTTATTACTAAGCTCCATCAAATTTGTAGTACAATTTTTCAATGCCCTTTGGTTAATAAAGGTAATTTCAGTTTTGATCGCCAATTTGTTAACTTCAATGGCTTTCCAATAAAGCTATAATAACCTCATTAGCTACAGTTTAGTCTACAGAACATTAAAATAATTCACACTTGAAAAGAACCCGATGCCTTATGCGGTTAATGTCGATGTTTTCAGCGCCCATTATCCCTCATTAATGCTTCGTTAGCCTCAAGCAGGTTAACACCTTTGCCGTTGAAGCACATCTATAAAGCGTTCTCAACATCGTCAGTTGGAAGATAAGGTTCCAGGTTTAAAAAAATCGTCGCAATGGCCTTGAAAGTTTTTGTGATTTTCGTCGTCTTGACTGTAGTTCTTGAATTCTCAGGACTTTGTCATGGGCAATACAGATGTCTATTCACCGGCTGCAAAAGAGAGGTACGTATGATGAAGCTTAGTTGTCCTGTTTTAATAAATAGCTAGTGTTTCTTTATTACCCTGTGAGATAAAAATCCAGTTTTTTTTTGTTTTTCTTATTTAACCATAAGGATCAAGGACCTAGGATTTAACCTAGATTTTTATATAATCTGCGAAAGTTATCGGTTGGTCTTGAAGATTCAAAGCAATGAAAGCTTGGCATCATTGTCGATAACCAATTTCTAATAAACGCAATACTTTCCTTTCCGTGTCAGAAAAGAAAATGTAGCCTTAAACTTTGCCTTAAACTTTTATTGTACTGAATTATCTCTAACTGATGAGCGTTGAATTCTTAGGGATTTGAGGAACGTGGAACCCTCATGCGTTAAATTGTAAAGCTATCTTAACTTTTCAGTGTCTTTTGAATACCCTGAACAGTACTTCGATGTGCTGACGTTTATAATTGCAAATTTTTAAAGATGAAATTTCATATATATTTTTTGCAATTTTGCACTTGAGCACTCGAGATAATTTTGTCTCTATCTTGGTTTGTTTCTAGGAGATTGAAGACGCCCGGGTGTCTTTACCAGAGAAGGACATGATTCCCTTGAACGACTACAGGCGGAACAAGCTAATACGTTTGTCAGAAATCCTGCGAAAGAAGCGAAACCGGTTTGACGACTCTATAGAAGAGGAATGACGAACTCTTGCGTATTAAGGCAAACGATAACTGGGTAAACCTGATTATTAATAAGACAGGCATTACAAATATATGAATATTGTCATAAGCTAGCAGCTATCTCGATTAAAGAATGTAAAAATATCCGGCACAATGCGTTCTGCCTTTTTAAACTGAGATCGATATTCACCGAACTTAGACAACTTCAGTACGACAAGTGATGAACAGCAACTGCAGTGAGTGCAGCTATTTACAAATGTATTGTAAATGCCAAAAAATGCGGTCAAACTTGAATCAACGTTGAAAACACGCAAAGTCCGTAAAACTGCTCATTAGATGTTCTGTGCTTAAGTTAGCCTTTTAAGTCTTCAAAGATGCGACCTAACGTTTCTGATATGGAAGCAAACTCAGACAAGCGAATTACCTTTTGCCTTACGGTAGCTGGACTTGTGTGGTCCTAAATTTCAGTATACCCATCCATTTTACCACTGGCGCCAGCCTCTCTTGCCTTCATCGTTATAAAAGTCCCCTACCAACGGTGTACTTTCTGAAAGCCTCAATAATTATTGATTACGTCTTATTCCGAGATCATGAAAAAGAAAATTCAGTGTTTTTCACTAAGCTTTTTCGGTGTGAAAATACATGATCATTTTTCACGCGCACCAAAAATAAAAGGCCCCGGAGAAATCTATTACCTCGGCATTCTCTTCTTGAAAAGTTTATCTCGAAGCGCTTTTGAACGTGCGTTTTCTGTTATTTTAAATGTCTACAAAGTGGGGGGAAGGAAAACAGTTTGCATTGACTGTGGAAAATATCCCATTTCTTTAGACTGAAGCCCTCTGACTGACAAATGCCACCATAAGCCCTCCGAGTAGAACACTTTTGCGGTGTCGCTTGTAATCTTTATATAAACGACAATTATGATTTTCTCTGTATGTGGAGTACGTTACTCCAGGGTGGAAAAGGGAAATGCACATGTATTATTTCTGTTTTAATTCGAGCCATATTGTTTTCTGAAAGCCTTTTAAAGCAAGCCTATATTTCAATTATATTGTGCTTCACGTCCCTACCATCACGTCCCCACCGACGCAGCACCACAGTTTCTTCAGGATCTAACCCTCTTCTATATTTCAATTAGTTATGTGACATGTTACTGCTACAAACTACGAATGAATGCCGTGTCATTGTCTTAGCTGTTTCTAAAGATCGCTTGCGTGGAATTGAACATAGTGTTCAGAATGCGTTAACTTCATCAGCAATACTGGTAAAGTGGTGATAGAGCAGTTTTCAAATGAGTGTCGCAACTGAGTAGTGTTGTGTTTGCTTTAGTTTTGGCTTACTTTGCTCTTTAATTGGATAAAAAAGTTCGCACCACTTTCTCAACCAATCAGACGTAAACCCAAAATTAATCGTGACTCGCACGCGTTTTGCCGCGCTTCATGCTCAATACTTGTAGGCTACTTGTGTTTGGTTCAATTTCTGATTGGTTCTTTGTTTTGTGTTCCTGTTGTGACTGGTTAGAGTAATTACTTTAGTTTTGGTTTCACGACACTCATTTGAAAAGCGCTCTAAAATACAAGGTTTTCTATGGGAGTAAAATATGCCGTTTATAAGGTCAGCTAACATTTTCGGAAAGCCATCAGCAGTTCAGCTGGGAATTCGGAATATAAGATTATTTTCACTAAAGTTTTTTCGGTTTATCTTTTTCGTTAAAGAATCCGCCGAGCGGATCAGACTTTACTAGCTTACACAAATTTCTCTTTGAAAAGCCCGAAAAAAAAATTGAGAAAAGAGAAAACGACGCTTATTGTAAGAATTTGTTTAATTTTCTCGTTGGGTCGTCCGGTTTAATGCGTCGGGAGATGAATAAGTACAGCGTATGATATGCACGCTTTAAAATTGACATCTTTAACAGTTAGAACCCTCGACTAATATCTTTCGAAAAGTTCGGTAGCATTGGTACTGCTTCTGAAAAACTACCAGAATTGCGATTTTTCCTGTAATTATGTGAATTCTAATAAAGCGGAATTAAGGTCGCTTTTTCCGTATGACAATTTGTCTTTAATTAAAATTATTACTGGAGCGTACCCCCCACCTGAGGAGAAAGTGTTGCGCAAACTGCCTCGCAAGAAAATTAGCTCAGCTGTTTCAGCACGTGAGGAAGCTAGGCCTCGCGAGGTTAAATTCTCACTTAATATCCACCGCACACGAGAGGAAACAGCTGAACTACCTGCCTCAAGAGGCATTTTGCTCAGCTGTTTCCTGAGGCGGTGCGGCAACCTTTAGTTTTGAATAAACGTCTACGAAGTCTACTGCCATTGACAATGCACTTGAATCACCACGCTCATTACAACACATCCCGTTCAAGCCTGAATTTTTTCAGGTTGTTCTTTTATCAACTGCTTAAGTTGGTATCATCATTTCTTATTTCATCCGCAGATCACATTTATGAGTATTTCATATACTCACTTCCACAAATAATAAAATGAGATCGGTTTTATTTATAACCAAGAGTCAACGGCTGCCTTCTTTATTCGTTCCCTTCTTAATATTCATATTCCTTTGTCTGACTAGTGGCTGCTATAGATGTGTGCCACTTTTTGCGGAAAAAACCCAATGGATGATTCGGATATGTTCTGAAACATTTAGATGTGCGGAGCATGGTGCCATTTCTCACAATCAATTTCAAATTGACGTAGTATTTCGCTCAAACGGCTCTTGAACAATGCCTCTCTTTTATGAATAACGAAAGATGGAATATTCAACTTGTAGCGAGCGTAGAACAAAGAAAGAATCTAATTCCCCGAGGGGATTCGAACCCACGACCTTCCGTAACACCGGTCGGACGCTCTGACCACTGAGCTACATCGTTATTCAATTTTTTTCACATAGTTGACGCCGAATTAGAGTGTTGTTTTAAGCTCAAACTGTGTTCATATGCTAAATTGTTTCCTTGCATAATTGCGTTGAATGTATTAACCAATATGAGACATTATAAACAGTTTGTTAAAAAATACTTTTCATAAAGACAAGTAATTCAAAAGGAATTCATGCATGCAAACAGGTGGATGTAGATAGTACCATACTTTCACATTTCGTAAAAAGCTTCTTCTCCGATGAAAAGAGCTTCAAGACGCCCAACATTTAATCAAATGAAAACATAAACGCTGTTGTTTAATGGCATTGTTAACCTTTCCTTATAAACCCGTGCAAGGAAGTTTAAGTAGTTGAGAGAGTTAACTGAACAATTTTATCGAACAAGGAGCGAGAATGGCGACGAAAATGTTTTTCTTATTCCTAGCTTTAGCGCCGGTGATCAGCTTCTTTAGTCTCTGTAGCGGTCAGAAATCCTGGATTTGTTTATATACGCCTTGCAAACGACAGGTTAGATAACTTAAGTTTTGTCTTCGCTAATTCACGCCATTTACAAAACTAACAAAACAGCACCGGCTAAAACACTCCTGAACTGTATCTTTTCCTGAAAAAGGGACAGGATTTTTCTCTATATCTGCTCAGTTTCTTCTAAAAAGATGACAAATTTGGTTTCTCTTTTTAGTCATCACGATGTGAATTTTGTATCGTCAGTCGATCTTTATTAACACAAGAAGAGGGTTTATTCAAGAGCGAACATATACAAAACCGGAGTAGTAGTGGTAGGATAGTACTGATTAGTGGAGAACATTGTCTATCCTCTCATTTTGTATTGCTTAACCTGTTCAGAAAAGGAAAGTTGTTAAGGAAGGGACAGACAAGGCAGTCGGCTGACAAACTTTACCTTTTAGACTTCCAGTGGTGTGGGAGTGCTTAGAGACCACGACGATATTAAAGGGGCTCTGTTGCCTATTTATAGGATTACTTTTAAAAGCTAAAAGACGTATTGCAATCAAAGGAAACCCAAAAATACTGGTTAAGTTTGGTTTACTCTACCAGTTTTCAGGAGAAAGTATAATTAAGTGTTTTTGTCGGCTGATCACTAAAATGAATTTGGATTGCAAAGTGAAAACATTATGCTACTGCTTTCACGTTTCTCCTTTGTTTCGTGGAAAAATCGCCAGAAACTGAGTTTTCAGTTATTCTTCTCTTGAGAAAATCGTTTGATTTCTTTCTGCGTAATGTATTAAGACCATTTTCGTGTACCAGAAAAGGTTTTGAATCAGAATTTCAGCATGTGTTTTACCTAAAAACGTGAAAATTCCCGTGACTTAACCCCTTAATCTCTTTTAATGCAACTACGGAGAAAGCACATTTTAGTAAAGGTTCTTCCACAAGTCTTAACCGATAATGAAAGATCTGAATCGTTTTCGCTATATCAACAATCTGTTTTTTTTATAGTCAACCATATGAAATGGAGTTTATTAATTCTTGTATGTATATGATGTATAGGTGAATATATATATTTTTTCTATGATTAACATTGTAATTATGGGGGGTCAAAATTAGCTATTGGCTGCATTTCAGAATTTAGACATTTTCTAATATAACATGCATTTATTTTATAATCTATGGAATATATGTATATACATGTGTGTACCCCCGTTTATTAAAACTAATGGAAAACTGGGGTTTAAAGTATTAAGTAAACGTTATTCTCTTAAGTATCAACCTGAAAAAACAAACTATCGTGCTCAAAATTATGCTCATCCCCACGTGTTTTACTCATGATTATACTGGGAAGTCCTGTCCTCTCTCAAGGTAACCAAGGATACACGTTGAACAATAAGCTTGTGGGCGCGTTGGAAACGTTCCTATTTTCAACTGTTAGCTTCATTCAACCTTAACATTGTTTTACTTTACTTACTCGCAAAAGGACAAAGGCCAATATCAATCTAAAAAAAGAACGTTGTTTTACTTCAAATATAATTGCAAAGTATATTTTATGTTCCATGTGGAAGAGCACTACTATGTTAACATAATTTCTGATGGTATAGCTTTAGTATTACGCTCCAAATTATGCTCGCTTAATGAAAAGCGCACGTGGCCTTAGGCTGATTTTGGGTGACATGACGTGTAGTTAATCATTATGGATTAGAAGTTCCTCATAAAGCAGTGAATTGCAAGCGTGAAGTAACAGTAACCTCAGTGACTTTAACGAGAAGACAACGAGAATGGCGTTCAAACTTTTTCTTGTATTTGTGGCGTTGGCAGCGGTGACCGAGTTCTCTGGACGTTGCAGGGGCCAGCTTAATTGTATATTTAAGCCATGCAAACGTCAGGTTAGAGAATGATAGATAGATAGATATCCTTTATTTAAACACGATGGGTTTTCTTTAAAGCTTTTGAGTCAGTAATGCTTGTGGGGTCGTGTGCTAACTAACTAAATAAGTAATATCATAAAAAAAATATATAGAACAAGTAATCTGAATTAGTAATAAAGAATTAAGTTTTTTTTACTCTAACAAAATTTAAAATCTGAATTCTTCTTTGGCATTTTCTGTGTCTGTGTCTGAATTTTTTTGATTTCACAATGTTTCGTCACCAGACGCTACAAACCGTAGCTCTGTGATGTTCTTTTGTAGATTTGTTCGATTTAAGAGAATCATGCCTTGTTAAATTTTTAAACACGTGCGGTTATTTATAAATAGCATAATATACCATATTGAAGGAAGGTTGAAGACGTTTACAGCTTGAGCTTTTGGAGGTAAAATCGGCCTCTGTTTGTAATAAGAAGCGAAATCGGACCATTAAAAATAGCCGCGGTAACAAATTTTGGGTATTTCACATTAACGTGTTAGCAACAGTTGTCGATTTTTGCTGCAGGCTTTTTATTTTCTCATACAATACATGACTTTTGAAAAGCAAAAGAAATTCATGTCAATCACTACTTTTTGTTACCAGGAACAGGCACATGACTCGGCTGGTTTTAAAGTGAGAGCCCCGGAACCAAATGAATTCAGACGTTACCGGAAGATGCAGTTGGCGGATTTTCTGGGGAGCTTCAAACGGCCGGGAAAACGTTCAAATCTTCAGGACGAAGAATAAGCGATGAAGCATATGTACAGTGGAAATAGTAAAAATAAAATAACTCGAAAAACGTGTAAACATAACGAGATAAGAAAGCCAGTGAATAATGATGTAAAATTGTATATGATAAATGCCAGGATTAAAGAGTGCTTACGCTGATTGTTGTGTGCAGTTTCTTAGTTATGATCAGAGCATCCTGGCAACATGCGAATTTAACAGAATTCACTCAGGGTATATAATAAATAACCTGCGAGCAAGCTCTCTCGGGGCTGGGGGCGCGAAGAAGGGAAAAATAGAGAGAGCAACAAATAAGCCACTTTTTATACAATTTTCTCGTTCAATCGTGCTGACAAATGTGTCACCGGCTGTTCTTTACGCTAGCAAGAGAATCAAGTGTTTTTTAAATGGGACTTTCATCTTTGACATTTGCTCTAGCAGCAGTAAGCGTTCATCAAGAGAGCTTATGTCGTTTACAAAAATATTTTCATTACTAATTTGCATATAACGATCGGATAAAGAGGTGCGGCTAATAGACTTGAAGGTGGCGAGAATCGCGGGTGCATCAAGACACTCACAGCTGGATACTGAGCCAAGCTAATAGACAGATAGAAATAAAACCCAAACACCCATATACAAAAAAGAAAATGAAAAAATTACGAAAAAACGGATTGATCGGGAGATAAAAGACTTTTGTTGAGGTTTCTGCCAAAGTCCATGTCCGAATTTCCATGCGATGCTGAAAGCCCAATATTACACCGTCGGTCGTGGGTCGAGAGGTGTTGGGAAGGAACCGAAACTTCTCACATGCATAGGTCCACAGAGTGGATCATAGTCTATAAGATTTTAAAGTTTTTAAGGATAGCGTGGGTCACTCAGGTAGATAAAGGTAACTGAAGTCGTTCACAAGCCACAGGGGCCCCACACTACCGGAGCTAATAACCCTGTTTCTGTAGCATGAAGCAACTGAGAGTATTTATATTTCGCAGGGTTATCCTCAGCAGTATTTCGCCGGTATCCATTTATACACCTGGGTAGAGAAAGACAATATGGAGTAAAGTTTCTTGTTTAAGGGTCTACCGTGCCAAAAACGACGCAAAACCTCCTTGAGTGGTATGGTGCCTCCACTTGCGTCTTGAACAAGCGTAACAGGTAAGAAAGCCCAAGCCAATTAAACACGCATAAATTGGAGGAACTGTTACAGTTAAAACAAAAAACAAAACAAAACAAAACAGGAACCTTTTAGCTGATGGGCGAAAATAACTAATAAATAAAATCTATACGATGATATAAACTTAAATTTCAAATAATATAAAATGAAAAGATGCCAGTGCCTTTTCGGTGTACTGACAGAAAAATAATAACTTTAATGAACCTTTTAGCGATGAGCAAAATAGCTTATAAGTAAAACGACTAATAAACAAAACCTACTCGAAAATATAATAGGCCGTTTAAGCTATCATGTATCAGTTGCTGATGACCATATTTGGAAGTGCACTGCGGCTGGAAATAATTGTAGAACATTTTGGAATAGGGAATTGATTTTTTTTACTGTCGTCAAAAACAACATTTTGTTCTTCATATTCACTCATTTCCTTTGACGCTGATACCGAGGAGTGAGGGATATGATACAATTTTGTGTTCGACTGACTCAAAAATGTCTGTGAAAGTTTAATAAGAGCGGCAGAATGTCATTTAAAAGAAAAGTTAATGTTAATATAATATTGCTTCTGACCTCTATTACGGCAATTTCAGCCGCAATTAGTAGTTTATTTTATAATTTACTAGTGTAGCTTCGGCAGCTTGTTTAACTAAAATGCTTTTAACAAATTAATTAATACAAATACCTCGTAAATTCAAGGAATGTCTCCCGGACTATCCGCTGTTAAAGCGGACTGCTAGCAAAGAAGAATAAACCTAGGATTTGACACATTTCCTGTGCCAAGTGTTTTTTGCTTACAGTAGAAAGGAATTTGACGTGACCCAGGCCAAAAAACAGGCAGACAGTTAAAATGCCCCGAAAATGACATTTTCTCGTGTGTGGCTTACATAGTTTTCCTAGAGAAATTGATTCAATTTAACGACATTAGTACTTATATGATGAATACATGAAATAAATTGACAGCAAACATATAGAAGCTTGCTTTTCTAATTATTTGGGCTAGGTGATTATTACTCTCACAGAACATTTCAGCGAATGAAAAACACTTGCAAGGGGACTTTGGTGTTCTCTCTTTAAACTTTTATGATTACGACACCCATATATGACAGAGTGCAAGTGTGGAGTCACAACAATTTTGTGAGTTTAGCAAGAAAACACGCGAAGATGGCGTTTAAACTTTTTCTTGTATTTATGGCGTTGGCAGCAGTGATAGAATTCTCTGGTCGTTCCAGTGGTCAGGGGCTTTACTGCACTATACATCCGTGCAAACGTCAGGTTAGGCAACATAATTTCTTCCACTGTTTTTCTTTTTTTTTTTTCAAGTTACGCCGTAAACGAAAGGCCGGTTTGAAGTTTATCGTCGACGAGCTCAACAAACCCTTTGTCAACTGGAATTGTTTTAAAAATTGCAACAATCCAAATGGCAAGTTGTTATATAAAAGATATTCTGTCACAATTCAGTTTACTCTGTACATATGCAAAAGGTTTCATTGACAGGTTTTTCATTGTGAAACGCAACACAGCCCATGCCTCTAGAATAATTTTTGGTGTTTTTTTTTTTAATTTTACCTCATTATAATTTAAGAAAACGTGTCATTATTGATATGACTATGACCAAAGAAGGTTTTATTGGAAGCTTAATAGCTTAAGTTTTTTTTAAAGTTAAACTTTGCTAATGTTACAATAGTCGATGTAAAGCGAAAACGGGCTAACATCACCGTGGTAACCGATTTGGACGGTCAATTTTTGTCACATCTTACAATTTCTCTCATGTTGCACTTGCCTCTTACTGTCACCAGGAACAGGCGGACGTCTTGGCTAGTTTTGACAGCGGTGTTGCAGAAGACCCTGAACAGAACGAATTCAGACGCAATAAAAAGATGCAGCTGGCGGATTTTCTGAGGAGCTACAAACGGCAGGGAAACTTTCAAGAATTCCAAGAGGAAGAATAAGAATCATTTAAGTCACACAAAGTAGATATGCTTTTAAAAATAACGTGCGAACATGTTAGCACTTTAATGAGACAAGAACTGATCCCTCCTGAATAGTAATTTAATGTATTTAATTATATAACAAAAAGGTGTTACAGAATGTTCGAATCCACCAATAAAGAGTACTTACGCTAGACATTGTTTTCTTCTTTAATAGTATCCGGTAAATTTTTGTACTGAGCGATGTTTTGTGATTGCTCTTCTTTTATCCTTGAGGTCAGGACATAAAAGGCATAAAATTCCCTGAAATTTAACTTGCTCCTTAACTTTCATCTTGGGCAAGAATGCAAGCGAGAAAGCTTCAGTCAATTAAAACGAATCGTTGCCGCATTCTGTGCTCCTTTGAATAAGATCCCCCCCCCGTCTCTCTCTCTCTCTCTCTCTCTCTCTCTCTCTCTCTCTCTCTCTCTCTCTCTCTCTCTCTCTCTCTCTCTCTCTCTTTAGATTGTTGTCTGCCTATTTGCTACCTTTTCTCCTTTTCCCTTTTTAAATGATTCAAACAACCTTAAAAT
>Ga0126336_10000114_pt1 | contig 22292 bp, 14 predicted proteins | sample SidCmetagenome_FD_92530 | JGI IMG/M metagenome (GOLD analysis project Ga0126336, IMG submission 92530) | Coral microbial communities from El Islote,Puerto Morelos, Mexico - Siderastrea C C metagenome | ecosystem: Host-associated > Invertebrates > Cnidaria > Coral | place: El Islote,Puerto... | reverse complement strand
TTTCTTCAACATTTCACTCTTTTATTTTTTTTTTTTTTTTTTCCAATATTGCCCCTATGGCCGTAGCAAAACCCGATTGTCTTTTGGAGGGGGGGGGGGGGCGGTCGAGTGATGCGCCTAATCCCTCCTCCCGGTTTATCGGCTTAAAATATACTTTTGAGTCTAACCTTTCAATCCTTTTTCTAACTTTCGTTTATGACAACTTGGAGAGACGAGTCGCCTTGTCTGGGATATCGATTTCAATAAATTTTCCAAATAACTGCCCTTGGTTTTCTTTCTCCCCAACGAAGCCATTTGCAACTTCTACAAGGCTCAGAGGACCGACCGCTACCCCTGCCCTGGCCCCTCCCCGTGCTATGGGACTGACCGTCAGTATGTGTACTTTATATCCTCGAATATTTTCTTCACTGAGATTTTATTTTCAGCTCAAAATGGTCCGAAACGTCCATAGCCGGTTGACAACCCTCAAGCTAGGTGCACGTTCTTCCCTTACTTTCTCTCTTCAGGGTGTACGTTCTCCTTATAGTTCTCAATGTATTTCTTTTGGTACTAAAGAGGAGAATTTGATAAGACGTGAAGACATTTTGTTGGTGATTATTCCTTTTTTTCTCGTGATCTGTGTCGTTTGACCTGGATTTGACGCTTTTTACTATTAAGGCTTCACCCTGGACAAGTCACTCTGTCATGGTGGTGAAGTTCGTGTGTCTTAATGATCTCAAGAACAATGTCATCTTATGCCTAGGCACCTGAATGGTCAAAGACACTGGACTGGTTTTAAACAAGAGGCCTGACAAACGACAACCCTGGCCTTAGGGCTAATCTCATACACCTCCCTGTAGAAACCTCACCTGATTACAGAAACGCCTACAAATTCCCTACAACATACTATGCCTGGGCAACCGCGAGGTAGGTTCTTCACCATGGTGTCTTGGTGTGAATGTCACCTGGAAGCATCCAGACCAAACCTTCTACTGGCGCCAACAAGGATAGTGAAAATTGGCAAGGTTCCATAGGGTCTTATGCCCGGGGGGGCACTCAACAAATTTTTGTACGGGGGGCTCCCCCCCGAGGTCCAACCCCTTACCCTTTTATATACCATTTTTGACAGAAAAGGTACCCCTTTCGTATACCTTCCATTGAAAAATGGTACCCCTTTCACATACCTACTTAAAAGCACTGCATCCCTTTTCTTAACTCTTGGAAGGAAGTCTTCTTGTCGTTTTCATGTAGCGTTTAATAAATTAAAATGATACATACGTAAGATGCGTCTACTCGAAATATTTTAATTAAAGGCCCTTTTAAATACCTAAATGACAGATTTACCTACACTTTCATATACCTCAGCTCGTAAAATCCCTACCCTTTTATATACCTGAAGCCTGAAAAAGGTACCCCTTTCGGGCGGAGCCTCCCCGTATAGCCCGTTATAGGGAGCACCTCCCCCCCCCCCGGGGTCTTATGTGCCAGATGGCAAAATGAGGCCTAATTTGGTAGAACTTAACAATCCGATCGAAGTTTGTATCGCTGTTACTGGTTGGATTGGTTTAGCATAAACCAGTGACTGACCCATTTATTCATCACAACAAAAATGGTTTATTCCTTGGTTTGTCATGTGCTTTACGCAACTTTACTCGTGTCCGCGTGCGTCCAGCAGAGTCTATTGCAAATTAGATTGCCCCTGAGTAGCCAATCGGATAGCAATTTGGCCTCATAGTTGGTGACAGTCCCAAATTCTGTTATCATGGTACTTTCCAAGTTGACAAACATTAAAGGGACGCATCTTCAGCCAATTCAAAGCTTTTTCCTTTAGGCTACGACCTGTCGTCCTTTTTTGCTCTGAACCTACGTAACCTACGTGTCATCGGAGATGCGTCACTGCTGGATAGGTCAGGCTTTGCGCGATGTGCAATCTCCTCGCGCTGTAAGTAGTAGTAGAAGAAAGAAGCTGCTCGCGAAAAAATTTTTCTTGTTTTTAAAGATTTGTTTTCCCAGCGTAGATGAATGATATTAACATGTAGCGAGAGAACATGATATGCTCTCCATTATCGAAAAGTACTCTCTGTTGCAACATGGAGTCCCCATTTGTCATAGTGAGCTCTCAATTGTGATCTCTTACATTTTTTCCAACCTACTTTGTAAGTGGGTAAGCACCTTCAGATAAATTGAAAATTTTTTATAATTGTTAATTTTTATGGTTATTCAGAATTATTTAAATCACTGTTTTGCGGTGGTTTTAAACCACTACCGTGTAGAGATCTTTATCTTCTTTATGCTCTGTTGCTTAGTTCACGTGTTTCAGCTTTTAGCTCTTCGTTTCCGAGGAATTTCTTAGTTGATCATTGTTTTGACAGAATTGTGAACTAATAAAGCGCATTCGGTTGAACTACCCACGCAAGAAGCAGTCACATACACGCGGATCTGAGATAACATTGTCCCACATTTCATTGAGGTAGGTGGAATACGTTTTAAAGTTCGGTTTGCTCGATGCCTAGTTTCGCTAAGCGAGGGAATCGAAGAACAATAAAAATAAACAATTTTTCAACGTTTCAGTGATCAGTTATGGCGATGATACGAATTCGTCTCCTATTGGTTATCTCTGAATTTCCTATTGCACTCCCAGTAGCAAAGAAAGTGCAGTGCGAAGGAGGATATTATGGAATATGTGAAGAAGAGGAAGAAGATGAAGGGCTTCCTCTCAGCAGGGAAGCTGATTCAGTTGACGATGAAACCTTTCCAGAAGATAAAGAAGAAAATGACCCTGGCATCGCAGACTTGTTCCATGACGCCTTCTAGTGGAAGAGGAAATTAAAAACGATCCTGTTAGCGCCGTGAGAGACGAACTCTTTGACATGAACGATCCTGGCAGTGCTTAAATAAAGGTATGGTAATTCTGTTTAGTTTTCTCGAAGTTTCAAGAAGATGTGCATGGCACATGGGCATGTGCACGGCACATGGACAGGGTGGACAGGGGGAGGAGCGTTCCGGTCCAAACATAAAAATTGCTTCTGAAATTTATTATAGCTGTTCACGAACACTTTGGTTTTATTCATGTTTTCAAGCACACGCTAATAAGTTGACAAATGAAGAGCTAGGCGTACTACGTGAAAGTTTAAGTTTATAAATTGGTTAACCCTGGCTGTGTGTCTTGGGCATCATTGGTGTACTGCTATCTGTAAGTTCCTTAATAATTGTACCAAATTTTACTTTAAATTAATCAGAGAAATCGGTATATCCATAATTACAACACGGGCCGACGGACTAATGTTTAGCTTCGCACGCACTACAATGGGGAAACAGCGGTTTGTTTTTCACGCCGTGTGTGACTGGAACAAACTTGATCTCACAATGAGAGAGTCAGCAAGTTTAAACGCTTTTAAGAGCGTCTTATGCTGATAGAAATATTTCGTTTAAGATCAGGGGTAGGTTGTTTGTTACTTTTAACCGATCTTTTCATTATCTTTCAATGTTATGTATTGGTACATTATAGCGCAGCCCGCGCGCTAGCGCGCCAGCGGAGCACCATTGCTAAGGAAACTTGGTAATCTATCGATCCGAGAAATTTTGGTTGTGACGTCAACGTACGTCCGTCCGCTCGTACAGACTCTGGGGGAGGGGGAGAGGAGTCGCAAGACAACCCGACGGGGGGTGGAGAAAGCCTTTTTTTCTTGGAGGGAAATTGCGCGGTGCCTTTGGGCAACCGGCATTTTTCTTGGCCGGAAATCGCATGACCACCGTCGCTTTTGAAAAAGAAGTTTTTGTTAGAGCTTAGCTTGTTTAGCAAAACTATTCAGTACTACAGAAGTGAAGTTTAAAACTTGAGAAAAAATATCAAATAACTATAAATGAAAAGAAAGAGTTCAACAGAGAACTCAGTTATCTTTTTAGGAAAGAAAAAAGTTCAAGTTACTTTTAAAACCTTCATCTTTGTTGTCGGTTCCCCCAGTGCTGCGAACTGGGTCGGCACAACGCTTGAGTTCGCAGTATTTCGCAGCGGTCCCGATCTCAAACATAGCAGAGCTGGTGCCTTCCGGTTTTTTCTGTCCACAAACATGGTTTTTGTCGGCGGTCCGAACAGATTTTCCCAAGCAAAACACCCGTGTTTATCGTAATTAACACAGTAACTTGCGTAACTCGCGTAACATCGAATCGAGTCGAACTACATCGCTTGAATTCGCAGCCGTTTGGCAATGGTTCGGACATCAAGCATGGCAGAGCTAGTGCCTTCCGGTATTTTCTGTCTACAACCATGGTTTTTGCAGCGGACCGAACACATTTCCCTAAGAAAAACACCCGTGTTTATGTCAATCCAGCTGCGATCAAAAAACAAGTGTTTAAATATTAAAATGATCCCTAGTTTGTTATTTTAGCACAAGTTGTGTACTGGTTAGCAATATCCCATTTCATTGCGGCGGTTTTGGCAGCTCGTCGATTCGACCCTCAGGGGGAGCAGAATCTTTTTTCTCATTTTTTTTTCTTTTTCGTTTTTTTTTTCTTTTTTGTGCTAATTACTTTTAAAAAATGAATAACTTCCAGCAATTAAAAAAAAACTGGGGCTCTGCTGTTAGGCTTGGCTAAATCTATACATTTTAATTACCCTATATTTTGGTTTATGGCGGAACTATTGTCAGTTATTATTCTCTCGGCTCTGGCTCATCAGCCTTCTGAACAACAGCCCAGGTTTACGAATTCTGTTTTCAACATCAACAATAACAAATGAAGAGCAGAAATCAAAAACAAAAAGCAACCCCAAACTGCCGAGAAACACATTACACATAACTTTTCGTGGCACAATTTACAACACTTAAGTAAGTATTTATTATTATTATTATTTTTTTATTTGTTTTTTTTTGCGGAAAACAAGAGTGCAAAAGACCAAGGCGTTTAAGGACGTGACACTTAAAAATCAATTTACGTTATTAAGGGATGTAAATAAAGTAGAATGCTGGTATAGTGCACGGTGTAGTATACCAAATAAAATAAAATTACAGCTAGAGGGACACAACTGGGTAAAACCTATTCGTTTCACTCTACTGGAAAGGTTTTCCCGCTTTCTTTTTATCCTCAATTTCCTTTCAGCAAGCCCAGCAACATAATCCTACGACAGAGGTGTTTGGTCAACATCCCGTTAAATAGATTTTAAGTCCAAAATGGTTTCGAAAACGACGTGTTTTTTTAATTGTCAGTCACTCTTTCATGTGCTTTGAAATTGATAGACCAGCTTTTGTGTGTAACTGAAGAAAACCTATTCAGACCGGGCTTTTTTTATATCTGGGGGACCTGAGAGGCGGAGAGTTTTCGCGACTCAACTCCCCACCGACACAGCACCACAGTTTCTTAAACTAATGCCTTTATTCGTTTCAGTACTGCATGACTTACGTCGTACAGCAATCAACCAATGTATCTACAGCAAAATCCGATATAACGAAGAGCCAAAGGACTTGGAAAATGTATTTGTTATGTCGAGGTTCTTTTTCAAACATTTTGTTATTACTGGGCTCAAAAATATGGTTCGTTTTATCATGGTCTTCGTTAAAGAGGGGTTCGTTACATTGGGGTTCCACTGTATTTAGTTCTTTAAGCCCCAATATCAATATGCATATTCTCCTCAGTGTTCTTCATACATTTTGTATGGTATTGGTTGAGAGAATTTGCACAAACATCAAGACATTTCATGCTTGATGATCGTTTTCTTTTATTCGTGACGGTATGTTTGATCAAGTAGGGATATTTTAAGGAGAAATAAGATGCTTGTCACTATTGGGGGTTAAAGGGTTAAAGTGGAATTCCGACTTTTCGAACCCTCGATTTTTCAGACCATGGCACGTTTCCCATGGATTTGCTTCAGTCAAACACTGTAATTCTACACCCGATTTTTTGATCCCTCGATTTTTCGAATTCCCGATTTTTCGAACCAATTCTTGCCTCCCATGGAAGAAATTTATAAGAAAATTACCTTCGATTTCTCGAACACGCAGGAAAGTACAACTCAGTAGCTTTCATTTGAGTGGTCACACTTCAGGAGTTTATTCTCAGAATCAAAAGTTAGAACCACCTTCTATTACATAGTAAACAGTACCAAGGAAAGTACTTCTCAGTGCCATATTTTGAATAGTCACTCATTAGGCCTGGCTTCCTGCGAGTGCTGCCTATTATGTGTCCAAGGTGGTTCTAACTTTCGAGTCTTGAGCAAAATCTTAAACTGTGACCATTCAAATGAAAACTAAAGGACTGTACAAGAATGCCATGGTATTTCTGTTTGCTTTCCTGGTTGTTATTAAACAATACCTCGTAAATCACGCGTAATTTCACGCCACCTTCGATTTGTCGAAATCCCGTTGTTTTTTTGAACCAATTTCCGTTTTCCTAGGAGGTTCGAAAACTCGGGATTCCACTGTACTACTAAAATACTAGCCTGCGAAACAAGCGTTTCCGTAGGCCTTTCCGCCCATTCGAAGCATTTTTCGCTTTATGGCCGAACGAAAATAAAGGTGAGCCCAAACAATGGAAGGAGGGGAAAGGGGAGGACAGGCCCCACCCTCTTCTCACACTTCTTGCTCCCCCTTCTTGCACTTCTTTTGCGCTTGCCCTAATTTTTGCGCGACGTAAAAAGCGAAAAATGCTTCGAACCTGCCGAAAACCCTACCGAAACGCTTGCTACGCAGACTACTAACATGCCAAGCTTCATGCCAAAAAGCTCTCGAAAGCGACCACCCTCTATTGTTTTGTCACGTGATCGCTTAGAAGAGTTCATTCTCGTAGGCGACCAGCTCTAGTTGCGACCACTTTTCTAAATTCCTGAGGTGGTCACTTACGAGAGCTTCGATTGCAATTGTATTTAGGCGGCATCATTTTCACATTGTTAAACCTACTACTTCATCATATGGCTGAACTGGTCCGGGCTGAAAAGGAGCTTTCTGATTGGTTCTCTGAGCGGTCGGAAGTTCCTACACGGACCGCTAAGATGGACCGCTCACGAAAAGATCTCACTAAATCATGTTTTGGAAAAATTTTAGAAGAGAAGACAGTTTCCTATGAAATCGAAACCTTCTTCTTGCTTTCTTACCTATAACCTTGACAAAAACCTCTACGAAAATGACATTATGAAAATCTTTTGTAGCGCGTGCTTACTAATAGAAATACGCTTTGCTGTTCGCAAATTTGGAAAGAGCCATAACAATAAATCCTACATTGAACTAACTTGTTCGGTCCGTATTGAGAAGATATTGGTCTCGTTCTTCCAAAAAAGAGGAACTCGACCAACATCTTTTCAATACGGGCCTCAAGCTAGTTCAATAACATATATGACCTGTCAACTCAATGCCCCCGAGGGGCTGTCTAGACGTCTTGCTCTAACGGTTTTGGATTGATTGATTGGTTGGCTTATTTCCCATCAGTTAATAATGCTCTCGTTACAAGTTTCATTACACAATGCAAGGTCGCGTGTGATTGGTAGAGGTTGATAATCAATGACATTCAGTGACCTTTCTTCGCACCATATTTTATATTTTCACGGTTGAAGTACCTACAACACCTAATTAATTCTACCACCAAACAGTCCGTGCACGCAAAGCCCGGGACTCAAATATTTCCGACCAGCAGTCTTTACAAGTGCCTGTAGGCTAAGGAAACAGGAGACGTTGCTCGAGTGGCCGTAACAATAACATTCAAGTTTCAAGAGTCAGCAGATTTTGTCAAGGACCTCAGCCTAAAGGTAAAGAGAATACAGTATTCAGCTCTTGTTTGCATCGTGAGCCACAGAATTGATTATTTAAAAACAACTTACTTTAGAATTGCGAAAGTAGCGGGCCCCATTACTTTCGGAATTAGCAGGCCTAAAGGACCGCAACTTTCAGGTAGCCGTCACTTTCGCGCAGTTAAATGCGTCAGTTTAAAGAATAAATTCATCGATCGTGACACCGACTGCGATATATAAAAAAAAATGTCACTTTAATTTTCGTAAGGGTTTTTAACTGATTCTTCGGCAATCTAGTTTAACACTAAGCTGTGCTATCTGCATTGTGCTGAAGAAAACACAGTTTCTCTTTGCATGTTTTCCTAAGATTGGTGAGTTCTTTGGCCACGAAGACATCCTACATACAGGGAATCTCTAGTTTTCCTCCCTGCACCCACAGGTAAGGACCCTGCAGCCCTTCTGTCTGTGTTCTTAAGAAATGTGCAAGTAAATTTGATCGTTTCGTGCACGAGATGCTAGTTATAAGACAACTAAAACCTAGTCTAAACATCCAATCTAGACTTCATTCGTGCTTAAGTATTTGTGTAATTTCACTTTCGCAATCGTTATTATATTATGCTAATTTTGCTTATACTCGCAAAATATTTCACGCATGTTATTGTTATCTTGACAAGGCTGACAATGGTGTTTTGCTGACTCCCAAAACGTCGGTCGGTTTCAGAGGAGAGGTTTCGTTCGGTTTCAGTGGAGGTTACCCTGGGTGCCAGGAGTTTTTCTCGCGCGCTCGAACACGCGCGAACTTTAGTGTCTCACTTTCGCCGCTCGTTGATCGGCCGCCGAATTTTAATTAGTTTATCGGAAACCGTGCCAAATGTCACGATTTGTCGGCCTGACTTTATCGGGGCGTGAGTCTTACACTTTTCGAACAGTTGTTCAAAGTGCCGCTCCCGCAGGGCAATCTGAAAAAATATCCAAATTTTTTCAACCTGGGTCACAGGGCACCCAAACGCTGTATTAGCTATATCACAATCATTTAATGAAAATATTGATTTTTACCTGTGTTCCTGTGTCTTTCTGAGTCGTTTTGGAAAGGATCAGAGCGGAGACGGTTTACCTCCCCGGATTCAAATGTTATCTTGTCTGGCGCGTCATAGGACGCGACAATTACTTCTCAAGTTGCCATTAATTTATAATATAGTTAATACAGCGCTTGGGTGCCCTGTGGTATGTGCTACCAGCCTTAACAGCAAATATTTTCCTCAGCAAAAGTCGACAAAAGAATTACTTTTCTTGTGACTCCAATACAGTTACAAGGTTTTTCAACACAGGTCTGCTGCACTATCCAGATTTTAAGGGTTCGGAGAAAAAGAAGCGAGAGAAAAGCGTACACGCTTTTAGTATTTTATGTCCAATTATCACTGCATTCACGGCACTTAACCAATCGGCCTGAAGCAAAGCATAGTTTCATATCGGATTAACCAAGGGAAAGAGAATGCGACAATCAGAATATGAATAATGAGCTCCTGATATGCGAGGATGCCAATGCGCAAAACAGTTCTAACAAACTAAAAACAAAAGCGAACACCATGTTATTAAGAGCGACTTTCAGTAAACATCGAGCATTCGGCGGCAGAAGTTGAAAAATCGATTTCTTTCATATTTTGCACATAAATGGGTGTTGGTAAAACTAGAAACCCGATGTGGTTTGTTTTTCGAAGAAGCGTTTATTTTCGAAAAAACGAGGAAATCGATTCTCGGGGTCGGGAGGTCAAAGTCACAGGAAATTAATCTTGAAAATCAGTACTATTAACTTGCATCGCGCTGGTAAACTAAAGCACAGAGAAAAAGATAGACACTTCTTATTAACAGAACAAGCCTTTTTCATTACTAGACAGTTACAAAACAGCAGTAGCGAAATTTAATGAGCACAAACAATTCCAAACTAAAGGCAGGTTCTGATGTTTACGTAGAAACTGATTTGGAAAATAATTTAACATGTGCCATAACCCCAAATGGTCTCGATCCTCGTTCAACAGACAGTAGAAACATTGAAGTAAACTATACCTTGAAACTGGCTTGGGTTATCCATGCTGCTGTCTTTGGGAAAACTTCGAACATAGCGAATTTTAACGAATGGGGCTTAATGAAGTTCAACTTTGCCGCATCCAGAAATCCACCAAAATTTCCGTGTTAAGCTACACAATCTCTCTTTTCTTCGTCGTTGCTTGATGCTTGATGATGGCGTCAAAGTAAAATGTTCGGTTGATCTCAAAAAAGGTAGAGGGAAAAGAAAAAATTGAACGATACTGGTGTTATCGTTGTGAGTCTCTGTGCAAACCACGACAAAACGTGACATCTAATATGCTACACCTGTGACATCATATATCCAAATTTGTTAAAGAATTTAGTCACGGTATTTGGAACGCAATGCAAACAAATGTACAAAGAAAATATGCACACGAAGGGACAGAAGTTTGGAAACATGAAAATCGCCCATTTAGGACTTTTTCTTCCTCTTTTTGAAACTCCAAAGATTGTTAACGCTGTAATTTAACAAGAATGAAGTAGAACGAGCCGGTTTGGTTAAAGAAGCAAATTTTTCCGGGTTTTTGTGTACGGCAAAATTCAACTTCACTGAACCCCATTTGTTAAAACTTTGCTGAGTTCGAAGTGGTCCCAAACAAAGTAGCATGGATAACCCAAGCCAGTTTCAAGGTATGGTTTATTTCAATAATTGTGCTATCTATTGAGTGAGGATTGAGACCATTTAGAATTATGGTACATGTTAAATTATTTCACAGAAGTTAGGTTCCAAATCAGTTTCTACGTGATCATCAAGACCTGCCTTTTAGTTTGGAATTGTTTGTGTTCAGTAGTTTTCGCTACTGCTGTTTCACAACTGTCTAGTTAATGAAAAAGACTTGTTCTGTCGATAGAAAGTGCCTATCTTTAGTTTACCAGCGCGATGCAAGTTTATAGTACTGATTTTCAAGATTAATTTCCTGTGGTTTTGACCTCCCGAAACCAAGAATCGATTTCCTTGTTTTCTTCGAAAATAACGCGCCTCAAGCGAAAACGAACCAGATCAGGTTTCCAGCTTTACCAATACCTAATTATATGCAAAATACGAAAGAAATTGATTTTTCAACTACTGCCGCAAAATTGAAATTTTGCTTGATTTTTACTGAAAGTCGCTGTTAAGGTCATTAACAAACAGAATCGCTATAAATTTAAGCATATATGTACATAAACTAAATTGATTCGCTGTAATTAACGAGTAATTCTCTTATCTTTCTTGTCATTCCCCCATTTGTCATCGCTGAGCGAGGGAATTAGCTGTTGGTTCCCACTTCTTTTGCGATTGAAAAGTAACTCTTTTGCAGGATCTCTCCAATTTTCAAAATGGCGGCCATGTCAAATTTCTCACCCTGGGGCATAGTCAGATTGTAAAAATCCCGACCCAGGGGGACAGCCTCCGATTTCCATTTCCCGGCATTAATGTCTGTACCTACAAAACTAATTTACCCCTGTTTACGTGCACATTTGCACTTTTTAGCAAACACGTGCACTCTGATGGGTGCCTATTTTTGTCGTTAGTTTTGGTTGTCTTTGCAAGTCCTGTTTGTTTGAAAAAAATGTGTGAAGAAATTTTTTCATTTTGAACATGGTGGCTTTTGAGAGTGAAATGATCAAACACACCTTTAAAAATACTAATAATTAATATTAATAAATATAAATATAATAAAAACTACTACTATTCATTACTTCTAGTGTTTACTGGCTGGTCGACATGGCTGCAGTTCTCCGAGCACCGTTTAGAGCTCAAGCGTTATCCCACTGTTGCGATTTCTTGCGCGTTACATGGAAAGATGGTGCCAAGAGCATATTCCCTAACATCTGGCTGCGTTCAGTGATTCGCGATGAGCATTTCTTTGATGCTGGCTCCCTCCTCTATCGTCCGGAAAAATACACTGCCTTTCTTTGCAAAGAATCTCCATTACTGTCCGTAGAACACCACGATGAAAACGATCTCTTGAAAGTAAAATGGCCTGATCACAGCACTACCTTCGGTTTGTCTTGGCTGAGAGCTCAGGACACGACACACCATGACTCTACACCACACGTTGTTCCTTGGACAGCGGATACAAGGTTAGATAACTACTCTGACTACTCGCGCATACATGAGGAGATGGAGTCTTGGATGATGTGCCTTAGGAAGTATGGTGTGGCGTACATGACGGGGGTTCCGCCCAATGAGGAAGGGCTGAAAGGGATACTGCATACTTTAGGTAAGCGCATATCGTTAAGTACCGTTTATCAGCCCTGGACTTGAGCAAGACAGTTCATCTTGAACATATTCCAAAAAGCTTAAAAGTGCTCAGAAACGGTGTTTTAAAATGTTTTGCGGTTAAATTGAATTTTTTGATATTTCCCTGTGTTTTCCTTTGTTAAGTTTTTCCTTTGTGTAATTTCCTTTGTAAAATTATGGAGGGAACTGCGCACGCGTCGTGCGTTTGACTGGTGTGACAGTACCTCTGGCTTTTTGATGAAATACAATGGGAAAATTCAAGTACTGTTCCGTTTAGCAAAATTTTTTCACAAAAAAGAAAAGTGCTGTCTCTTAAATGGTACATACTCGTCCCGGTCCATTTTGTTTCTGAAAGAATTGTACTGTTCCATTTGGCGGAAAATTCCCAACGGCAGTTTTCCATACATGTGGAAAGCATTCCTGGTCTCTGCATCTGCTGTTTTCTCCATCTAGTTGTATAAACTGTAACCCTGCGATGGACTAGCATACTGTCCAGGGGGAGTAGTAATGCTCCTAGTCACTTTATGCTGGGTATTCTGTGATGGACTACTATCCGATCCAGGGGAGGGGGGAGGGGGGAGTAGTAATGCTCCTAGTCACTTTATGCTGGGTATTCTGTGATGGACTACTATCCCATCCAGGGGAGGGGAGGGGGGATTAGTAATACTCCTAGTCACTTTATGTTGGGTGTCCTGTGATGGACTAGCGTGCTGTTCAGGGGGAGTAGTAATGCTCCTAGAAGCTTCATACCACAGAACCCAGATCTATCTGATCTATGTACACTCCTCGATCTGACGAGACATCTCGCTCGTTCAATCCATCATGTTTGACACAATACTTTACCTTATAGGTTTAACCCGTCTTTTGTTTAATACAGGGCCGCTCCGACAGCGCTACCATCCAATCGATACAATAGAGCTGTTTGCAGATCACAAACTCTCACAAGAGAATGACCGGGACAACTATGGTTCTGGGACTCACGCCGCCCATACGGATCATAGCTATTACGCAAACCCAGCAAAGATTTCCTGCCTGCTGCCAAAACGCTACAACGCTCCAGTCCAAGACACAATCAACTTCTTCATTGATAACGTGAAAGTTATCGAAGATCTTCGGGAGGAAGATCCCGAAGCGTTTGAGTTACTAAGCACTGTTCCAATTCGCCTTGCTCGACGCCGACTCACCGTACAGGAAGAGTGTGACCAGTCAGAAGTGCCAGTCTACCATATCGACATTGAATTGCAACGCCCCGTGGTATATTTTGACGAGATAGACGGCCATTACAAGCTCATTTTTAACATGAAACATGCAGGCTTTGAGTTGAATCTTGTGAGTGGCGATAACAGCCCGTCTAGAATGCAAAAGTACTACAAAGCTTACGAACTACTCAGATCCAAGCTTAGTGATCCCAAATATCACCAGACGATAGTGATCAAGGAGGGAATGGCAGCTTTGTATGATAACTCGCGCGTAAGCCACGGGCGAGGTCCGATACATCCCACCACCCAAAGGGCTCTTCTTGTGGCTGACGTTGTTAATGAAATCTGGTACTCCAGGTGCCGCTTAATGCTGGGGAAGAAATCTGGATTGGAGGATAAATGGCTGTATGGATGCTCACTAAAGGCTTTGGAACTTCTTGCTGACAGATACGAGAAATGACAGCGTTTTTCATTTTGAACAGTGAGTAATAATCAACATGCATGTTTTTTTTACAGGGACCAATTTCTTAAAGTCCAGTGGTGCTGCACAACACTTAAGTAAAATAACAGAAAAAAAGCAGAGAAGTTGTAACAGTTGCAGAGCTCAAACCTATTAGTAAAATTTCATGTCTCTCTTATATTAAAAGTGACATGCATCTAATTTCTCCTTACAATATCATTACGGAAATGACCACCAACATAAAATGTCTTGCTGTTTAATCAAGAAATACATGGACACGAAAGAAATACATGGAGAAAAGTGAGGAGAAATTACATGCTGATGTTGGGAAGGGTCGACATCCTTTCCATCAACAGATAATGTACCTTCTTAAACAAATCAGAGATGGTTTAAGGAAGGTGCCTCGTAATACAGAGGTATTTTTGCAAAGGTTATGACTATGGAAAAAAGCAGATCTTAGCAAGGTCAATTGGAATCTAAAAAGAATATCGTGGGTAACAACGCATTTTTCAGAGATAATTAAGCAATCGTAATTCTAAAAATGCTTTAAAATACAAAGAACGTATGGCATTTTCATTCCACATTACAGCTCAATTATCTCTGAAAAATGCGCCGTTATCCCCAGTTTTCTTTTTGGATCCGGATAGTCCTTGCTAAGATCTTCTTTTTCCACATAGTCGTAAACCTTGCAAAAATTCCTTTGCATTAGTGGGCAAATTCCTTAGAAAACTTGAATATCTTGGACCAGACCCGAGATGCACAGAACTATGCGCAGTAACAAAAGGACCCATCGTCCTTAATAGTTTGATATTTTTCAGACCACTGCTTTTTGCCACAATTCTGCTGCTCTTAGAAGAGACTGCTCGCAGTTTAGGTTTCCTTAGGAAAAGTTTCCTTAGGAAAAGTTGACTGATGTCTGATGTAAGAAGAGAGTACATTGGGCTCTCAATTAAAACACTGCACTCATCCCGAGGGGCCGGGGGACTCCCATACGAAAGGGAGGGGGATGTTCGTCGGAAAATCAGAATTAAAACCCTAAAGGAGACCAACCTTGGCGTGGCTCAGGCTTTATTTGGCCTCTGTAAGAGACAATGCTAAAACAGTCAACAAACAGGCCACCACCACGGCATGACGACGTTTGTTATTTTTTATATGGATACTTCTCCACGCACAACCCTAACCGACACCTGTATGGGTAAAAATATTGGCTTTCCGTCCTAAAAATCCTAATTAAGAACAAAATCTGCAATTTAAACCTTAAACGAGACGACGAGCATGGCAGTCACTTTCGTATGGGAGTCCCCCCCCGGGGGGGGGCACTCATATGTCATATTGAGCTCTCAGTTACTCTCATACAGTTTGCAGCCTTCTCAGTTAATGTGTGAACACCTTCAGATGAGCTGGATGTTTTTAAGGTAAGGTTACTCACATTCCGTCCCAAGGCGAATCAGACTGGAAAAGGAAAAAGACATCCCCAAAATATCTCCTCTGAGGACGTACAGAGATTGGAGGGCAGCCGCAAAGGCTGTAAAATGAATGTCCAAGCATGGTGTGAAGAAAAGTTTATACGCACTGATAAATCATTGTCACTTTTTCCACTGCAGAAGAAAAAAGTAACATAGATTCAAACTACCGAATCAGAAAAGAAAACGTTTGCCGAGATTTCTAGGCGTATTTTCTCTGAAATAATGTCCGCTTTTACCGAAGTGCCCGAAATGAAGACAAAAAATAGCGAAAAGCGCGCTTTATTTTCAATCAAATGCTCTCGCAGTGCGTTATCAATCGTCGACAAAATAGAGAACTGGAAAAACACCAGGAAAAAAACTACTTCCTTCGATGAGAAGGGGAAAGATGAAGTGAAACTTCATGCTGCCCTAGTACTGAATGTTACTTACTGGGCAATTTACGAACCTAGAAGGGATACATAGCGCAGCGGACGTGGCAAGGGTTTCAACGTCAGAGTGAGCAACCCAGCGAGAAAAATCACTTTGCATCGAAGTTAAATTAAGGAGAAATTACAACTATAAGATGAGCAAACCGCTCCAATGGAAAGGATGTAAGATTCTTGGTCTGTTACATTTATAGACACGTAAACAATTCTTGCTACACATAAAATAATTTGTGCAATACGTCGTGCAACATTGCTCAATCTTCCACACGCAGACGCAGCTTGCGGTGCTGTATCTGATCACGCACTGCACGTGCAGCGTCCAAAACTCCGCTTCTCATTGTTAGGTTTATCTGGGGAAACAGAACGACCCTTCAAAGCTTGGGGCATTTTTTATTGTTTTCAGTCACTTCATCACGAAATTTTATAAGGGTAAACCTTCCCGACCTAAAATCGATTACACGCGAAAATGGCACTTTCCACAGGGAAACCTGATGTTTACCTTGGTAAAACTGTAAAATTGCCTCGTGTAACCACGGCTATTATAGTTATATCTGAGTTGACATTAACCAGTGTCGGAAATGGGTGAGAAAAAATATTTTAGCTAAGCTATAGTGCATAGAGTTTTACTAAATTCATGCAAATGTTGTATTCGTTGGGTGAAAAATAATTATAAAAATTAGCAGTGAAACATGGCAGTGTTTTCGGTTTCTTTCATTTTTTTTGCGGGGGCCGGGGGGAGGGGTATTTGCCCTATCCTTCTAAAACGAAATTTGTTTTTATGCTACTTCTTTTATTTTCTAATCAGTTTAAGCTAGCCTGTCTGCGTTTGATGGCCAGTTTAGATAGGTAGATAGATACTTTATTGGTATAAACATCTCAGCCAGAGGCTGAATTACGTATATACAAGTAAAAGATAAAAGCTACTAATATTATAGAAAATACGCATAAATTACAATTACAATTACAATTACAAAACGCATAAATTACAATCGGTTTAATTAAGAAAAGTTGTAACTATAAAGAATATCTATATATACATAAAATAGGTAAAATAAGAACAAAGTTAAGTTAAACATCTGATGGTCCCGGTTTGTCGTCCGGTTTGTTGGAAATACCTTCGAAAAGCACATTAAAAAAGTCAGAGAAAACGTCTTTGCTTGATTTTGTGTAAAGGAACCTTTAGACCCTGTTTTAGCCCATTTATCGTACTAGCTGAAGCGGATGGTAACATAGTGAGCCGAACTTCTACTCTGCCAACAGAAAAAAAGAAGTTACCAACGTTGATTATTTTGATCAATCTGAGCAACACTACTTGATAAAAATTATCGCTGGAAATTTTTTCATGAAACTTTGGAAGGCAAGAGCAGGGGCACAGGTGCCATTGTTTGTCAATTTTGTGCTTTGTTCTAGTCATTTTTACATTGTATGCAAAGGGTGAGCACAAATCTACTTGTACCACCTTGGTACATGTAGATGTATTTCTAAATGTGTTGTTCTAGAGAATATTCATACCCCCCAAGGAGGGTTTTTGTTTTGAATCTCCCCTCCCACGCATTGTCGTCAAAATACCTTATTTCACCTAGACCCCCATTTCGAAGTGTGAACCTTGTGAATTTTGTAATTAATGAATTCGCAAACGAAGCAAAGTTGACAACAATACTCACACAAAAGGGTCGACTTCCCAAATGCCTGCAAAGTATTTTCTACAAATGATGACTAAGTGTTGAATGTTGAGCTGGTAACGTCACATGCATAAACCCTTTTTTATACTAGCACATGTCAATAAAAACGTCATCTGACTAGAAAAATAAATCAATAAAATCAGAGCTTTCCGCTGTCGGGCTTCGATGGATAAAAAATGGAATAAAAATTAATCTAAAATATATACAAAATAACCTGAGACTAAACATAAAAGGGACGATGTAAAAGTAAAACAAAAGTGTTAATTAAGCTATCTTTTTTTAAGAACAGAGTATTGATGAGGGAGCGGCTTAGAATTATTGTCCGCATCTGTGTGGATTACATGGTAGCTGAACAACATTCATACCTGACAAGTATTACGTAACTGAAATGCGTGTCAAGGTGACATATGCAAGCTGGATGTGAAACTCTGCGTTCCGTAATTAACTCTTATAGAAAATACATTTTCTGTTTTGTCCAAATTGTTCGGAATGTTTTCACCCAGTCTGCTTCTATAAAAAGGGGCCACCTTCCAGTAGTTATTTGTAATTTTACGAGGCTGCTTGCTGCAATTCTATCTTGCAGAAAGGACTGAAGAACTACTCTCAGGGTAAGTGTTGACTGTTATTTACTAAAGTTAGGAATAAGTCAGCAACTAAGACAATTGTCTAATAAATTGGTAATAAAGCTTGTTGTTCGTGTTCGTGTTAATTGATTCAAACTTTTCATTTCATTGTAAATTCAAAGCTTTCCTCGGAAAAAGCTTTTCTGAAATTAGTGCGTCTTTTTCTTACAAGTTTTAAAAGTTTGTTCGGCTTTTCCAAGTTGGTTTGCGTGCTGAGAATTTGATTATCAGCCCGCTTTTTCCTTTGTTTGAAAAAAAAAAACTGAATTATGTGTTCAACTGCAACCATTATTTCCTGTTATTCCATCTTTTGTTGTCTATGGCTCGAGAATCAACCGCAAATGTATACTGAATAGTGTAGCTCCATGGTCGTGAAATCTATACATTTACCGTGCGAGTCGATTTTGATGCTCTCAAACCGTACGACGACGCCACTGCAACATAGTTCATGTCAAAAATAGCAGACGGACTACTTTCGTACTACACTTTTAAACTAAACTCTCGTTTTTGAAGCTTCAAGTAAAAACGGAGGACAGATAGACACTGATTCGACTTCTTAGAGCAACAGAGTATGAAGTCGTTGTAGGGAATAAATGACCAGCCAGCGTCAGACTGTCGGTTTCATTTACAAGTACTTCTTTAATTTCAACGGTAAAGTACATTACGTATTTGATTGTGGATTTACATCAACTGTACGATCGCACATATTTATTACAACTTTCTTGAAATGTTTAAGAAACTTGCAGAAATTTGGCACCAATTAAATTGGCAGTAACATATTATGGGTGGAAATTGAATGCGTTTTGTTTTCATATGCAAAAAAGTGCTGATTGACTTGTTTTGTTTTGTTTTGTTTTGTTTTGTTGATGAAAGCGTTTTGTCCCTTTTCCTGTGTTTGCTCATTCATGAGATTTCATAAATAAACTGATCAAATAAACATGTGTCCGTCAGGCGAAATTGCAAGGAATTATGGGTAACTTGAGACAGTGGTATCTCATAAACGAAAATGGGGACCTATTCTTTTTATTTTATATTTCAAAACATTGCACGACAGATAACAACTTGTGAAAGTTTGACAAAAATCGTATGTTAAATTTTATTTCGGGGGAATGACCTTGAGCACAAGCCAGAGATTTGTACACCTCTGGAATGGCGATGTGGTCGTTCCTAGCATTCTGATCTTTAGTTGACAACCATGCGTCTTGGAAAATCGATGGAAAAGTCCCTCGTGAAAATAAGCTTAGTGTCCAACAACTTTTACTTTACTAAATTCAATGTGATGAATGTTTTCGTGGACATGGCATGGCCATCTCGGAGTTGTGGTCAAACAAAGAGACTGCCTTTTTGTGTTCCGAAATCCGCATCTTCAGTTGTCTTTCTGTTTGACCAAAAATTAACGGCTGAGTGAGTCTGCGACTCTGGACTGCCTCAGACAAAGAGACAACTTAAGAGTTTAGTGGATCCTTTATTACTTTTAAAACCACCATTAACATTTTAAAAGGAATTAAAAACATTTCGTACACACTTTCTTTTTCTAATGGAACTGTGTGCTTCTTCCGAAAGTGGCATGCAAAAGTCACGGTTATTCACCTTAGAAACGTTTCCAGTCCACCGGTACCTGGTTGCTTGATCGTTGATTATTTCAAACCACCATTAACATTTGAAAAGGGGACACTGAGATCTTTTCATTCATTTTCTCGGTTTAATGGCACAGTCTGCTTTGTTGTTCTGCTTTGGTGCTCTTTTTACAAGATTCCTTAATTATCTGAAGGAAGAGGGTTCGGTGTTTTATTCGTAAAAATAACTCGGCGACTTCACTGGGTCTAGGCCTTTAATTCTAAGTTCGCGCAGTGTCATTCAGAAAACCACAGTTCTAAATAGAAACGTTTCTAGTCCGCAGATAAGGTAAGGAATGTTGTGAAGTCTGTGTCCCTCGTCAATCTCACACAACCAGACAACCTAGAAGTTCAGTGGGTGCTTGATTACTTTCAAAACCACCATTGACATTTCAAAAGGGATTAACTTCTTCTTATACTCACTTTCTCGGTCTGCTTCGTTGTTCTGCTTTGTTGCACTTTTTAAAAGGTTCCTTAATTAACTGAAGGAGGAGGAACAGTGTTTTTTTGTAAAAAGATCTCGGCGACTTGAATAATCCAGTTTGTTCAGTTCTCACTGAAGCCGATCATAGACTGTGCAGTGTGTAGGTGAGTGATATTTGCTGCTAGTTACACAGAAATCGTTTTCCAGAACACCAGAAGATTCAAGAACATTCCTGTCGAGTACATATTTCACACGTCGAGATCTTCCAAGTAAAATACTAGTTAAGGGCTCAACATATCTTTCCTTCCAAAGCTCAGTGAGATAACTGATTGTAGTAAGATTTCACGTCTTCAATTAAACGCTTGTTTAATGTGATTGTACCGAACACGTCAAAACTAAGATGCACGTTAGAGAAGAAACATTTATGAACAAAGAACTCAGTGGCGCACAATCACCAGTGCCTGACCATCTCATTTCCCTTCAGTTTTGCACCTTACGTTTTGGGTATAATTCCCATCTAAAAATTCGCATTGTCTCCGTAGTTCTTTAATTCCATTGTAGCGAGAATGCCCGACTGAAAAAGCTAGTTTTTGTGTTTGTAGTTCCATACTGAACTGTACTGAGCGGCTTCAAATGAAAAATAGTTGTTTTACCGATTGAAATGCGTTGCCAAGTAAGTCCAAAATACCGTCCATTTCATTTTCTGAATTAAATAAACAAATCAAAACGTACTTAATAATAATAATAATAATAATAATAATAATAATAATAATAATAATAATAATAATAATTGAAAGTGAGTCTTGATGTAGACAGTCATATAATATCCCAAATGAGTATCGGAAGGTAGAGCAAGTTACGCGCCGTTTATATGAAAAGTTACCCTGGGTACCGAGACGACCCTCCCACCCGAGACAACTTTACTGAGCGCTTATATGAGAAAGAGTTGGCTTGGCTCACCTGGTTGACCCTTCTTAAATATTCATTGCCGTACACTGATGGTCACGAAACTCACTACGCCTTTTTCCTTAGGATTTTTTTCGTTGATTCCTGATCACTGTAGCCTCTGTTTATTTAAATTTAACTTCTTCGACATACATTTTGTTGAATTCGTCACTTTTAAAACCTAAAACAGTACGATACGTGTCACGTGGCCAGGGTGGCACGGAAAAAGTCGTCCCGGGTAGGCGAGCCAAAGTGTTTACATGGATAAAAAGTTGTCCCGGTTTAGGTAGTAGGACTGACTTTAACAAGTTCTCTTTGGAAGCAAACAACTCAGACTCATTCATATTTACTCACAATTGCCATAGACTTGTAGAACTGATGGACACCCTACGTTCGAAGGGGTACGTTAACGGCCAGGCCAGGTTTGAATTTCTCGTGCGAGGGCTTTGCTGCGTTTTGTAAAGAAATAAATGAAAAAGTTGCCTCGCCCAGGGTGACTCGGGCAGGAGGGTGACTCGTCTACACGGGGCAACTCTACTCCAACAGGACCTAACTTAGATTTAATCCATCACGCAACAATTAAAAATCTTGGTAGATTGAGTATGACGTAGTGTCAGTGTCGATCAAACGAAGTGAAGACAAGTAACGGTCAACTAGCCAAAGAGTGAAGTTCTGATGTTAAAATAAAGGTATGAGTGGCGCATTGCAAAGCATCATTACACAGATGCATTCTTGCAAAATTCTGCTATTTGCATTATTCTGAGCCAATAGTGCAAGCTAATCCTGCTTTTATAATAGTCAACAAAAACGGTTTTGGTTCACAGTAATTAAATTGGTAATTCCAAGACTTCAAAAGAACACTGAATTATTCAAAACAACGATATAATATGAATAAATCACCATGTTTACTAAAAATAAGTTATCACTAACAAGCATTAATCGAGAGTGGTGATCAGAGAAACACATGTTAATATGTAACTGTTTCACAACAAAGAACTACAAAACATACGCCAAGTTTTCAATATGTAAAGTGTAAAAATCATGACTTAAATCATAAAGACTTGCCATCTCGCCGGATCTTGCCAATGATCCACAGCGGGGTAAGTTCAGTCAGGCCTACTCTGGGACCTAAGGCGATTTTAGGCAACTTAAGGGCAACTCTAGGTAAGTTGAGGGTGAATTCTAATCGGCCCTGGCCCAACCAGCAACCTCGAGGACCAGGAATTGTCCTCAGTAAGACCTCTCCCCCACGCCCTCTTTTGATCAGTGCAACAAATTAAATTTGAATGTGCACAGGTAGTGAAGCCCCAGCCATCCCACATTCACTTCTTATGCCCCATTCACACCAAAGCTTAAACACGTTTAAAAGCTGTTTAATTAAACAAGGTTTAAAATTGTTTTCTTTACAAAAGTTGTTTGCTGATTTTTTTTCTACTGCAAATTTAGTGCA
>Ga0126336_10000113_pt1 | contig 22293 bp, 10 predicted proteins | sample SidCmetagenome_FD_92530 | JGI IMG/M metagenome (GOLD analysis project Ga0126336, IMG submission 92530) | Coral microbial communities from El Islote,Puerto Morelos, Mexico - Siderastrea C C metagenome | ecosystem: Host-associated > Invertebrates > Cnidaria > Coral | place: El Islote,Puerto... | reverse complement strand
GCTCCTGATATCAAGGTCACATCAAAAGCCCTCGGAAACAACCTTCACATTCTCCTGTTCCCCCAATCATAATCAAGTTCTAACCGTTCGGAAAAATACAAAGCTGGTTGAGATAACGAAAAGGCAATTGCCTCGGTTTTAATTACTCAGCGGTCAATCTCAACGATAGTTATATAACTGAATAGACTACTGTATAGTACATGTTGTGTAATATTGCAAGCAATAACGCAAACCTCCTTAATAAAGGCTTTTAACATGCTTGGTATTTGGTTTCGTTGATGATGATTAACTAAGTATATTGACTTTTTTTCTCGATTACGTCAGTGCAGGGCTCAAAAAAATATATTGCACATCCGAATAGTTTTCAGGCCCGAATCGCCATCGGAAAATTTGAGGATAAAGCCCTTATTGTTGGTGGCTTCCTGTTTTTTCGTTGCCCCTCAAACACCGCAGTAGAAAGTATGAACCCACTTGGTATGAACCCTCATAGAGCTTAGGGTTGGCCTGATATGAAAATGCATATTCTCCTTACTGTTCTTTATACATTTCTTGTGGAACTAGCTAGGAGAATTTGTCTAATTATCACGATAACTGGTCCTTGGTGATTACTTTATTCTCATCACTTGAATGTTTGAACAAGCAGTGATGATGTAAAAAGATTTATTTTCGTCACTGTTAGGGCTTGAAGGGTTAATGCAGTTTTTACTCGTGAGTTTTTGAAGGATACCCAAACGTACGTCCATTCGAGTGATGGCGTTTGAGTAAGTACTGCCCTGTGGTGGTGTTCATTGTGTTGTTCAAGGTGGTTCTAACTTTTGAGTTTGTGGATGAAATGTTCCGATGACAGTTATTCAGCTGTACTTGCTTATGGTGCTGTTTATCATGCTATACAAGATAGCTCTAGAGTGACTGGATGAAATCCTTTAATATGGCCATTACCACTTTCGTATTGTACTGTTTACCATTTCGTGGAGGGTGGCTCTAGCTTTTGAGTCTGTAAACTCCTTAATTACTGCCAAATGAAAACTTTTTCATGTTATTTTCCTTTGGTACTGATTACTGGTTCAATTGGTTTCAACTGCATTCCCGCCCTCAAGGGTGGCAATATAACTGAGAGCAAATCAGTACTGTCTGTGGTCGGTGCTGAAGATTTTTCAAATTTGTACTTTGCTATAAATTTCAAGAGGTGAAGGGTTAATTGGAAACAAATGTCTTCTAATTATATCCCAAGTGGCTGCATTGGGTGGTATTGACAAGGGGAGCAAAGTCTGCTTTCCATTCTTGCTTCAGGGCTGTTTTTTCGCATATCCTTATCACAATTTTAACCTTTGAATTGGAGCCCGATTGCCTACTGTGACCTAATATTTCCTCGTAATATCAACTAACAAACAAGCGTGCAGGTCACGCGAATATTAGTATTGAAATAGCATTTTTTTTAAACAAATTTTTCGAACTCGAGCTTAAGAAGACAAGCGGAGGGAAATATCACGAAAAGACTTCTCTTCTTGACCAAAAGGTAAGCTTAAACGTTTTTCTTTAGTGTGCGATTTTCCACAGTAACTGAATTAACATGGTAGTTTCTAGAAATCACTCGTTGAGACATATTTGCACTGTGATGTCAGCCATTGCTTTGTAATATACGTTATTCAACATACACTGAGTATTTCAGTGGTTCCCAAATCCCGATATAATGATCTTTAAGTGGACACTTAGAATATTATCCCTCTGTACGCAATCCTTAAGTTTGGAAGCCTCGCTACTTACGTGAGTCTAGTTTTATCAATGTGCTTCCCTTTTATGTCCCAATTTTGTGCACCTGATTTTTTTATGTCGTTGGCGATTCAAACCGTTGTGAGAAAATAAAATCAAGGAAAGACCAGGTCACAATGTTTTCAACACATGATCAAACCAATTAACAGTCAAGTGGCAAGCGTTGACTGCATAAACAAGCCCTTTCTGGTCTGTGCGTGAGTTATTTCTTTGTCACTGCTCAACCCCATAACAAAATGCTGGAGCGAGTGTGAACATTAATATTCAGCTTGCAAACTCTTTTGCCTGCGCAAGGTTCATGCGCCACATACCCGCACGACTCAATAATAATCGTCGTTTCTACCCAAGTGACTCCTCCCTCTCAGTCACGCGCTTCGCCACTGCAACTCAGTTTTCCAAAAAAATGACTCGTTTGTAGTCTAACTGACAAGAGTTCCTCTTTGGCAATGAGCTGTTCACTACCATGAACTATATATAGCTATGATGGTTCATAAGTCCTTCAGTTCTTGTAGAAGTGCATTTCAACATTTAAGGGAGGCGCGAATACCAGACAGTTGCCTGGGTTGAAATTTAGCCTGCTTTCGCCTGTCTTCTGTTGCGATTGAATTTCACTTTTTACTTTAACAGTGCCCCGGTCAAGTGTGTCGTCCGCATGGCTACAGGCTAGGCATATCACTTGCGAAGAAATGACGGGCATCCTCGTCTGTGACCCATTCTCTCTTTTCTTACGCCGCGGCAGAAGTTGCTGTTTTATGACTCGAAATCCCCTAGAATAAGAATGTAGTTTTCTAGTAGACGAACATCATCATGTTCCATTGCAAATACACGAATCTAATTGGCTCATTCGGCATTGATTGTTCGCTATTAGACGTGTGCGTGCGCTGACCCCAGAAAGTAACTTTTTTGGGGGGGAATGTAACCCAAATATCGGTTTTCCGATTGTAATCATTAAGCTGTCTACTAACAGTACTAGTCAACACGTCCGCATTTTCTGTGAGCTGCACTCGACTCGGCTGCGTAAAACACCCGGTCATGAACTCTAATTATTAGTAGTTTACTGATGAAAAGGGAGGTCTTACTGAGACCAAACGTCTTTTCTGAAATGTTTTCCTCACCTAAAACATGGATTAATCTTAAGATAATCTGATAATTTGGGATTATCTCGGTAATCAAGGATGTGTGAACTATATCGCTTTTCACTTCCACGTGCCATGTTTATTTAGATATTGACGCATTCGGTGATTGTCACTACTAAGAGCCATATCCCAATCAAATTGACGTCATTCTGAACTTTCACGGCGTAAAGTGTAGTTAATAAACAGGGCCTCTCTCAGAAAACTGTTTAGAAGGTTTTACGAAAGCAGAAGTGCCAAGATCACGAGGTATGTTGTAAAAAAAACAAACAATTTTCCAATTAGATTTTCGAAAAGATCACAGAAATCGCGAAAACAGTGTTAACCGAGTCTGGGAAGCAGATGGCAAATAATTCGCATAAAAAGTTGATTTCTGAGATATACTAGTGGCTATGTCTAACAAAAGATTTATCTTCAAATCTAGTTGTGCTGAAAAGCGAACAGTCCGCAAATATTGTTTTAATTAACTGAGAAACAGCATGGATCCAAAATATAATACAAACTGGCAACAAACTCAAAACAATATAAAAAGCCGAGTCCAGGTTTCCAACCTTGATCACAATGGTGGAAGGCGAATGCTCCCACTATTGCCCCAACTGTGCCATGGGAAATAGATTCCCCGTACTGAATTTACCAGAAAACGGAAGGAAAGTTTAAGTTTTATATTTCCCTGAGTTTGAATCAAAACTCTGGGAGGTTCAGTAAATCCAGTATGGCGAATCTATTTAAGGATTCTGGTTTCCGTATCATTTTTGTGATCTGATCCTGAAAGGGTTTTCAGACAAAGCAAGACTTTCGCATTATCCCCTCTTGAGACAAATGTATAGCAAATGAAAATCCGACGTAGGGCTACATACCTTAGATGAGCTTGTAGATTACTCAGGCCCACCTAAGCTATGCAACCCTAGAGGTATGCTACCCTTTAGTTAACTTCGGCATAGAAAAGACACTTTACATTTATCAAAACTTGTAAAAATAAGCCCCTTAGCTTCCTTCAGTTAGAGGTTGCTGAGACGTTTTCACTGTGGATATCAGTCATGCGTGCGATTGTAAAGGTTTCGATACTCACTAAGCCCTATCTTCGCTTTCATGCAAGGCTGGAAATCAGTTATTTACAAGCCTGAGCCACTTGGTGGCCTATCTTTCATCAGATATCGTTAGTTTGTAGACGGTGAATGTTTCTAGAGATCAAATTTTTCTGAAATTATTTCAAGTCAGATTCCTGCTGAAACATACAACTTTCGCGCCACGTTTTTCTTCTTTTCTGATCCCGGTAAATGGCGGAAATGAACTTAACAATCTGCAGCTAAGTGATCTCTTCTATTTGTAGAGTACTGAGAGCAGAAATGCATGCATGTACAGGAAACACATTTGTTCACTTCTAAAGAACTAAATATAGCGCAATCAAGGATTTCTTTCGTAAGTGACCATCTTCCTTTGGCGACCAGCTTCTACACATCCCATTTGAATCAGTTCTTAGCAAGAGAACATGATTCAAATCTCTCGACATAATCTCTTGGTCCTCAGCCAAACGCGAATTTTCAAAATCTCTTGCTCCTCAGTGCTGGGTTATTTCATGTAAAGGGGAATCTTTCCTTCAAGAGACATCTCTTTGTATTAGAAGCGTCACAGTTGAACTTCATTCCCAATATTGCTTTCAGTTTTGTGTTAGAGTTCGATTTTGTAAAAAAAGGCCACGTATTCTGTCGTAAGTTTTATTCACAAGAATACCGACTTTATAACCGGACTTAAGCCTTTGTGTGTCGATGATTGTTCAGTTTATGGAACTGTCGGTTGTAAAAAAACAACTCACTTATATTTCACAACAACATCCCTCTTTTTCCTAAACTTCCTTTACCCAGTGTGTTTTCTTCGGTAACTAAGCAACCGTATGGGAAAAACATCACGTGGGTTTGCTGTTTCCAAGCAACGCTTGAGTAGGTCACGTTCCTTTTGATGGGCCAGTGTTGGTGTCAAAACAAAATCTTGCTGGCTTTGCTGGATAAACAGTTTTGCTGGCTGAATGTTGGTGGCGAAGAAAACCTCGTGATGTTGGAAAAGTTTTAGTAACTCAACTCCGGCTAAATATATACTAAGAAGTTTGAACTTCCAGGGCTTCTAGGGCGATTGCCGATATTGTAAAAACTAAAACACTCACACAGGGGCCTAACATAAGTCAGTTGGAACGGTGGCAAGTTTCGATGATCTCTTGAGTGCCAAAGAGCCCGCTCGCGAGCGTGGAATTCTTCGGCAGTCAGTTCCGCCGGACTTAGCCTTGTACCCGAGACTTGAAAAACACCGGTTTGTGCTGACTAAATCGGAGTTATAAAGGGGTTTATTTTTGAAATATTGACCTGTTTTGTTCATGTATTGTGTCCTTCGTTTCATCTTTTTCTTATTTTCAGGTTATTTGTGAATAAGCAAATAACAAAAACACAGAAACACCCTTGCATTAAGTCTCTTGAAGATCTTCGTGTACATATAAACAAACTGAGATAACAGACCATGTTTAGTTTTCTTGTTTGTCAGATCTAAGTGTCGTCGTAGCATAAGTGAAAATATTCAAAGGCGTTTGATTTTGGAGATATCGTAAACAAAGTCGCGTTCCTATTTGCGCCGGCGCAGTGTTTTCGCTGCACCCCTGTCTCAGGGGCATTGCTAGTCGTATCTAGCCGTGCGTTTTTCCCTTCTTCTATTAAATGCCAACTGCTTTCGTTGTCAGAATATTAAAGCCAAGTTATTCCACTTTATGCGCTGTACTATCAGTCTATGACGCACGAGTCGGTGATTAAAAAGCGCGAATTGAACTTAGTAATTCTTCAATCTTGGACGCCATATTGGTGAAATGTTGTAGACACGTCCGAAATGCCAGTTCTTACGTTTCTTCTTTACGTTTTCCATTTCTTGGGAAATCGAGAAATTTCTACAGAAGCGGATCAGTTAGTCAAACACGAGTTCTTGGGCTGGTATTTTTTGTCAATGTAGGTCACTAGATAGGAATTCAGTGCCGAAGTATTTTGTTGTATTGTTAACTCGGCTTAACAGAGTCGCCGGTAAACGAGCGTAAGGCGTTAAGTGTCTCTTGACGAAACTCTTGTAAAAATATTTATAGTTTGATCGATTTTTTTATACTGATAAGGAGAATGCTAGGAAGAGTTAAAACATGTCCCTACATTTTCCTGTCCAAATTAGTTTCTTTTAAACTTTTCCGACCACGCCTCGAGAAGTTCAAAAGCAACTCGGTTTCTTTTTAATGGATTTTAATGCCTGTAATGGCATTTAGATGATTGCATTTGTAAAATTCCTTTAACAATCTAGAAGCAATATCGCTAGCTAATATAGGGTTGCAAAGAAAGAAAACGTGTCAGTAAAAACCGCCACATAACTCAGGGACTCTCGTGGCGTGTTTCATGTGTTTCTTGTGTGTTTAATGGCGTAATTAGCAATGGCGACTCCAGACGGAAGAGACCTTTTGTTTACTTAATTGATCTCTATAGTTATGAAATCGACTCTGATCATTAAAATAGCTATGGCCAAAATAAAATTCTACCAAGTTTCTTAAAGTAGTTCCGTTATTCATTCTGTTAATTCACTTGACATTAATTCATCTAAGTGCGCGCAGCAGTGTTTTTGGACAATCCAAGCAATTTGCGGTTACTCTGCGTGATGGTAAAACATCGCGGTAAACAATTGATCGCGCTGATAAGAAAGAGCAATCGATTAAAAGAAAATTTATCTGTGTGCTTTATGGTTTGAAAGAACGTGGTTTATTACGTAGCTCGTCTGAAATAGTGTGAAAGTGGCAAAAATTGCCAGCGGCAGCATGATACGTTGAGAACTTGAGACACGCATGTTTGTCGAGCAGTTAGGACTGCATGCACGCTTCGTAGGCCAAGGACAAAGCTGTTAAGAGAGGTGATACTTGCTCATGAAGGTTACATTAACTGGCGGTAATTTTGCGGGTAAAGCCTAACTGGTGTTCATAGAACTTCTTGAGAGGCAAATTAGCTGAGGAGGTGTACTGGTTGTTTCAGTTGAAGAAACGGAAATGAGTCATTTCCTTATTCAAGGAAATTGTATCATATACTTCATCTTATCTGCTAAGGAAAAGGCCATTAAAAGCCCCTACACAAGCGTGCGCAATTCACCTGAAAGTGTCCACATGTTGTGCAATTTGGTCAATGTCAACAACGAATTAAATTTTAAATGTTGCGTCAACTGAAACAGAAGAAAAATAGACTGCCTCCGCGTTAGGTTCGTGAGCCCATATTGACTCTGGTTCCCGTTACTATGCTAAATATTGCCACAATTTAAGTGGCATTGTGGTCAAAATGAATGGCACCTCCCAGATGGTTCTAATTCTGCCAACTCACGGATATGGCTAGAAAAGCTCACTCACTTAGTCGCGGCCAGTATTTTGGACTTGGTTTGGCTCGGGCCACTGATCACTGTAGAAATCTTCGCGATACAGGAACACAACTTGAGAAGACTTACTCTTAGAGTCGCGCGCACCAGAGAGGCTTTTCAGGTAAGCAAACAAGCTCAAAACTAGCTATTTATACGTCCAAACGAACTCGTTTCCTCGATTACGCGGTGAAGTTATTACTTTTTTACTGAGGTAAAGTTTATTTATTTAGACCGGTGAAACTTCCTGCTGTTATAAGTAATTCGTTTATGTTCAAAAAAGTTTCGTGAAGTCTAATTATCGTTTGCAATTTCAATACACTCAGAGGTTCAGTTTGATTCGTGTCGTAGTGTGGCATTTTCTGCGATGCGGCAACAGAATAAAACGACAAGATACAGTGCAAAATCGATAACATTAACCTGCCTGATCGCGTTAACTAGAATTTTAGGCGTAGAGGTCCAAGCCACTATTTTTCTACGTGTCAGTTTTAAACAGAAATTTAGAACATCTAGGTTATCCTTCCGATAGATGTAACAATTCATTTGTGGTTTTCTAGTGGTGTAACTCAGCACGCCCGGCAAGCTATTTTAGCCGCGAATTATGGCGAATTAGCTTTTCCGGGGTATTTTGGGAGGTCGGTGTAACAACCAAACGTGACCAGAAACCATTATAAAGAATCGGTCAGCTTTAGGTACCTGTTTACCCATATAAAGCGATTGCATAAAGCATTGGCGCTAAATTGAGCCCTCTGTAAGCCAAAGAAAAGACTCTCATTATCGCTGTTGTATTAATACTTCTATCTCTATAAAAAGCTCACTTTGACACAAGCAAATCCTTTGGCTGAAGTTGTGCTACTCGAGAGCAAGTTGTTTTGAACTGTTGATCAATCTCCTCAGGATTATTCTAGACAAGCGCGTGTATAAACTAATATTTTGTACAGTTCTTTGCGTGATCGACAGCTTAACTTAACAGTGTTAATGCGTGAGTGTAGATTGTATCAGCGAAAGGCGTATGCATAATTCCCGATATGACATACGAAGGAAACTGACAACTGAAGCGAGGAGTTCATTTCGCCGTGGATAAAGAATTATGGCAATTTTACGGTTTTGTTTTATTATTAAGAAATTTGTAGACTCTAAACACGCTACCAATCTCAAGTAGAATTTATTTTTTCTTTTCCTTTGGTTAGAAAATGACAATTGAATCATTTCCTAAGGGCCTTCCAATATCGAAAGCCAATATAAGTTTAAAAGATTTCAATAGAAAATCAATTACTGTTGTTAATCCACTATAACCTCTTAGTGTTGTGTTTTCTTTAGTTTTATTTTTTTCACCTCTCGTGACCCGTGCGGTTACGATTAATTTGTAACCATTGAAGAGAAGCTGTAAGGGCAGCCGTCGCTACAGAGTTCAGCTCATTTCTATCCACCAAGTGATACGCCAGTTCGTCTGACTCGTGTGCAAAACTCTCATCCGGTTTTAATCGCCGGCGTCCGGATTATAAGTAGCAGTGCTGCTAACGATAACTCATTCTATTGTGTAAGCTCTATAATTATCTCATTTATAATACTGCAAGAGTCGTGACCAACTAAGTGACTTGCAATTTTTAATGCGTCGCTAACTCACCACTTAATATTGCTGCAAAGCAAAGTTGAAGTCTTCAAGAGCCTAGACTGAAGCGACTTAAAACATTGCTACTCTTCTGCATTGATACTAGTTCATTGCAGCTGCAGGGTTAGCTATAAGTATTTTCATGGTGTATATATGAGTGCTAGAAAGTGAGCATCTTTGATACGCCCTAATAAATTCCCCCGGCAGAGTGGCTATGAAAAGGAAGTCAGTAAATAACTTGGCACCAAAGTAGAAAGAAAAATCTTTGACCCCCCTAAAACTGTGACCTTTGGAGGGTTACCACAGCATCGTAAGGTCCCTCTATAGCGCGGGGTTCCCTGGTACCCATTTTTTAACACCCCTGGGTTGGGAGGGACAATGTGGAGTAACAACATTGCATATTCTCCCCTACCCCCCCCCCTCCAAAAAAGACCCTTTGGCCTCGTTTGCTCTGTACACTGCTCGAGAGCTTTTTGTTTCAGAAAAAAAGAGTTGAAATTGTGAGCATTTATCAATAATTTGACAATAGAGTGGGTGTGAGCGCAGAAAGTGGCTGAAAGTTAGAGGATGCACTAAATGTTTGCAGCTGGATAGACTGAAGACAAGCGTCGGGGAGAAGACAGTTGTTGAGAACCCAATTATTTCTTTCCCGTCTGTCTCTCTCACATCCCTCGTATTTACTGTCGTTTACGACTGAGAACATAGCTAAAACGTTGTATCATACAGTGTATTGTCCCACTACAAAGAAATTTTCTAGCTTGTGCCTGCAAACACGAATAACCACTCTCTCAAACGCGCTCTGGGTTGATATCATGAAAGTGTTTTTACAGATAAAATCAGAATCCCAAGTGGGGAACTCGACAATTTTGTACCAATATTTCACTCCAAAGAGCCTCTTTAGTCCGTTGTGACGCAGAGGTTCAGTTTCCCATTGGCTCGTTTGTCCTCTAGTGACGCACCGTCTTGTGTATTGACTTAGCGATATGGGCGTTTGCCAGGAACTTAATTATTTAACTTGCGGCCAAGGCAGCAGGCAAACATTGCACTCGGAGCAGTTTCTTCTGGACCTAAGAGGCAACGATTGAAATATTGAGCCTGTTTTTCACAAGTTGGACTGATTGTGACAAGGTATGTGAATTGACAGTATCACCAGCTGCAAAGCAAGTATTTTATCTAACAGGTTTAGGCTATAAAGTAAAGTTAGGGCTTTCATTTGCTGTGTAAGGAATTGACGAGGTCGCTACATCTTTTCAAGAACTCTTCAATATAGTATGCCGGTTGCTTATTCTGGATTTCAGACACGAAGTTTTCGTACTTGCGTCTTAGTTTCAGTTTAGCAGCGAAACTCCTTTGTTGGACATCAGCAGTAGTTGTTGCAAGCTCTTTGTTTCACTAAGTGAAGAAAAACTAGAAATTTGGAGATTCCGCCGGTTACTTAAATCTCTGATGGCAGTTTTCCAATACAGAGCGCGCAAATCTGCCGATCGTGGACTTTACAATTACTACTTAATTTTGACACACGTGTGTTCAGCCAATCTAATGGTTCTTAGTAACTTGCTTTCACCCCATTCTGATGGGAAACTGTTGAACATAGTTTCTTCTTGTTAAGTTAAAACCACTAGAAATTCCGTTAACGATACCCTGCGTTGCATCCAGGATCCTCAACAAAATCCGCCTAGCTTAAAAAAGTGGAAATTACAGATATTCACCACAGATTTTTTTAGAGCTTTGCTTGTGTTTATAAGCAGGTAGTTTCTCTAGGAGTGTGGTTATGCTTTTATCGTGTACAAAACAAATAAACAGACTGAAAACTAATGTAATGGAAAAACAAAATGTAAAAAGACAATCATTTTGCATCAGGTGTTTACACAGTGGTGATGGGCGATTAACAAACAGAATCGCCAAACGACAGGTTCCTGTGGCAATAGTGTAAAATTCAAATTGCTTCCAAAGCACCTGGGCACCTTTCCTAATAAGAGAGATGAACAGATTCTAAGCCAAATCTAATTATCGTGTTAAGCATAGACTTATTTGATGAATAGTTGGCGGTTTTCGACTGAAGACAAAGCAAAATATGCGGTTGTGCTATGTAATCTGTGTTTTAATACCCAAGCTGTTGAAGCCGAGTTTGAGCTGATAATGGGTGTAAACCATCTAGAAGTCGCCAGAAAGACTAGGTTTATTATGTACATTACTGGTAGCCCTGAAGCATTTTGTGACTGCTCTCCCTTCCAAAGGATATCTTATCAGTAGAAACTGCCACAAAACGAGTAGGACAAGTTAAAGTAAGTGTTACTTTATCCTTGTCCTCTGGCTGATATGGGCCTCGGCAATGCTCTGAGCACATACCCAACCACAAAGCAAAACTGTTTATCAATGAAAGGAAGCCTGTCATTATTACATAAAATTAGCTGACAAACTACGATCATAATTGACCTGTTTCACAGTGTAAATTGAGCCAAATGGAACGCTAATCACTTGAACTAAATCCATGTGAACTTAGGTACAGCTCCACCGATGGCGGTGAAGGTTTCTTCGTCTTTTTTTCTGTTATTTTCATCTGACTAATTTAAATAAATCTTATTAATCAGCATAGTGATAGACAGGGTCTGTGAAAAACGTCAAAATGAAAAATGAAAAAAGCAAATTTGTTTTGAGTTTTTCCTCGTGGGTTGCCAGGTGCAAGGCAAAATAGAGAAACTGAAGTTCCCGTATATCGCGCTCAAGTCATGATACAATGTTTAATTAAACCCCCTGATGTGAAATCTCTGCCACCCTTGAGTGAAAAACTTCAATGTTTTCAACACGTGCTTCTATTGTGTTTAGTCATTTTCCCGCTGAGAAATGGCCAGAAGGACCTTTGTTCGTTTGTGTAGAAATATTTGCCGGAAACCTTCTTGGGCGCGGTAGTCACAGTTATTCTACCTATAAATTGATTTATGCTTCAACATGGAAGCTTTTAACCATGGATCGTCAAGCACTAAAATGACAAGCGCAGACATAAGGCAGGAAAAAAACATCACGGACCCTGAATGAGTTGGTTCCTCCAGGGCGCGTTCGTGCACTTTCCCGCGCGTATTTCACTCCTCATTACAAATGCCACGAGGGATGAAACGTCTGTTCACATTCCGCTACATCTAAACAATGTCTCCGTCACAGCATGAAATCTCGTGAGTCACTTTTACATACGCAGCTCACTTTACGGACCAATTGTTATTTTTAATGCAGCAATACCTGAATATTTATTGCTCATAATTATCCTTTCTTCAACGCCAGCTTTGTTTAATTCTGTTGAAAATGAATTGAAAACCTGCTTTGTGTACGCGCAAATTAGCCCGAAGGGCATTCAACAAGGTGTCTCCGTAGAGTTTCCACAAAAGCGATTATACGAACTGGCAAGACTTGCAAAAGAAGCTCTAGTTGTGCTGTCTTCCTATCTTTGATCCTGAATTTTACCAGTCAGGTTACCAACATAATTACCCTTATTTTTCAGGTTTTGCTTCTTAGGTATACGCCGTTGTCATGGCAACAAAGCATCTAAAGAATGATAGATATTTTCCATTAATTCGTCTTTTTTCTTAAATATTTTAATTTTCCCTTGGTGAAATTTTTTTAAACTTTCCTATTTTGTGCAAATGATTTTGATTAACATTTTGCAGGAGAAAAAAAATATGGGGTCGTTCAGACGGATTCACCGATATCACGTGATTTCTTATTTTTAACTATTTAACTGAATTGCTCGGACAGAATTTTTCCAAAAAATAATATGTGAAAGGTAACCGTAGTATCTCAAAATATGCAAAATTAAAAAAAATTTACCGAAGAAAACGCGAGAAAATTAACTGTTAACTTTGCTTTTTTTGGCTAATGTGACGTCATAAAATATCAGGAAAACCTACGATTTTATGTGAGCGCGCGCAGATTACTGCAACTCGCATCATCAGCGCCCGCGCCGTCATAAAACTATAAGGAGCCACCTTAAGACATTTAATCTGAATGACTGCACCTTAGGATTTTATTTGCAAACTCTAAACTTATTTCTACAATACATGAAGTGAGGTCTCATTCTGGAAGCGAAGATTGAAACTATGGTTGCAGTGGAACGTAACGGATCAATACTTGTCGATCACTCATGCTTTTTTTATAAGTCCGATAAGATGCACCTTGCTATTTTAGAGGGGAAGAAAACACTGAATTCTAAAGATTGAACTGAAAATAAAGATTCAGAGAAAGTAGCTTTGATTGATGGAATAGCGTACAGAGCACATAGAACAACGAACAGGTGGTGACATGCAGTAGACGCCGAATGTGTGTTTATAATTTATGCCCTTAATTTCGTTTCTTTCGTCACGCAGTTTAGCAAGTTTCGTTATAAAAATAAAGTCTTAACATTCCTCTTTAAGACTAGATTCTTATCTTACAAAGACTGGAGCAAGAATTTGTTGCCCAAAATACGTTGACTACATGGAGTTTTCGGTGTCAAAGTACAGTCAGGATCGTCCCAAAACTGAGTACCGGACTGGACAAATTTTTGCCATAGCTATTCGCATCGTGGGCATCATTTAGCGGTAACCTGCTTTCCTGGAAAAATACTTGGAAAATACTTCCTATAAAACGCCACTTACAGGGTTTCAGTTAAAGGCTAAATATCAGTTACTAAGGCCAGGCAAGAAAGAATGTAAGCCTATTCTTGTGCTGTTAGTCATGTGTCTTCCAAGCCATAGGTTTTTTTTTAGATTTTGTGGTGCGAGAACTGCAATTTGCGCTCATCGCTGCTTCTTGTCTTGTAATGGTTTTTTTAAGGCGTAAAAACCTTGACCTTGGTTTATTTAAATGCATTTTATGACTGCATAAGTGATTTTAACATCGAAGCTCAGCCTAGAAATGAAGATTCTAGAGAGAATTGTTGTTACATAACCTCGTAGACTAGACTAGTATCACGCGCTTTGGCTAACTAATTAAAAAAAACATACCATGCATATACATAATGGATTCTTTCTAGCCGATGAAGCAAAATTGCGAAAAAAAATTCAAAAACAATCTTAAGCTTTTGTCTTTAAGTCAGAAAATCACTCCATGGCTAAGTAAAATTTTGCTGGATTTCCTAGGTACTAACTCAAAATCACTCTTTCCCACTTTTAATAGATGCTCGTTGTGTCTTTTGCCACCCGTGCTTATTCCACCGCTAAATCTCGGCAGTCATAACAGAAATTCACCAAGCCATGGATAACGCTTGTTTCTGATCATCCTTTTTGGCGTCCTGCGTAATTATTCGGTTGCGCGCCCGCGATCCATCTGGCCAGCGAGCGAACTACAACGACTGGTCAGAACTGTATGTCATTAAACTACACCACTGAAGAATATTGTCGCAAACACTTGTTCCCCGGGATACACAGGGAGTTTCATTTTAAATTAAAATTTTCGCGATGGCCTAGCTAAATTGGGTGGCAACCCTCAGTAAATTTGAGAGCTACGCAATAGCACCATGTGGACTCCGTATTTCAAGTAAGTGCAGGTTTGATTTCTTATCGACGGAGCTTGCTTGCATTTCCGCGAAGCTTTTATCGCGAAAAAGCTGCAAACGTTGGCCAGAACAGCTAAGCTAATTTTGCAAGATGTTTGCATTACGCTTGGTGCGTTTGGTTAAGCCACAGAGCAGCGTTTATGAAAATGCAAGCAACTTCGATTTATTAACGTTTTTACACGTGTGGTAACCCTGTATCACCAAAACAGCCGGTTCTGTGTTCTTCTTGTTTGTCCGCTTTTTCGCTTGAACTGTAGAACACAGAGAAAATGAACAAAAAAATTCTGATCACGTTCTTGTCCGACAGCCGAATATAATTTTTTCTATTTATTCATCTTCGACAGAAATCTTACATTTGTCAAGTGAATATTCTCCGTCGTGGCGGCAATTTCTTCGCTTGGATTGGCACACGTGTAGGATTCGACAGTTTTACATCAGCCCAATCTCCATTTTTTTTTATATTGTTTCTTTATTTTTGTCGGCAATATTCGTCTGCTGGGTTACAGCAAAGTTCGATTTATTAATCTCTGTATTATATCCCGTTTTTCAAACACAGCATTCTCCTTCGGTGTCGTAACTTACGTGTTTCACCTACAAATATTGAACTGGTTGTTGAAAGGGATACACAGTAGTTGTGACTAATAATTTGCTTCGAAACAGTTAAGGTCCTTGCTGTTACAGAAATCCTCAGTGAACATACGTATAGTCAGATATACTTGATGGCATTCAGGAAATGCTATTACCCAATAAAGGCACACAGTTACAATTTATCTCAGCGACAATGTTCGTTTTGAGAACATATGCAAATAAAACAATCGCTTTGTTTTCAACTGGGTGATAGATTTCCTTGTTGAGAGCTTTCATCGCTTAAATACCGCTTATCGATAAATTCGTTTGTCTCTTCTAAGTTATTCTCGGTAAGCGGTTCGAAAAAACAAAAGTGAATGAATTTCATTACCTTCACATTTCACTCAAAACGAATTTATTTGCTCTAAATTTAGATATTTTAAATGACAGTACTCGATGATAGACGGCAGCCTTGGAAAACTTCCGACGGCCACTACAAAAATTAGCATAACAGCTGGTCCCGAAGAAACGAAATGAATAACAACGTGGGAAAGATAGAATGCCCGCATTTACATTCTCTATTTTTGGCACGTGTTTACAATATCGTCTCGGAGAAAACAACTACCAAGGTACGCGGACGAAACGTTCTAAGAAGCGTGAGGCTCTTGTTCGAGAGAAGCAGAAACCACGATCAGCCCTTTGATCTCAGATTTGCGACAAGACAAAGATGTAAAAGATTCTGCAATATTTATAATGTTTTCAACACCTCTAAAAGCTAGTAGATGATTCCAGAGCGTTTCAAGACTGCAAACCTTGTCGTCGTTTGAGACACTTGATTTCTGTGTTATGTAGCGGTAAGGGCCTGCAGTTAACAGTAGATAACTGGCGTACAATTTGCGCCGAATAAGCATTAAATTATTATTATTAGTAGTAGTACTTTAATCGATTTCGTTTCATCGTTGATAAAGATGTGTACGCCCCTCATACGTTAGAAATTGTCTCGTGGGTGCATGCATGTAGCGATGGCTCAGAGGTTTGTAAGGACCTGCTACGAGTACAATAAGAACCATGAGGGAATTGGCGCTCTGCATTGAACCAAGCTCTGGGTTAGCAGGTGCCGCCTGCAACCTGGAGTCAAGCTGGATACCTCCCTCCCTTGAAGTTTAATTCAGGAAAGAAAAACATCATTGGCGAAAAAAGAGAGGACAAAGCCCCTTTGTAAACACAAAATGGACTCGCTAGTACAATTGTGTTTTGCAGGCAGAAATGACGATAACAAATTAGCTCATTAAACCAGGGAAAAACACTCCCGCTTACGATTTTTTTCAGTCTAGAATCACGTCGCGCACGGCGTAGTGAGTTTTAATTGCGAAGCACTGAGAAAGACAGGGGCAGAGTATTTATATCACTGATGTATTACATAAACTATGAGATATTTTGTCAATTTTGGGAATTGGACTACTAAAGAAACCCCGCAGCTTCCATTTTCGTTTCGACTTGAGATTAGCTTTTTGCGTAAACACTTATGAATTTTTACGTAAACACTGAAGAAAAAAATATCGTAGAAAACAATTCACTTGCTGGATATCATTTGTGAATATTGTATGCACACCTATAAGAATATTAAACGGCCTAATAGCTTATAGACACCTAGGTAACAGAGTTCGGTGGTTGTAGCACCAGAGAATATGTCGCCTTCATTCAAATGGTTCGTAATTTTGCTGTGATTTTGCAAATTAATGATACGCATTGGAAGACGCGAAAAGGACAGACCTCGGAGTGCTCTTCTTGCCATATGAGGACGCATGCAAGGACAGTTTGAATCATCACTGGGAAAGTAATGAGGTAAAGGATTTATAGTTTTGTCAAGCAAAACATGGATAACAAATTGTGTTTAACGGAAACTGAAAAGGCATTAATGCTTCGGCTTAATCGCTGGTGTTACAGCCTAAGAGGAAAGCATTGTTGAACAAAACCTTCTTGCAGTCTAAAACACTCAAATCGTTCTCAGTAGATGAATTTTGTGAATTCGTCACCTAAATTGAATCATGATTATTCAAAAAGGGATCGCCCGTCGCTGCTATTAGCGCCACTTAATCTAAATATCCTTTAAGGACAAAATTGCGTACATCTTAACTGTCATAAATAAAAATACACTTTTTCGACAGTAGGCGTATACAGTTATCACCGTGGCTTCAACAAAGTTCTTTTTTTTCCTTAAAGAAAAGAAACTTAACTTCAGTGCCTCTTATTACCTAAAAAGTCGTTTAATGCTGAATGAATATTTAGTTTAGAAGGTTTGCGCAAGTTGGGTTTTTAAAGACTTTATTCAATGAGTTAGAACTGCAAATGAAGTAACTTGACTTTCATGTGTTTGAAGCGGTCGCGCCGAGCGATAACCAGAGTCGTCTCGAGAGTTGACGAGAGTTCACAGTCGTCGAGGGCGCGTGATCGAGCGTTAGAGTTAGAGGCCAAACGAGAGCGAGAGGTTGAACATCCATCCATTCTAATGAAAATCTGAGAAGGTTCTTTTTTATTTGGCACGAAATGTAAATTTAATACAGAATTGTTGACGGAAAATGGCGAGGCAGCCCAAAGAAACCATGACGCTTATACAGCTTGGGCTTCCTCAACTAACGTTAAATTATAAAGATTAATAGAACGACAGTGAAGAGATAGGTAAAATAATAATTTCTGGTAATATATGAAAAAAAAAAGGAAATTAAAAAAATAATAGAAAAAACCTCTGAGAGCACACGAGAGTCTGCAAGACTGCATATGAGTCGCCGAGACTGAATGAGAGTTTCAGGTGAAAGAGAGCAAGAGTTTTATTATTAAAGCTCTCATCATTTCTCGTCCTCGTTGGGTCCGGGCTTTACATTATGTGTTAACACAATTTTACCTGTGCCTCAAAGGAAACAAAAATCTTCCGTATGAGCTAGACACCAAGAAATGCTTCAAATGGTACTTCTCGGGTGTCAAACATCCCACGTAGGAAACAGAAGTTGGGTCATAGGTTTAGGAAGCTGGTAGTGTGAATCAAGATTGACATCACTCGCCAATAAAACAGTTCAATTGATATGAATAACATTTTTTTCTTTTAATCTTATATTGTGTTATCTTTTAACCATGCTCGAGAGCTGAGGTGGTGAATGCAAGTCAACAATGTTCAACTCATCTGAGTAGGTACAAATAACGGGGTATTTTTTTTTATATTTCATTTTCGCTGACTTTTGTTCAATATCATCGATTAAGCTGCAATAATACGCTGTACCACCAGAAACTCTGGTGGGTAGCTACGGGCAACCACTAAAGAAATATGCCATTATTGCAAGAGCTCTTGATTATTATAAGTAGTTGTCAATCAGGGGCCGGGGCAAGTTGTGAGATCAGTGGGACAATGCCTAATATTTTTATAGTCCACCTTTAAAGAACTCCTATACCATAATTTTGCTTATGAATTTGCTTCATGAAATAAAATGAAACATTTGCTTAGGTTAATGTCCGGGAGAACAAAGAACACGATCGTTTTATAGCACCATGGAAACAAGGACAAAAGTTATAGAAACTTTTTTTCTTTGTTTCTGTAATTATGTAAACACACGTACCACTTTTGCCGATCAGCGCCTACAGTATTCAATGGCAAATTTTCCAAGTCTTGTGTGTGTGTGCACGGTAGAATATTTGGCAAAGCGCTTGCTTGAGTGAATTTAAAAACTGATTCTTTTGAACGCAAATTTTGTTTATCACCTTGATTCGTTATTCTCTCCTCAGGACCTCTTCTATTTGCTGTTATATAGTTCTTACAACTGTGCCAAAGCAAATTTAGACAAGCGTATTAACCCAGCACAGGTTTATTTGTTTTTTACGAACTGCCCACTGACCGCAAAATGTTTTCTGTTCCCTGTATTTTACACAGCTTTTTAAAATTTTGACATCGCATGGCTCTAATCAGAATGCTGAACTAAAATAGAGGATATTTTCAGGATCGTAAAGAACTTACGAATCAACTAAAATGAGAACTTGTGCTTCATTTGCTTCAATTGATCTGATTCGTGCCACACGGGTATGTTTGCAACTGTTCACTGTTTGCTCACGATTTTGTTTACAATACTCTTAACCACATACACTTACAACCGAAATTTCTACTTTCCTGCAAGTCAGTAGTCAATGAAGAATGCAATTCAGTGACCCTGTTAAGAAGCGTATTTGAAAGCGGCTTTTAAACCGGTATACCATAACCACATGCAGAAGACTTAGGAGTGGAGTTACAACGTGTCTGCATGCTTAGCGGGACTTGTTTTCTTGATGGCTTGTTTTTGTTTTGATATTTGTGGACGCGAATTTCGTGTTTTTCTTCCTTTGTTAGATCTTGTTAGAGAAATATTTACATGATGTATTCAACGCCATTAAGACTCGTGGTATGTTAAAATTACACCCAGCGCCTTGTAACTAAGAAAGGAAGGAAGGAAGGAAGGAAGGAAGTACCTGAAACACTTTTGAAGGTAATTCGTCACTGCGGTTTCCGGTAAAAAGCGATAGAATATAATGAAATTATCTTTAATAAATGTCCTCAGTCCTTCATCAAGTAGTTTACCACCAAGTTTAATTACTTGGTTGCGTTCAGAAAACGGCTACAGTAGCTTGAAGCTGTAGAGAAGCGGAAGCAAGTAAACATTTTCTCGAGATGTTTTTGCAAATGCAGAGAAAGAAAGCCGAAAAGAGCGACGGGACCCGATATGTATGCGAAGCCGCGTTGAGTTTTTGGCGGGAAAATGCGCGGCTTCACAGCGTGTGGCGGGAATGAGAAGCAGGACAGACAAGCCCCAGTCAGCGGACGACATACAAGCTGTACTTGTTGGTTTCAACTTTCACTTTCAAAGTTCAAATTGAGCGGCATGTATGTAGTTGTTATGGACTCTAGATGGATTTAAAGGTGGAAATGGAGAGCACGAAGATCAGTAAGTTAATCGCTTTTCCTTTAATTTCATTCGCTTTAATGTATAATGAGGGTCGGATTAGTTGAGATATCTGTTTGAGTTTTAAGTTTCATTCCATATCGGCAGATGAAAATCATAGAGATTTTGGACAGCTTGATATAAAGTTTAAGTTTAATAAGCCTCAGGTATTTTGTGGCCGATAGCAGCAGTTATCACGGTTTTATCAGCATAAAATCTCTCGCAGGTCCTGCTAAAGAACACGAACTATTACAACACAAACCCTTTTGTTCTTCAAGTCTTAAAAATGTTTATCTTCGTTTTCGTTTCAAATGCAAACACTGCACAATGACTGGTGCCTTTTAAAATCATGGTTAGCGATTATACACACAAAGAATGGAAGTCTTAGTGAGAGGTCTGCAAGTACAAACTTGAATGGTTTTCATTTCTCTGTGATTTCCACAATGGTTTGTCCAAAATCGTTGTTTCAACGAACACTTCATTAAATGATGGCGGATGTTGTTGTTTTGCAAAGCGTGTGGTCTCTGCATTTCTAAAAGGCTTTAGATGTAAGTTTGATCGAAAAGCTCGTTGTAAATTCATGGAATTGACTGATCAGAAAAGAACAAACTTGTTTGATTGTTTAGCTTGTTTCATAAGAAGAACCTCGAGCAACTGTGATTGTTTCGTCTCGAATTGAGTTTGATCATGTGCGTATTGCTTATTTGCAAATTAAAACATGATGCCATCATCAAATAACGACCCAACACTAATGAGAACTGAGTAATAAAATGCTACCTGCCTGATAAAAAGCAGAACTAAACGGCAGAATATAAAACATCTGTTGAGGTGAGCATCAAATTCTCCTTTTGTTTTCTTCATTACGTGTCCAATTCTCAGGACTGGAAATAAATTTGTTTTAGTACGAGAGGTTCTTTTTGAGATAGAGACGACCCGATATTATTAACTTGACTCTATATCCTTAGAGTTGTTTTTGTAGAAAGATAAAGATAATTTGTGAGTTTCTGCCATTTTTCTAGGCAGACAGTTATCTCCACATTTATGGCTGAAAGAATCCAGGGCTGTGTTACCGTATTTAAACCGCCGCACTGCTAACTGGTACCCCAGGGTATTTCTGAGGAAGACATGGCAAGTGTTAACTAGCAATTCCTTTACAAGATAAAGATTTATTTCCTGAACATTTGAAAATACAACATTGTTAAGTATCTTTTAGTAACCGATGTAAACTGAACAATGTTCGCACTCCCCGAATTACACGTCACGTGTTATGTTGATAACCACGTGGTACTACAGCGGATTGAAACCTTAATCGGCACTTATGAATCTACAGTTTTGCGTGAATCGGGTCAAATCAATGTCAAATCTCATCAAGTATTCGTAGCAGGTATTTTGAGGTGAAAATCATAGCTAAACGAAGCAACTCATCGATCAGATAGAGTTTCCGTTTGCTTGTGTTGTTTTCCCTCGTTGGTAGTCATGGACCGGACCACCGTGCTAGAACTCCTACCCGATACAGTTCTGGTATGGATTCACGTCATTTGCGGGCGTTTAGCGAAGCCGGAAAGTCTGTTTTTCGTCAAACGTAATGATCATTAATTCAAGCCCGACATTTTTGGTTGATATCTGTCGAGATAACGATCAAAAAAATATCGCGTAATCTCAGTGTATAGACCATAATTGGATGCGAAAGGAAACCAAAGTGAATTGAAATAGAACTGTTTGATTACAAGGCCGAACTATATTCCTCGTGAACGTCCACGGATGTTTACCCAACCTCCTGTTCCTTGAAAAGCCTATCAAGATCAGTGGACCTAACAAAGCCTGCAATCCGTTCCAGCTCCAGCTTGTTAGATCTAGAACATGGTGTTTTAAATTCAAGCTGAGCAAGTTCGCGGTTAAATTTCTGTTTAGCTGTTTAATGGCTGACTGTTTTTCAGTTTGTTCCGGTCTAAATGAGTTGAGAGAGCCAGCGAGTAAGATTGACGTCCCGTAGTAATTGTGTTATTTTAAATTGCACCAGTGAAATCTTACACGCGACTAAGATGTGCAACAACAAAACTGGAACAACTCTATAAGGTATGTCAGTCGTTTGTAAGTTCTTAAGAGATCCTCTGTTTTCTTACGACTCATAAAACGGCTTTGTGGTGCTTCAGTTGACCTATGGACGCTAACGAAATCTTTCACTGAGTTAATCCACGAAGACAGCATCTCTAGCAGATCTTTTTGACAGGGCATTACTGGGGGCGTCTACCAGATTCCATTAGGGGCTATCAAAATACCGAAATACCTTATCTTCAGTCTTATTATAAATACACTTCAGTACTC
>Ga0126336_10000112_pt1 | contig 22321 bp, 15 predicted proteins | sample SidCmetagenome_FD_92530 | JGI IMG/M metagenome (GOLD analysis project Ga0126336, IMG submission 92530) | Coral microbial communities from El Islote,Puerto Morelos, Mexico - Siderastrea C C metagenome | ecosystem: Host-associated > Invertebrates > Cnidaria > Coral | place: El Islote,Puerto... | reverse complement strand
TTTGAAAAACGCCCCTTTGACACCTTCACAGTTGGATGAATTCATAGCGTGACAACTTGTCAATAAAGTAACAAATAACAGACTACCGGATGTTTCAGAATTACTTCCGTCAAAATATAAACATGCTACATGTGGATAAGACCCCTGAACTGCCAAACACTCAGCGCCGAGATGTGTCATGTCGAAGGCTCAAAACGTCGAAACACCAAGTGATCTCTCCCTTCCCCTCCCCCGTCAAGCACTTTTTTGCGCTCGCCCCAATTTTCGCGCGGCTAAAAAACGAAAAATGCCTCGAACGTGCGGAAAACCTTACGGAAACGCTTGCTACGCAGGCTACTCGAACGTATAAAAGTCGCTAGAAAACTACAACTCAAGCTTTTCCCAGTTGCGTAAAACAGGCATTTCACGGGCTCAGCGTAGTGACAAGCTTTGTATAAGCAATGCTAAATTTCCGAATATTTTTGAATTTACACATTTACAGGTGAAACAGAAAGGCAAAATGTCTGTCGAGAGCGTTATGCATTGTGTGAGGTTTCAAATTTCGCTTTTGACGTATGCAAATTTACGTGCGGAGGGTAGAAAATAAATCACTTCTTATTTATCACTGAAGACATGATAATGTGTATCAAACTTCGAAACTGTGATATTTTATATCAGTTTCATTCACGACTTTTTCTTTTTATGACGGGTTCTGTGTATTATTCGTGTAGTTCGCCTAATAAACAAATGTTGCTTCACGTGCACGGCATCGAAAGAGCGTCGCGGCTTTTGTAAAGTTCGCCTTCACTTCCAAAGTTTCGCCGGTTTGGTCACTAACTTCTAAAGGGAGATTTCCATCCGCAAATATAAACGCAACTTTAACGTATATATCTATACCTTTTTGTGAAAACTCAGGATTGAACTGCGATGGGCTTTGATAGGTGAATGTGTATCCAGGCCATGCACACGCTGTTGTTTGTGTGATGACAACAGTACAGTGAGGTTCTTTATTCGCTTTTAAACGTTCACCGTCATTTGAAAATGGTGTTCTGTCAGTATATATGTAAAATGAACTCGAGGCATATTCACAAATACCAAGCAGACTCAATTTACTGAATTTTTTAAAATTCATATCTATAAATCTTAAAAGATTTATAGATATCCGGATGTGCTGCTATCATTCGTTCGTGTTGTTTCATGCGTATATTCAAGTTGACATTGTACGCGCTGAGAGTCGATGTTTTTTTAAGCTCGCCGTGCGAAAGGCTATTATTCATCCTTCGAGAAATAAATCGTTTTCTCGAAGTTCTTTTCGAGTTTGCATATTCGAAAACTCAGTGTTTCTCGATTCTCAAAACTTGATTCTTGATTCTCGATCCTTGATTCTCGCGTCTCGAAACTCGAACGTCTCGACATTCGAGACGCTAGAATTGAGTTTCGAGGATCGAGTCGAGACTGTCAACTTACATTTGACCGGTACTGTAATTGTTAGTTTTTTACAATAACTTATCCCTTTTCTGAATACTGTTGTCTGTTGATCTTCTTCAGGCATCAAAGCTGGAGCTTCACAAAAATGAATCATTCCAATTTGGTAATTTGTGCCCAGAAAGTGCAGAAGCTACAGAAGGGGTTGGGACAGTGGTGCATGAGAATGGCCAGGAATTAATCAAAGCAGGGGAAAAGGCTCCAGCAATGGAAATGGTGCATAAAGATTATCAGAATGCCACTAAATCTTCGAAAACAAATAGGTATGATATTAAGTCTTATTCTTAATTGAGGATCTTGCTCTTAGCCAGACTTAGAAAGTTGGACATCCTGGAGGCATGGTACCCTGTAGAATTTGAGAAGACCAGATGCATTTTCCATGAATTTGTTCTATAAATGTAAGTGGGTGTCCATAAGATTCCCAGACACCCAGCCCCTGGCAAACAACCGAAGCCAGCGCCACACTACATTACTTTCTAACCTTGATTGTCCAAAATTGCCAGGGCCTGGTTGTTTAAAAACAGGATGAAGCTAACCCACAATTAGTGTCGATTTTTGCATGAATTATTTCTTATACATGTACATGTAGCCAAGCAATGAGGATTCCTGTTAATCCTTTATGCCCTACAATTTGATCTTGGTTGCTTTCAAAAGGCCACTTAAAATTACCTGTGAAAACTCTTTTCAACAAAAGAACCTGTCATTACCTTTTAATCCTGGGTTAGCATTGACCGACCTTTGGACAACAAGGCTCAGGTACAGTGTATGCCTACTACTGTGACAGCAATTTTCTCCAGGGATTCTGATCACCATGTGAGCAATCAAATTTGCCATTATTTGGTGTGGAAATGACAACCATCATGGTTAAAGATTTCATATCAACTTAAAGGACAACCTGAAAAAACTCAGACATAGTATGAGCTCACAATGATCAGCTCTCAGTTGGCTTCATAGCTAAGCTGGTTAGAGCTCTGGACTGGCATTGCAGATTTCATGGATCCTGTTCGAGCCTGAGTTTGAATTGCCTTTTTGAGGGTGTTTTTTTTTTAATGTAAACATGAAGTTGTATCATTACAAAATCGTCTTCCTAGGAGTTGTGTGCTATGCTCTTGCATCACTGTGCACACAATAGGTCATTGTTTGCCGGTAACATAACAGACGGAATACATGCGATAAACAGTACGGATTAGAGTGTCTTTTAAAAGCAGTTTGAAGTAATAAACAAGAAATTTTTCTACGTTTTTATTGTATCATTTTCACCTGTCTGTTACTATAATATAATCACCTGTGGCCATTTTAATGTCAAAGTGGAATTCTTATTCAATTATATATATATATATTATTATAACTTTCCCTTTTTTGGCTCAGTCCTTTAATCTTTAATCATGGTAATTGCCACTAGCATTACAAATAATGCTTATCTGGCAATGGAGCAGCCAGCGGTCGCTCAGTTACATGGTATCAGAAAAAAAAAGGAAAACAAAGATATATATTAAACATTACCTGCGGCATCTCTGATCATGACGCTATTTTGTTCGAGGCTGATATTTCCCTGAAGTTTACGCCGAAACCCCCCGGAAAATCTATCAGTTTCACAAGGGCGACTTCGCCGGTTTAAATGCAGGCTTAGCTCCCCTTGCTTCCTGAAGGGCGTCGCCACATTTTTGTCAATCATTTACTTCTGCAATGAACATCATCCAGGCAAACATACTTGCCTCCGTTATGTGTCTGAAAAAACACTAGTTAACACTGTTTTCTGTACACAGCTCTACAGGCACACAGGTCATTATTGATCATGACTACCTTGGCCCACTGTGCTTACAGTTTAGTAGCCCCCCATCAGTTGCTGATCTGAAAAATGAGCTGTTAGTAAGGACTGGGCTTCCAGTCAAAGACCAGTTTCTTTACTGCAATGGCAAAAAGGTAATAATGAAAAAAGGTCACTCAATGTTGTCACCTCAGATGCTATTTTGTGATTTTAATCCTGTAAACCACCTTTCTTGAAAAACACCACTGGTGAATAGCTTAGTCAAAACAGTTAAATCCGTTAATGAAGAGGAGAATCCAGTTTACCCTGGCGAGGGTTGAAGCTGTCATTCACTGTATGAGGCATTATGGATAACATGTTTGGGTCATATATTGATGAAAACAACCTTCAAAACATTTTGACTAACAATGGCTGTGAGAAGAGAGAGCAGGCATCTGATATTGACAGGGAAGCCATTATTGATCACTTGTCGGTCAACTGATGATACAACAGCCAACAAATGAAGTTAGTCTGTCTTCTGGTGATGGAACCAGAAGATAATCTATGATGTTTGGCCCTCTGATCGAATTTTAGTGCTTAAGAGTTATAAAATATGTAATGGTCTATTTGAGTCTTTCTGGGTTTTGCACAAGTGTGTTGTGTCAGCTGTTAAGTTCTGGGGTACCAGTCTGCAAAGTGTTTCAAAACTCTTTTTTATTGAAACAAAATACTTTAAATAATACTTAACAACACTTAAGAAAACTTTACAATACTACACTAAGCTTAATACTACAATACTCAAACACTAATTGCATTACAGATAATTATTAATACAAGTGAGGATTACAACACAATAATGCAACACTTAAGCAGTGCTAACAGTACTTGACAATTTTATATTGCATTATTAAGTTGACATCTAGTAGATGTCAATATGTTTCAAAACTCCCCACAGACTTGTAGCTGGCACCTTTTCCCCTCTCAGAAGACACTCCCAGGAATTCCAAAAGAGGGGATTCTGCACTCAGGGTGGTTAAAAATGCTTAATACCCACTTTAATGAGAACTTTGTTAAGGGCTTGGTGGCATCTCTTGTCTTTTCTTTTATTAACACATGATCCATTTATTTCAACAGCTATGTGACAGTCTCAATTTAAAGTCTCTTCTTGAGGACAATCAAGAGAGTTTGACTCTAATGCTGTCTGTGGGTTCTCTTAAAGGTGGAGGTAAGAATGCAGTCATTTAACTTTCCTTGGATCAAATTTCTTTCTCATTCACTCCACTGAAGACCACTTCAGTAGAGCAAATGATTGTGTGAGTGAGTGAGTGAGTAAGGGACTAACCGCTTTTTCTAGTTTTAGTCAAAATGTTGATTACGAAGCCTAATAATCTTAGAAAATGAATAGTGAAAATGAAAATGAATAATTACAAAATGAATAATGAAAATGAATAATAATATTATAAAATTATTCATTTTCTTTCTACTCTTAGCCTTCAGATTTGAGATTTTTCTGATCATCTGTGTGACTGAATCGAGTAAATAAATAAATAAATCTAAAAATGTCAGCTTAGAGAAACATGTTCGAGACTCCACCAGAACAAGTAAAGTTATATGTATAATTAAGTGAAATCCACTTTGAAGCTCCCGGGCGTGACAGTCAAAAACAATTTCTGTACGAATTCTTGTGACTCTTACTTTAAGCACATATGTACAAGTGTATTTGGTTGTTTAGAGCTTGTTTTCAATGTCTAATTTTATCATGATTTTAAAGTATGTTTTGCCTTCTATTGTAAATAATGTAGGGGTGCAGTACGTGTATAGAAACATTTTTTTTCTAGTCTTGTAAATCTGAGGATGTTATTACTTCTAAGATATTTTAACTCAAAATGTAAGGTTATGGAAGAAGATCACCAACCCCATCCCTACCCTACTGTGGTACTGAATTTACTTCCTCTACTCAAAACTTGCAAACTTTTGGGAAGGATTGGAATTACCGATTGCCTCAGTCAGAACTTAACCGTGTGCAGGTGGTAACGTTTAAGTAGTAGAAATGGAATGTGTGCATAAATATTGTGACTGTTGCGTACATGTACATGAGAGGGAGTTTGATTGCATACATGAGAGAGTTGGAATGTTTATGTGAACCCGAGCCACAGCAAGGGTTTACGTTCTTTTAAGTTCTTTGATTGTTTGCAGTTGGTTTTGTAAAGACAAAGCAGACATTTTATTTTTATTTTATCAAATGAAATGAAACAAATGGTGCATGACATTGTGCTTGCATTTAAATGACATCATCTAAAATGGTTGTGCAACCTACCAGTGTGCCCATCGTATATGCAAAATTTTCCAAATAAAAAAAGCTGGGACAAACCCTTTATCATGCACTATGCTGCTAGAGCGAAACTGAATCATAATTACAATTAGTATTTCTAATATTTATTGTATCTTAATTTTTATATCATATTTAATATTTGTATAGATTTTTGTCATCATATATTCTATATTGTAGCATTTTAAAGCTCATGTACATGTAATTCAGTCATGAGACTGCGAGATGAGGTGTTTAATAAACGATTTATTATTTATTATTTGATTCAGCTGAATAGTGTGCTAAGTAGATTTGAAGTTGAATAGTTTTATGAGAACTAGAAAGTCATTGCCAGTTAAGAGTAAACAAAGTGCCAGACGAAAGTACACAAAATGCTTGTGTAAAAGTTGATGAATCTTTAATATGTTGTTCTTGATATGTAGTGCGCCCCAAAAAAGCACCAGATGAAGGTGCCACTGGAGGTGAAGAAAATCCATCTGCCTCACAGAAGGATGGTGAGTAATTTAGTAATACCATAATAAAAATTATATGAACAAAATAAATAAATAAATAAATAAAAATAATATGAACAAATGTAAATATGGAATCAATGTCAATGTAGTTGACAAGTGTTTGGATCACATGTCAACAACATAAAGACATAATGACGTACCTGTCTTCTTATCCTCATCTAAAACGGCTTCTTAACAACCCAAGCAACCTTTTTTAATCTTGTTTATAAAACTGTCGCTTATTAGCTAGGCTCCTATACAGCCATTTATTTAGCAGGGGAGGAGCGTCGTGTGGTGACTACTAATCAGGTGACTAATAAGTGTTTTAGATTTCCCATCTTTGGCTATTTGTCGCATAACACTGGCCCATTCCTTGAGGGCGAATGTTTCTTTGCCAACACTCTCCTGCAGTCAAGAAATACCTGAACTGAGACGAAAATGTATCAGCTTTTCAGTGATATAAGTATCTCTTGTCCTTGCTTCATAGTAAATCCAGAGAAAGCCCCAGACAAAGGTGCCACTGGAGATAAAGAAGGTCTACCTCCCTCGCCAGAAAATGGTAAGTAACTTATTTTTGTCAAAACTTGCATACTTTGGAAGGGGTCTGAGTTTGCGCTTATCTGTGAGAACGTAATGGCTCAGTCAATTCCAAGCGTGCGTGACCAACTCCCCCACCCGGTAGGGCTTAGGGAAGTGTGCAAATGCCCCACCATTTTTACCCCACCTATGGGACAAGAACATTTCTCGCAAACAAGCTAAAAACCTTCGTTCCACTTAGGAAATAAGTAGGAAACAACGGTCTTCAGTTTTTGGTCTTTTTCTGTGGTCTTTGCCAAAACTGCGATGCAAAAATGAGCATTTCACATTCAAATAATTTACGCAGCTTCTCCAGGCCAGTCACTCATGAAAGCTGTATTTTTGCCAAAAAAGTCCTCTATTAAACTGGCCCTCACTTTGCCTATCACGGACACCACATGCAAATGTGCGAAGGCATTGGGAAAGCAAAGAATATCGAAACAATATGCGAGGGGAGGGGGTTAGTAAAATAGAAATACATGACTTTTTTGAACTGATCAGAGATCTCTTTTAATAAGAATATGTCGTGCTTTCTCGATTCTTGATGAAATCAGATAAAATAGGCAGGAACTTTGCTTAAATAGTAAAAATGATGATAAAATGTGAAATTCCCCTTGGTTGACAAATGCTCCGCCATGGAGACCCGATAACATGGCAAATGCCCCGAGGAGAAGGGGGGTGGGGGGGGGGGCGGTCACGCTTGGAATTGACTGAGCCATAACTTTTCATTTTGACTTCTAATCAAAACATTTGACCTTCTAAAGGTTGGGTGCAGCTTATCTGTGGGTGCGGCTCCTCTGTCGGTGAAATAGTGTTATTAAATACTGAAATACTGACTTCCCCCACTTACAATGTAGAACTTTGCCATGAGCAGGTGGTAACATGATACATGTATGATCTGGTTGTACGATGTTTGTTTCCAGCAGAACCAGGAATTCATTGCCATTTGATATCAACTATTGTTCTAGAAGAATGCACATTAGTCTGTTCCAGGCGTTCAGCTAGTGGTGCGGAAACGAAAAATGCTTCAAGTGTTAGGGTTAATTAATTGTCCTTGTTCTTGCTTCATAGTAAATCCAAAAAAAGCCCCAGATGAAGGTGCCACTGGAGGGTCAGAAAATCCATCTGCCTCACAGGAAGGCGGTGAGTAATAAATTGGTAGCATAAAATATGATTACCTGTTGTTAATGAGAATGTTAATTTACAAGCGTGGAGCAAATTCATGGAATAACATGTACGCTGTATGCTAGCCTGAGTCTAGCAGGCGTTATCGTTCACTAGACAGCAGTTCTGATTGTCAGAGCCACAAGAATGAGCAGCAAAGCTGTGCGGACATGGGGAGGAGGCAAGTTTGTGGTTACACTGCCAAGAAATGTTTTTTTTGCACGAGTAGTGTTACTACCAGACGACCTACATATGTTGGATAATGTGTTTTGCCACTTTTTGGTGACATTTGTTGGGGATCTTACATTATAGTTGCCCTTTTGCTTTGTTGTGTCCGGAATTTTTACATATGAGATAATTATAATTGGAAAAAGATAGGTGGTCATGATAGAAGACATTTTCAAATATAATTTCTCTGTCTTTTATGTGAACATTTTCTGTTTTCCAGCCATGGGATCGATGGAGATGTGGGATATAGGAAAAACAACTGCTTGGTTCTGCAAAATTGGACTGGACAAGTATGGTACCATTTGTCAGAAAGAAGACATAAATGGACGGGCTTTATTGTTGATGGGGTCCAAAGGCCTTGATCAACTCGTGTCAGTCTTTCAGCTTAAAAAGGGCCCCCAGAGGATTTTAATGAAACATCTTCAGCCTTATTTGGACGCATTTAACCAAGACAAACCCCAGACAGCATACAGGTCTAAAGAGATAAGTGAGTGGACTGTAGAGGAGCTCTGTAATTGGCTTGGAGAACTAGGCTTCCCAGAAAATTGTTTAATGGAAGTAGAGAATGAAGAAATTAATGGGGAAGCCTTTCTGTTATACAAGGAATCTGGTGAACTAAGGGAGTGTCTAAAGTTAAAAGTGGGTACGTGGATTGTTCTTGAACACGAGCTGTTTTTACATTTGGACAAAAGTGTCGACCGTGAACCTGCCACAACCACAACAACTGCCACCACTAAAAACACCCAGCCAATGCCAATATTCTGTCCATATGTTTATCAGAGCAAAGAAGAGAATGAATGTAAAGAGCCATTAGCGGCAAGTGATCCTTCTATCAAGGGTGTTATGGAACCACCTCCTGAAGTCGCTTTATCCAAGGAAGAAGAAAGGTTGTCGTTGTTGCAAAACGCGCTGCAACTAGACATTGGTGCCTGCAGTCGTTCTAAAGACGCCAAAGAATGTGTAATACGTTCGATGTTTGTGAAGCGAGGCAAAGGTGCCAATGCTCTTGAAAAACTGTTCAATTTTGTTGTTGTCACAAAGGATAAGATGACAGGTGATAAACCCCGAAAATTGTGGGGGAAAATTAGGGAAAAAACAAAAGACTGGATAAAATTGCTACCTGCGAAGGATTCCCACTCTTTTTTGTGGGACCGTGAGTCTGCTGAGACCGTCGTCTATGTGCATTCCAGTGAAGAGGTGTCTTTACAGGATGGGAAAGTGGGTCAGATATTCCTTGATAAACTCTCTGATGATGAATTCAAGCAGAGTCTTTTTATCGTATTGGTCGACAAACAGTTACTCGACGAGAAGAAAACACAAGTATACAACTTTTCCTTCGACAGCAAGCACAAGCACCTCTATAACTGTAAATTGAATGTAAAAGACTGCAAGTATCATGCAGCCTTTGATACAAACAGTCCAGGCCAGGGTCTTAAGTGGAGTAAACATTTCAGATCCTTGATGAATAGCATCGATGACTCCAAGAATGCTTTATCAGATCAACTTCCAAATGAACCGCAACAATCTTTGACTCACGATGTACCACATCATCAACCTCCAAGGCCCTTTTCCAGTGAATTTGTTGGCAAGCATTACAATAAAGGCTTCATTTTAGACTGTTGGGAAACTGGAGCTAAAGACTTGATAAAACCAGCGCACGAATTCAAACTTCTCCGAACAAGTGTTAACAATCCTGAGGACAACAGCATTAAGAAGTTTGTATTTGAGACTTTGAGGTTTGCATGTGGCTGTCTCAATGAAAGGACAAATGGAACCATACACTTTGGAGTGGCTGATGAAGTAAAAGCCGATGAAGTGAAAGCCGTTGAAGTGGAAGGACAAACATGTGGTTACCAAGCAAAAGAAATTGTTGGTTCTTGTGTTACTAACAAGCCCCGTTACAGCGATAAGTTAACAGAGTTTATTGGCAAATGCTTCGTTGGCGATAGTAGAAGCATCGTTCTCAACTGCATTCGACCTCCTGTTTTTATTCCAGTTATAAGTACAGACGTGCACTATGGTGAAAGAGTAGTTATTGAGGTCGACATTGAGCCAAGTTATTCTCTCTGTGCTGGTGAGTATTTCCAAGCTGAATTTAAAGGCCTTGACCGTGGAAGAGAGGAAGCTACAGTTTACGGTAGACGTGGCTCACAAACACAGGCAATTGTTGATGTAGCGGAAGTGGCAAGTTACATTAAAAATCGCCTTCCTAAGTTAGATGAAGAAAGGAAGAAACGTGAACAACAATCAAGTGGTGAAAAACAGGATTCCGTTAAGCACCTTTATGGCAAACTTAAGAGACTGTTGTGTGGAAATAAGACCGTTTTAGATTCTTCCAAGTACCCTATTTTGGTTGTAAGTAAACCAGATGCCAGTATGAATCAAGATTTTCTTGACAAAACATTTCGTTTTATACAAAACATCAACTGGCAAGTAATCGTTGATTTTGATGACAAGGGTTCTGATAGCAATGGTCTTTGTAAGGTGTTTAAATGTGGCCCCAATTCACCTCAATGTGATATACATGAGGCAGAAGATTATGATGAGGACAACGACTTAGTTGAAAGCCTAGACTACAAGACTCACTGGATATTTGGAAATGGCTATGCAAAGCTTGGTAAAGTACCTGTAGGATTTAAACAATGGAATAACTCAAAGCGGAAACGGGGACTGAGCCAAGTAATACAAGCCCTCGCCAAGAAGCTTCCAGTTGCTAGAGCAGTGGTTTTGTTTTTGCTTTTCTCAGCGGAGTGTGAAACAATGGCCGATACTTTTAAAGATTTCTGTACTTACCTTGATGGTCCTAATCAGTTAGTTTACGTTGCTGAAAACAACGGGATTGTTACGGATTGGGAGGCAAAACTATCAAGTACTTGTTTAGAGGAACACGAACTTCGCGAGAGAGGTGTTGTTGGAATGTCGTGGATTGAATTTCAACAGTGTGTGCAGCAGATTGTGTGTGGAATTGACCGACGCCTACGTTATGTCACCATGGCAACTGGAAGTTTCTGTCCTTTAAGTCTGTCTTTTAATAACATCGATGTTGTCGGTGCCAAGGAATGTGAAGAATTGTGCGATTTAAGCTATGAAGAACGATTGGAGCTTTCATCAAAGGTGGAGATTGATTTCTATAGAGGGTACCCCGTGACGTGGACCAATTTTTGGTTCACAGATGACGCTCACATGAACCATGTTCTTCGACGGGACAATTACTCACAGCTTAAAAGCTTGATAGAAGAGCTCCATTCTCAAGGATCAAAGGGAAAGGTTCAAACTATTACGATATATCACCATATAGGAGCAGGAGCCAGTACGATGTCTCGCCAAGCCCTCTGGGATTTTCGGTGCAACCCACAGTTGCCGTACCGTTGTGCAGTTGTGACAAAGATAGATGACAATACTAGCAAGGAGCTGTTGATTCTCAGGAAAGTTGGTTACGGAGAGGACACTGAATTGCGAATTCCACCTGTGTTAGCACTTGTGGAGGATACTGATGATTTCTTGTTTCGTGAGTTACGGTCACAAGTTGTGGCACTTGCCAACAAACTTCCCAGAACAGAATGGCCTGTTTGTGTATTTCTTTATTGCAAGGACACGCAGAAACCATATGACTGTCATTCAAAAGAGAAGGGAACCAGTGTTTTCCTTGAGCAACACCTTAGTGACAGGGAAGTAGGTTGGTTTAAGCGCAAGTACAGAGAAATGAAAGGGAAGTTTCACAACAAGGATCCTGTGAGTGATTTTGAAGCCTATGCTAATGACAACTTGATTTCCTTTATGATAATGAAGGAGAATTTTAATCCAAACTACGCGTCTAGTATTGTTGAGAGAAATTTAAGTCAAGTGACAGATGACGAGTTGACATTGCTAGAGTATACTTCCCTCCTCAATATTTATAACCCTTACCCCGTGTTTGTTTCTTGTTTTGATACCATCATGTTGTCTACTAGCCTACTACGGAAGAGAGTGTTTAGAGATTGGGTGGAAGATCTTACCCATTCGGCTCGTATTTTCTTACGAGAGATGGATGTCAGCACACATTTGGGAACAGGAAAGACGATTGCTGTAGTGCACCCAATCATTGCAAGTGAGCTACTAGACAAGATAGCAGGCAGAAAACAAACAACCGTGAGCCAAATCGCTCTAGACTTTTTGAGATCTCGTTTATTAGAGCACCAAGGGAAGTCGTTTACCTTAACCTACTTATACGATGGTGCGAATAGAATGCTGAAACATCGAAAGAAATATGAATATGGCGATGACGTACAAACCAAGTTCTCTCCGTTGATTGAAAAGATTCTGTATATAAAAGATACTAAAGAAGGGAAAGCGAACGCCACCGAGAAGAGTATAGAGCAAGCTGCAGAGGTCCTGAGGGAAGGGTTAGATAAGTTTAAGGATCCTATGCTCGCGCAACAAATGGCTAGAGTCTTTTACGTCAACGTTGCGGCCTTCTCTGAATCAACGGTCGACTCATGCTTCGCAAAGGCACTTGAGTTTTGCAATTTGGCAATTGAAATGAGTCCAAATAATTCTTTCCTATTTGACACCATGGGTCGTATCTACGAGAGTAAAATGAAAATTCTGTATGGCACTATTCGCAGGGATAACCGTCTAATAGAAATAGGTGAGGCAACTCCAGTGCTTCCGCTTGCTTTTGAGGCTTTTACATGGTTTCAAAAGTCACTGGCAGCATCAGTAGATTGTCAAAATAACAGTGGCTTCCGTGGTGAACTGACCGTTATGTTCTTCTTGCTAGATGTTCTTCGTTGTGTTAAAATGTTCAGGGGCCGTGAGGGCTTGAAGAAGTTGCAAGGGTACCTTGCTTACTGCCAAGTGATACCATCTGAAGTTCAGATACTTTGGAGCGAGTATCATGAAGCTATGAAAGGCCTTAGAAATCGATTCAGTCAATGCATGGAAGGACTTGCAGAAGACTTTGCTATCTACAAAGGCAACACTTTAGATGAGAAAATGGTTCCTAAACAAATAGCTTCTTTTCAGGCTCAGTATCACAGTTACTTTGGTGAAGATGAGGTAAAGTGGAGTAATGATAGCCCTGAGGAACGCTGGGAGTACAGGTGGTATAAAATCAATCAGTATCTTGGTGGTGGTATTTTCTCCAGTGTATTTTCACTATATTGTACTGATGGGACACCAAGGGAAACTCTTCAGGTACTTAAAAAGTTAGCTTTTGCAAACCATCATGAGCAGGTCAAAGAACATTATAATGACTTGCTTCTCATCATAGCAACTGGCATGGCTCTCCATTCTCCATATGGGAAAAGTTCAAAAAGCAATTCCGTTCTGCCTGCTGATGAGTATAAAGATTTATACAAATATGTGGATAAGCTATTTGCCCTGGAAGAATGCGACGAGGGACATAAAAGACTTTATGCTCATTTGTTGAAAGTGATGTTTCTCTGGCCAAGAGAAGATTTGGAGTTGAGCAACTATCGTGTACAAGATTTTTATGATTCATTGCAAAAACTCAAAGTCAGGTGGGAAAGGAAATGTAAAGAACACCATGACACGGACAAAATGCAAAAACAAAAAGTTTACAAATATATGACATTCAAGAGAGAGAAAAGGCAATATACTACTCTCTTCTATTTGGGTAAAGGTTCTGGGTTAGACGTTTTTGTCCACATAAACGAATTAACTGAGAGAGGATCCCTGGAATGGGACAATCCCAATACAAAACGTAGACTCAGGCGGCTCACAGGAGTTGTGGAAAGTAAAAATATCATACGAGTTCAGAATCCTCTAGAGCCGACAAGAACAATTGACGTTTATTATTCTTCTCGAGAAGGAGGATTTTCGAAGGAAGAAGTGTCGTTCTACTTAGGCTTTAGCTGGGCTCTTCTTACCGCTTTCGATGTCAAATATACCAATAAAAATCACAAGAAGCACTCTGTGGAACTTAGTGATCCAATATCGGACGACCAACTTAAGTTTATGCCCAAATATGATGTTCTCAATCTGACTTATGAAGAATACACCTGGAGACTGCTAAAACTAAGAAAGACGCTTCAACAAATTGACGCCTTAAAAAAGATGAAGGAGGATGGCCAAAAATTGGACGAAAACCAGGTAATTGATGTTTTTCTTTTCTTATTTACATATAACTTTCCAAAACTTAACATCTGGATTGGATAGTGCAAAAGGTCAGGCCATTTCTTCTTTTTTTCTTTATGGTGAACAGTGTTGCTTGTCATATGTTACTAACGATCAATTACTTCGCATTCAGTTAGAAAAGGTAAAAAGGTTGATGTGGACCAATCAGTGCATGCACACATCACTAATATACAGTGAAACCCGTATTAAGCGGTCACGCACGGGGAATGGCTAGGTGACCGCTTAATACAGGTTGACCGCTTATTACAGGTTCCAGAAAATTCCACGTAAGGCATGTCAAATGCAGTATTTCGGTTCTTAGTTGACCACGTAATGTACAGTTCCATCATAAGAAACACTCACGTGACTTCATTAGAAAGAGCAACAGTAACGATATGAATAGGGGGAACACTGAAGAGAACTAAAAATACGCTGTCTTGTTCATGTGTACTGTATACATATGGTCTTTTTACTATTCGGTGTTTGGCTAAATACTTTGCCTTAAATCAGGCAGAACCGTGTAATTCAGTTATCAAAACCGCAAAATCGCTTACTCGGTTATGTAAGAAGCAGTATTAAACAATAACTTTTCGTGCAACAAGTCAAAGAGGTCTTATAAAAGATGTCTTCGAATTATTTCCTCGTACAAAGTGACCGTTTAATACAGGTCAAAACAATAGGAACAGCTCTGTGGGACCTTGGAAAGGGTGACCGCGACTGCTTAGTGGAGGTGACTGCATAATAGTGGTTTAGTTTACAGTAATTAAGGGAAGCGATTCCGGGACTTTGACAAGCGACCGCTTAAAGGGACACTGTCACCAATTTTTAGGATAACTTTGAAAAGCTAAAAGACATATTCTGATCAAAGGAACGGGTCACTTTTTATTTAAAACTACTCTACCAGTTCCCTGGGACTATAATTAAGTGTGTTTGGCCGCGGATCGCTAGGATGGAAATGGTTGCAACTTGAAAACATCAGGCTGATGTTTTCAAGTTTTTCCTTTGTTTCGTGGAAAAATAGCTAGTAACGGACTACGGTAAATTCTTCTTTTACAGTGCGACTACTCGGACCGGGCCACTTGGAAGAAAATTGACCAATCACAACGCTAATTGCTAACAAAAGATAGCAAAGTATTTTCGTAAACAACCAATAACGTTGAAGCATCCAGACAATACGTGTTCGAAAAAATTTGAAACCGTGACCTCCGATCATGACCTCTCGGGAAACTGCCACGTCTACGATTGGTTACTTTCGATCCTAAATTTTGAGCGGAACATTTAGAGGTACAATACTTTCGCTTTAGCAGTACAGCTAGTGCCTGAGTTTGTTTGTAGAAGAAACCTTTTCCGAAAAGAAATTCGGTAACGTAACAAGCTTGCTGAATTCCTAAAAGCGTTCGCTCAGCGTAGCGAGCATAATATAAACAAACACAGATCTAAAGATAAATATCGACATTTGCCTGCTTTGATCGTTCAATAATAAACAGAGGTTCCCAAATCTCCTTATTCAATAACTGCTTTTTGAATCAACAGGTGCTTATCGTTGATGTATTGATTCTGGCTTTTGCAGCCCTTTCAATTCGCAGCCGCGGTCTCAATACTGCAAGGAAATCTAAATCGAGCTTTTAGTTCCATTTCAGCGTGGTGCAAGTCTGAAACGTAATCTCGTAATAGCTAGGAATGTTGCCGACTATTGCTGTATATGCCGCCCTCTCGATTCAGTTTTACTTGTATTTTCTGCGCAAAAGCCATTTTGGAAACATTTACATTTGCCGTTAGCGCGTACAAACAATCGATCGGCCAGATATTTTCAATGACATCGAGTCAACACCGCACCATTTAAAAACCTTCAAACATCACCATTGAAGACAACCACTGAAAAAGTAGACTATTTCCCGAGTGGTCCGCAGAATTAAGCTTTCAAATTTATTTGGAGATGTATTGTCTAGATCCTTCAACGTTATTGGTCAGCTTATGAAAAAATGTTGGCTTCTTCTTCTTTGTTCTCAATTAAGGCTGTGATTGGTCAATTTTCTTCCAAGTGGCCCGGTCCAAGTAGTCGCACTGTAAGACAATCATTTGATTTCCTTCGCTAGGTATTCTAAAAGTATTGTGTACGTGAAAAGGCATTTGATTTAATTTTCAGCACATTTTCACCCCCGAAACGTAAAAATCCCCGTGACCGTTCAATACAGGTTCGCTTAATACAGGTTTGACTGTAGCTCGGGCTTTCAACTTTCAAAATAAGCAGGAATTTATGATCCAGTTCCTCTTAGAACTTCTGTTGTTTCACGTACAGTAGACTTCCGCTATCTCGAACAGGCAGGGGAAACCAAAAATTGTTCCAGGGGACCGTTTCTCGAAAGCCCCAAAAGCTTTCCACACCCGAGAAGCCATTTGTAAAAATATGAATCACTCATTCTACAAAGCTGCTATTTTAACATGTCTTTAAGATAAGAAATAAGAAATGTTAAACGTACAGTTAAGTTTCATACTTAGAAACCTTTTTTGTTTTCAAGGTACATGGTGAATTGTCGTGCCCGAGATCGGTCCGAAACATTTCGGGGCTTTCGAGAAACGCATGCCAAATAACGGGAATTCGAGATAGCTAATAGTAAATAAGTGTGCAACATCAGCAAAGGGAAAGGAGTATTTGAGTTGGCGGGGGCTCGAGGAAGCAAAGTATTTGTGGGGCAATTTGCTACATGATATTAGCTAAGACTGAGCTCGACTGTACAAAAAAGTTATGCAACAAAAAGAAATAAAAGCCAGTCACAGCAAAGTTGCTAAAAGGAGGGGAAGTTTGCTAACTCAAAAAGAGAACTGACTTTTAAAGAATTTACTGAAGATGGTTTTTGAGACTCGTTTTTTTGTGTTTTGTTTTTGTTTTTCCTTTTTTAGGAAAAGAAACTAAGAAGAGAAGAAGACATTAAGGAAGAACTTGCAGAACTGAGAAAGGACTTTGATGCTTATGGTGACTTAGAGGAAGAAATATTTGACTAGGGTGGAAGAAAGTTAACAGTAAGGATGGTACCAGATAGGATGAGAAATTTACTCCGACCGCTCCAAATGGACAAAAAAACAAAATTAATACACATTATAACATAACAATAGAGTTGATGTTCGCGGGTGTAAATATGTTTTTGGCCCGACTTAGGCTCATTTTAGCCCGAGCTGCAGGCGAGTGTTAAAGTGAGCTCTGAGAAGGGCCAAAAACATATTTACGCCCAAGAACATCAACTCTATTACTATTATAATCATTTCAGAGGGTATTGAGAAAAGAATAAGAAAAGAAATTATTAGCAGCATAGTGAGTGATGAGTTGACTAAACCGACACCAACCTCGTTCCCAGGGTCTCTCTTCTTCCCGTCCCCTGGAGCGAGAGAGAGACTCCAGGGGACGGGAAGAATAGAGACCCTGGGAACGAGGTTGAACCGACACGGCATTTAATTTATTGCAAATGTTTTCAAAACAAACACGGCAGAATACAACCGGAAACTGTTTTAAAAAATAGCTTCTGCTCCAAAATGTTTGAAAGAAAAATGATACAAACCTCAGTACAACCAGCAGAAAATAAGTAATTTAGCAGTGTTGATGTTTATTGTACAATTTGTGAATTGGCAGTTTGGTGTCGAGAAATCGAGCCTACAAAGAACTGATGGAACAATTAACGGAAATTAGCCTAGGAAAATGAACACTATTGGAACCGCACACAAATTAGCCTAGGAAAATGAACACTCGTGAAACCGCACGCAGATTTATTTTAACGACCTTTGATGTTATCTGATCTTACCACACTAGGTGGTTTTTCTGATAGATATTGACATTTTTACAGATCAGATATTTTTGTTGTGGTTTGAGTGGGGATAGCGTTATTGAGAGAACAGATTTTGAGACTTAGAGCCTTTAGAACAGTAAGTCTTGTAACAGTGAAGGATTCAGCTTATAAATTCTTTACAGTTTGGCCTAATTGCCGGAACGGACGAGCGAGTTCCGCTCGTCGACGACAAACAGACATTAACTTGTCCGCTTTGCATGGAGCTACTATAGGCATTAATTTCACTTACAGCTTCTTCGAGCTTGTTTAAATCTTCTTCATCCAACTGGGAAGACTGCGAATTTGGTTGTTAATCGGCCATTTTTTTTACACAAACACAAGAGCTCCAAAGAAGCGAGTGAAGTAAACAGAAATGACAAAGAAGCAGCGCGAACATTTGAATGGTTTCCAGTTTTCTGATTGGTTGGTAGCTAAATTTTCGCGCTTCTGATTGGTGATCTGAGCGGGCTAAAATGTATTTTAGCTAGCTGATTTCCCAATTTAGCCCTTAAAATACGCCACAGTGCCCAATGAAATGATTATAATATATTACAAATGCAAACATCCCTTTGTATTCCCTGCACGGTAGAACGTAGATGTAATGTGATGTCGCGGCAGAAAAACATCATTGTGTCATACATAATCGAATATTCATGAAAGAATTGGACGTCCGCTTCCAAGGGCACCTCTGGCTGTCGCCATCAGCCCATTTATGGCCTCGTCCGCCAACCCTACCCATGAATATGAGATGAAAGACAATGTGAATAGGCTAGACCACAACACTGGGGGCTACATCCCCAACTACTTTCAGACAGTGACGTGGGTTCTTATGAAAAGGCCAACGGCTTAACATCATCGCCCAATGACACGATCGGATGCGATAAGGTTTTTTGAGCACAGCCGGCATGATCTTACGATTTACTTTAAGACCCAAGTTGGTGGTCCGGTCGGGCTTCCAACCTGCGGTCTTTCCCTCTGCAGTCTGGCTCCCTTCCAACCAAACTAACTTAATCCGTTTTAAAGTTGGCATTAACATTGATTATGTTTCGAATGAATGGAAGATGAAAAACTAGTCCCAGCCCTGCTTCATCTCGTTCACTGCTTCAATCTAGGTCGCGTTTTCTCATAATCTCGACGTTCATTGTTGCGAGTAATTTCGCTTCGTGTGGAAAGTCACAAAATAAGGCCAGGAAACGTGATGAGAACCTATGATCTAAATATGTCAACACATTGTTCATTGAAAGTCGCGATTTTTGTAAATCACTTTCTTCCTGAGCGGGTACTGTAACCTTTCGTTTTGTGCTGTTATTGTCAATCTCTAAACTGGTGTGTAGGATTAACGGAGTCCCACTGTATTGGTATACTTGTGATCTTTTAGGCTGCCCGTGTGATATATTTTTGATTTTATATGTACAGTAATACACAATTCAGCCACATACGGCTGTGACGCATTTAATGTTTAATAAAGTATCTAATAAAGTATCTACGTAAGTATGAAAACAACGGAGACGTTTAGACATGACGCGACATAGTACATGTGAATGCGTATCTTCCAATTTGAAAATATCGTGTTCTTTTGTTGCTTTATTTTAAATAGATAGACTTATTTTGTAGAGGTTTTGGCGCAAACTCAAAAAAACGCCATGCAAGTCATTTTCTTTTGAGCTGGTTAGTGATGGGCAGTATTTGTAGAATATAAGGAATAAATTTTGATATGTCTGTTTGCTTTTAAATATAGAATATAGGTCTATGAATTGTGGATGATTCCAGAGAAAATAGGTGTTTTGCATTTTCAAGTTTATTATTTTGGTATTTTTGTATTTTGTGTTTTGAACGTTGAACGTTGCATGTGCAAAAACAGTGTTGCAGAAACAATTATGTGGAACTGTTTCCTAATTTAGACGCACGACAAACATGTTGCGGGAACAAATATTGTTTCTTGGAAACAATAAAATGTTTTTTAATCAAGTCACGCTTGATTTTTGCTTCAAAGTCTTGTTTCCCAGTTTAGCCAAAGAAGAAACAATCAAAAGAAAGTGTTTCCAAAGCAATGTCTCCTAGTTTAGCCAGACCTTTATTGTTTGTTTCGCTTCTTGTTTCCAAAAAGTAGAATTCTCTTCCGCAACATGTTTCTGTCGCGGCCAAACTAGCAAACATTTGTTTCTGTAACAATGTTTCTGCAATAATGTTCTTAGTTTTTTCAGGTCCATATAATAGGGACGTGGGTCCTCCGAGATAACCTATTTTGTAAAGCTTTTGGCGCAAACACAAAAAACGCCGTGTAGGTCTTTTTATTTTGAGCTGATTAGTTATGAGCGGAATTTGTAGAATGTAATCAATAAATTTTCATATTCCTGTTTGAATATAGAAAATAAGTCTATGAATTGTGGAGGATTCCAGAGAGAATAGTTGTCAGTGGGGGTCAGCATGTTTAAGCCAAAGTGAATGACACATGGTTGGACATCGACAATTGTTGAACAATGTTGTGACTTCCGTGCGCCACGATGAATTTCTCGCAATGTTTTCTTCATCCTTGTTCTATTCCGTTAACAACACCTTGGCCTACTTTAACATTCAACGTGGCATGCTACACTCGGTTGTTCAACGTCGGAAAAGAAGTCGCAACATTGTTGACCAACTAATGTTAAAAGGTGGTACCAGTTCAATTTTTACACTTGGAACGGGGGAAGTTCTGTAGAGTAAATGTTCCTGCCAAAAAACTCGGTAACTACACCGAGCGTTGGAATAACGTTAAGTGCGGCCCACTAACCACAACACTACCCCGCCTTAAGTCCGGTACCAGGTGGGCAATGGTATTGATTGACCCTTGATTCGCTGTTGTTAAAACAGTACGGCTGTAACTCGAGGCCTGTATGGGTACTTCCAAATCCACGAAATTGTCTTTCGGACCGGACGGAGAACGTGTTGCTCTTGCCCAAGGCATGGTACGTTTGTTTCATAAATATTCATCTCCTAAGCGAGGTCAGGTTGACACCAGCGAAAGGTGCGGAGCTTACGAGAGGTTCGCCAGAAAGTAGCACCTGGTGCGACGTTAACTTCGTTTCATTTGCTGACTTTCTGGCTATTCGTCTGTTGATCTACGAGTATCAAGTAACATTCCTTGAACAAGAATTGTTTTGTCTCTATGGGCACGAAAGAGTGCGCTCAGTACGGACACCGGAGTCTGCAAAGGAACGGAGCTTAACTTTCTAAAAGCCCTTCGTTTTTCTTCTCCCCTCTAGGAGACAAAAAAAAAATATGGTAATCTTGACTTGTGGGTAAGTCTAGGTCAAAGCCAAGAGTCGTTTTAAAGAAGGTCCGTCAGAGGTACCCAAGGGATCAGAAATTCTGATTTAATTGTTATTAAAAAATCGTTTAGAGTGTGAAATAGTAGGTCATCTTGCCGGATTTTTGGAAAGCCAACAGGAGATTGGAATTCTGCGAATGACATTCCGTTCCTTAAAATTTTCTGCGACTTAAACTTTGAACTAAAGAATACGAGCAGATCAACCTGTCTTAACTTTCACAGATATCCATTTAAAAAGCCTGGTGCCCCTGGTCCGTGTTTGAATACATTTGACTTTTGGTCTCTACGACGTGTCCATATTATGCAAGTCTCTGTGTCAGAACAGTTTACTCAAATTTTGGTTTTTCCTTGACCGAGCGAACTGACGATATAGTAGAAGGCGATGTTGAAGTTCGCTGTCGGATCTTTGTCACTTCATTTCGCCCAATTCCTACATGCCACTAGCGAGCTTGTTGACACAGCATTTTACATTTTTTGTCAACCTTGGCTTGGAAACTAATTAAGAAAAATTAACGTGAATCAGAAGCAGCTCTGATTGGCTTCCTACTAAGAGAATATCAACTCATACGTGACACATGTATCCCAGAAGTAGCGGAGCCGTGCGCAGTAGGTGGTCAAAAAACTTCTATCACAAGTGCTGTTGCAGAAAAGGTGCGCTAGTAACATTTCCCGTGATCCACGGTCGCTTATATAATAAAGCAATTATCTCACTCAATTCTTGATTTCGTGAAATAACTTTTAAAATATCGCGTGACCTGTCATGACGTCACAGTACCTCCCAAAAACGGTCGCATTAAAAGTCACGCAACCAATTAATATGAGTGCTTTGTTGAGGCGTATTCGCGTCATTCTCGTACCTCGAGTCTTCGTCCCTTCTGCGCAGGCTTGAAGAAACGAGCGCGAGTCTTCGTCCCTTCTGCGCAGGCTTGAAGAAACGAGCGCGAGTCTTCGTCCCTTCGACACAGCGGCAAAATGAGTGCGCATGCTCGGCTTTTTCGCGGGCTTCCGGTCATTTTCTTGTTTCCGGTTATGATCAGAAAGCTGTTATAACAGAGAAAGCTCCAGTTTTGTGTAGTTCGT
>Ga0126336_10000111_pt1 | contig 22430 bp, 22 predicted proteins | sample SidCmetagenome_FD_92530 | JGI IMG/M metagenome (GOLD analysis project Ga0126336, IMG submission 92530) | Coral microbial communities from El Islote,Puerto Morelos, Mexico - Siderastrea C C metagenome | ecosystem: Host-associated > Invertebrates > Cnidaria > Coral | place: El Islote,Puerto... | reverse complement strand
GTATTACTATTGTCACGTTCGTTGTGATGCTTCTCGTCTCGCAAAGAAGCTAGTTTCTTATCTTTGATAGATTTAATCAGTTTGTAATACCTAGAGTTGAGGTCGTGGATATAGCGTCGGATATCAGCAACGTAACCCGACCTCTCGAAATAACACACGCTCAGTCCGAAGCAGATTGTTCAATCCGAGCTAATGCATTTCTGGTTATTATGTAACTAGTCAAAGAATCAATCAACAAGGTGTCCACAGTTCCCACCTGTGCCTGACCCATGTCTTGATCCGTTTTGGTTTCCTTCCTGGTTTTTTGCAGGTCGCGAATTGTTTATTTGTTTGATTGCACCTTTATCCCAGAACGTTTTGGTCCTCCTACAAGATGGTGGTGTTAACCTTGAAAAGGCCTAATTATTGAAAATAGCGACAAATGCATTAACTTCTTTCTTTTCTTGAATTACTTCCTTAGTAGATTCCAAACCATCAGTTCCAAGCTTTGGTGTTCCCTATGGTATTGACTCAAATCAGGTGTATCCCCCCTTTAGGTAACCATTCTGTGGTTGTTAACTATTTTTTGTAAAAGAGACAAACTTTTCCATTTGGACCCTTGATGAATTGAAATTGGTGTTGGTGTATATGACCAGAGGATCTAGACACAATGCACCCCTCCAGCCATTGCTTCACATAGAACATGAAAGCAAGAATTAAAGCATTGGCGGCTGGAGAACAGCTCGGTCCACTCTCTGATCCGTTAGAAAAGGGTCCAGGCGTTCTGCTTGGATAGGCCTCTGGAGATGCACAAGACTATTGATCAATGTCCTCGTGGCTGTGGCCAACCATGAGTTAGCATAACTTGATCTGTTGAAATATAAACCGTTAAACAGTACATACGAGCACGATTAATAAGAAATTCTATCCCTAGCTCGAATTACTAGGCAGAGTGTTCGCAACACACTGTATTTGCTTGAGTAGGTAACGGTAATTCGGGATGTACTGCCCCTTAAACAGTTATGTTGAGTGTTAGCCCATGTGGCTGTCTTCGATTGATAACACTGTTAGTGTCGGAGGAGTTTCAGAGAATTGACAACCGCTGTTATTTGCTACATTTGTTGTAGAGATATGAACATAGTCATCTCACACCTTATACAGGCCTGATGAGAAAGGATTACAGGTTAAAACTAGACAAAACTGACTTTGCCAGGAAAATTGCAGGACAAAAAGCGTAAAGAGCGGGGGTATTAACGTAAAAAATTAACACCACTGACCGCAATTGACAGTAACAGTCAAGGAAATTCAGTTTCCTTGCAGTATGCTATCACAAGTAACAATAACAATAAGCATATGTACCAAAATTTATACATACATTAAAGCAAACTGTAATTTTTTAGAAATTATCATTCCACGTCTTAACAATAATCTTGTGGGTAGTACATGTATATGTACCATTCTGCGAAAATAACCACGGTGATCCCTATTTATTATTGTGTTTTTCTAATGTTCATGACATAGTAACCAACTGGGCTAAGTTTCAAGAAATTTTATGTGTCTCTATTTCGATGGAATTGGCAGGATGAATTATTGATGAGTTTTGAAAAACTTATTTGTAAGTTAGGAATAAAACGACATAATGCAACAATAAGAACTCACCTTTTTGAAAATTCCGATATCAACTAGAAGAACGAGAAAACAGATAACAAGGCCGTTTTTGTTCTCCCTCAAAAAGTTTTTCATTTGATGGAGGTACAATGTTGGAGGTAAACGGCTTAACTGTTAGTTGGCAGCGTTTTCTATAGCAAGTTGTATATATAACTTCAGGATGAAAGAAGGGCGAGAAAAGGGCAAACATTTAAATAAAGGTGTGCTTTCAAAACTTGTTCTTGCTTATTTTGACAAGGAAATCTAATATGTAGGTACAAGTTTTATTTAAATATGTTAAGAAAAGTTGAATTTCTGTGGCTGTGTGCCTGGAATAACAGAAACAGGTATCAGAAGGGAATATCACCCCTGCTCTCCTGAATATACTTGACGTTGGTGGGAAGAGGTATTTGACAAAGTCACTTTTAGAAAGAAGAAAACGAGCCATGTAACATAACAGTGCCCATTTCAAAAACCATTTTAGTGATAAACAGTGCCCTCTCTTGGTTTCTTTGGTAAATGAGACATTTTGTACCATGGTTCGCACCCATAGCAAGATGTGTAACAGAATATTGATTGTTAGATTGCTATCATGTGGCCATTCACAGCAGTCAATATAGGCCCCTGCCATCGTGTAGTAATTGCCAAGGCACCCATCATGTGCGTTTTTTGCTTCCATGGGCTTCCATACACCTTACAAATACGATATCGAACAATTAGATTTGTATGTTGTATCCTTCAACGTTATTGGACTATCTTGTATTTTCAGTCAACGTCTTGATGGTCAGCTCTTTGTTTTTTATCATGGAATGTGATAGTTTTTATAACTAGGTTGCGTTGTTTCTTTGATATCATAAAGAAGACAGTTCATCAAGAACTCATGACCAAAAGTCTAACTGAAATTCTTGCTATGATTTTAAAGTTTGAACTCGAAGAACATGCTTCCTTTGTTAAAGGAAGGAGGTCGTGCTTCCCCTGATCCATTCTGTTGATGGTAATCGACAAATATTTGTCAGGATCACACCTTGCTTTTGTTCCATGATTGTAGTATTTTGTTCTTTCTGACCTGTTGATGTGAGACTCCTGAATTACCTCATGGTCTTCACTGAGCTGGAAAAATGTCCCAGGATATCTCTCCTCGTTGACTTCCCAAAAGCCTTCGAATGGCCCGTTATTCATCACGCTCTAAAATTCCTTAATTTTGGCCCAAACATTCAGAAGTGTATTTCGGTGCTTTATAGTGATGTGGAAAGTGTAGTCATAAACTGTGGATACATGACCAATTATTGTAGGGTGTTGACAAGGGTAAGGTAAGGGCGTCCCCAGAGCCCCTTATTGTTATCTTATGTGTAGAACTTCTCGCACAAAAAATATGCCAAAGCTTAGAAATTGAAGGTATCAATCTGGCTAACGCAAGTGAGGCTAAACTTAGTCAATTCACTGATGATACTATCTTAATGTGCAAAGACACAACGTCTTTACGCAAAAGTATGTCTGTATTGGAAACCTTTGGCAATATTTTGGGCCTGAAGCTAGGTAGTAGAAAGACAAAGGCTTTGTGGGTAGGATCATCAAAATGATAAAACGAACCCTTAGAAGTAAGTATAAAAGTGAACCCAATAAAAGTTCTGGGAACTCAAATCTCATACGATAAGAAGGAAAACAACTTAAATTTCTTCGTGATAATTCAAAAGATGGAAACCAAATTAAATATTTGGTTAGCTCGTGATCTTACTCTAATGGGAAGAACACGTCTATCAAAGACCTTAGGGATCTCAAATTTGTTATACACAGCTTCCACGCTGTCTGTCCCTAAAAAAGCTATTTAGAAAGTTTAACGTAAACTAATTTTCTTTGGGAAAATAAGAAAGATAAAAAGACAAGTTTTGCTTCAGCAAACAAGTAAAGGTGGTCTGAACTTCCCAAATTTTGAGATAATGGTTTAAGCACTCTGTTTAAGTTAGATAGGTAAGGTATTACGTAGGCACCCTGATGACACATGGAAGCCATTCCCACCTCTTTTTTTCGAAAAATATGGAGGCCTGTCCTTCCCATTTAAAGAAATGAGACAAAAACTTATCGTCCTTCTACATCTACATTTTATTACGTCGGTGTGCCTGTTTTCTGCCAAGAGATGTTAGATTATTTCAAGGATTTATGCTTGAATCGCCAAGACAGCTATAAAAGTGACCTTCATCTGCATGCTGCACCTTGTAATTCTAGTTTTTTGTATTTCTACCACTTTAGTGGTGTCTGTGGTATTTAGCTGCTTCCTGATGTGAACACATGGTACATTTCGTGAACCTGCTTTGCTATAACAAACAATGCAAGAAGAAAAGTATTAACTTTAATTTCTGCAAAATGATCCATTCCAAGTATTGAGTATTAAAATCATACTTGAGAGTAGCAGCTGCCCGTGTGTGTAACCTATCCTATCCCACCCTATCCCATCGTATCCTATCTCATCGCATCCTATCCTACCCCATCCCATCTCATCCCATCCTATCCTATCTTAGCCTAGCCTACCCTAGCGAAACCTATACGCAATGGGAAAAATTTTTAAACACAAATGGTCTTAGGCCTTTTTCAGAGTGATATAGTTAGCTTGTCACAACACACCACGCCATAACCTCGGAGTCCTGTTACAAGTACGATACAGGTGCTCATTGAAGGGTTCCCATTGCTGCCTTCCTAACATAAAAAATATCATTACTTACACTGATTTATCTTTCTGTTCAGTTTAACTTCACCCTATACGCACATTGGTTGAAAAAAAACACTTTGAGTAAGAGGGAATAATTTTGAAAATGGTAGAGTGGGTATGTAACCATTGGACTATTCTGTAGACAACAAACAGCCCTGCCTTATATAAATCAAATGTACATGTGTATGTATTAATCTATAAAAGTCACCAAACAAACCTGCCTCATGTGAATCAGGTGTACTTATCTACGTGTTAATCTAAAGTCACCAAAGAGACTTGACTGATATGGATCATGCCCACGTGATGCCTACACGTGTAGGTATTAATCTGAAGTCACCCAACAGACCTACCTTATATGAATGGTGTGTACACATGTACGTATTAATCGAAGGTCACCTAGTAGATATACCTTATATGAATCAAGCGTACACATATACATGTTAATCTTAAGTCACCAAACCGTGACATTTTAAAAACAAAATCGTGTTTTGTCACCCTGGACAAAAAATTTCGCCAAACTGGTCTGCTGTTTGGGCTATTTAGGGTAAATCTGCTCAATACAAAAAATGCGTTGTATGCTTAAGGCCATTCTTGAAGTTTAGAAGGCTACTCAACATGCCTCACTGAAATTTAACAAATATAGAACTTCAAAGTCTTATTTTTTTAATTGACTGCAAACATTTAGGGCAGGAAATAGTAAATTTATAATAACTGTCAATATGCTTACAAACGACCACAAACACAACCAGAAGTACCGGCTAACGGGTTACTCCTAGCCCCAAGGGATGTACTGAAATCTCGAATTTAGAAGAAAAAAATTGAAAAAACAAACAAACAAAGAAATATACTCACATTTTCTCCACGACGCCACCTGCTACTATCTCATGTTTTTGTGTAAGGACGACAGCCGACAGAGAACACTTAGTAACCACATATTGGTATATTTGACTTCTGCTTGCCATCACTGAGGGTTGACGTCATTAGATTGTAATTGGCTCAGTGTCACGCAATAGACGGCACTTTCAAAGACTCAAATATATGATATCCTGATACCCAAATATATGATGTAATGATATTTTGTTTCCTGTCCTTCCCTTTTAATAAGCGTCTATTTTCTTCTTCATAGTTTTTTATCATCTTGTCAGTTACTTTTTATCTAGGGACCTGATCGTGTCCTCCACTTACAGAACTCTGGAGAGGTTTCATACATTATATTGTGAATCATCTCGCAAATTATTTTTCACGATGTGAAAAGTAAACTCTATACAATGAAAGTCTCCACTTCCATCTCTTGCCATGTCGAACAAGCTAACCCTGAGTTCCAACTGGGATCGCTATCCTGCATAAAAAGCTTCAAACTACCCTTATTTGCATTCCTTAAACATACGCTCAAATTCTTGGTCTATTAAATCTTTAAAAAAGGCCCCATTAAGATTATTGTACTGTTCACAGTATGACTCCTTCCCTATAGCTTTTAGCAACCATAAATTTGGCTACTCTTCCCTCTGCACTGCATAGCGAGCCTTTTGCGTGTAGCCGAATGCTGAGCCCTCATTGTCTATTTGCCAATTTCTTTCTTTAGGGGCACGCGCTTGAACTGCATGATTAATGTTATGAACAAAACTTATTTCATCTAAATAAAATGCCATCTGTTCTGTCCATAAATCCTCAGTATGTTTGCGTTTCATCTCACATGCAAACTTTTACCGCCTGACAATATCCTGTTCATTCAGTAGTCCTTTTTGTCTCGCATATAGATATTTGTACCCTTTTGAATGTAACAAATGTTGAACTGTCCTGCACGAAATGCTAATGGTATTAATACCTTCTTCTTGCATAGGTAGCTTTAAAATCCCTCTTCTCCACTAGAATATAGCCCCCCCTCCCACCAAACAATGTTGAAGTTGCTAGGTGGGAGCCAGCGCTATATGTGTCGAGTTTAAAAACAAAAATTGTCTAAAAAAACAACTTTTCATTTTATCTACAAATAATTAATGAGCATGAAAACTAATTAATAATTATGTCAAGTTACGTAATATACATTGGGTGGTATGCAGGTAGAAATTTTAAGCACTACATAAATAGCAGTTACAGTTTAATTTGTGAAACAATTTTTTATGGTAGGAGCAGTTTTTAATTCCAGGTTGTTGGTCCATAGTTGTTAGTCCATAGAGCGTAATAGTATTTAATCCATAGTTAGAAGTACTTGCCCTTGGAAACGACTACATGAACCATCTTTTCACTTTTGATCTTTGCAAAAGTACGCAGTTTCTTTTATAATACACCTAAACAGCACGCATTATATGGCATCTTCTCGTTGTTGCAGTCTTTCAACTCAGGTGACTGATCACAAGATCGTGATACCTTCTTAACACGAATTTCCTTCCGACATCTGTGATGGATTCCACCAAATTGCATAAAGTTCCATTTAGAGATTTCTGGCTTTATCCGAAAACGTTTATGGAGCTAAGCCCTAATTTGGTGAAATTTAGCCTTTCTTGTTGGTTGGAAATCATTAGATGACTGACTGTCTGCATCACTGAGTGATGTTGCAGTTAGTCAGCTTTTTGTTGTCAAAGTTTTGGTTATCGTCATCTTCTGATGCTTCATTTCCAGGTCAACAGTAATCAAATTAGTAGATGTTTCTCTGGGTTTATAAACCTTGTTTCCTTTTACTGAGATTCCCTTCAGCGGGCAAACACCAAAATGAAAAACAAACACTAAAACAGCCAGAGTAAATTACAGCTTAATAAGAGAACCCTGTATCCATAATCATATGGTACAGTTTGCATAAAGCTTACACTCGTTTGCTACATTTACATACCTGATTGAAGTCCGGTTTGCTTGGCTACCTCCTTCCAAGCATTCTTCTTATCCTTATTTAAGAAGTCTTTGCAGCATTTATTATATAGTACAGGTAAGCATCTTAACACCTCTGTAACTTTTTAGTCTAAATTATGAGCTGCCATGTCTGTACCCGGAGGGCCTGAGGACAAGCCCTGTGATTGGTTTATTCTTCTGCTTCTGCTTATGACCCGATAATCGGGTTTTCACTATATGGTAAGCAATTGAGGCAAATTGGTCTTTCAATGAGGTTAATGAAGTCTGTTGTATCTTTAAAATACGAATCTTGCTTTTGTGCTATAGGCTGAATGAGTCAGTCGACAAATGACGATAACTGCTCTGTGGGTCTCCTCACAGGCGTCAGTTTGTGAATCTTTGTTAGTGTGTAAAAAACTGGAATTCGCGGAGGATTTGGCATAAGGGAAAACCATTCAGCAATCATTTCATCAATGTGGTTTTCTTGGAGGAGCGATTTTTTGAACTGATTAACTTTCTTGGCTGTGGTTTCAACCATAGGTTTTTCTAGGGGTCGATAGTCATTTATATCATCTAGTCGAACTTGACCTTTGTTGATTTTGTCTTCTCTGCTCATAATTGCTGAATTCATATTAGAGACGGATAACCGTCTTGGTCGGAAAACTCGCCTGATACGAATTCGGTGAAGGACGAGTTTCCCGTGTCAAATTTATCCGTCTATTTTCCCGTCTTAACCGACGGTAAAATACCATGAAAAACTGTCTTAAATTCATATTCGCCACGAGTTTTTTTTTTTGCTCGCCCTCAAGGAAAAGACTGGAACTAGAAAGCCAGCAACTGTTTGTGGGTAAAAAAAATGGCGCCCAAGAAGAAGTTCACTGAGAAGAGCACAAGGAGAAACAAAGTCTGGATAAAAGAAGAAACAAACGCATACGCTGATGTCCTTTGTAGCACTGTCAATAAAGATCGCTCTTGACCATATCAACTGGAAAACTCTATGTTGAAAAGGAAAGCGAATGAAGAACTGTTTCGATAGATTCAGGAAGATTTGGAAGATGTCTTGGGAGATGAAACATTCACAGACTACCAGTTTACTATTGAACAGTTACAAGCAAAGTTTAAATGGTTTTGAAAGGAATCGTGAAGCATCAATAACAAGATTAAGTGTGGCACTGGGCTTAGAGGAAAGGACACAAGCGTGCCTAAGTGGTATGATATCATAAATCCACACTTCTGTGATGCAGTTCAAGATATGACATCAGTCTCCAGCAGAGGAAGTGATTTGAACTCAAGTGAAAGCGAAGAAGATGATATTGGGTGTCAAAGCGATGTCAGTTCTGAGGGCGGTGCTTTAGAGCCTCCATTTCTTATTCTTAAATACTCTATCCTGTCTTGATCCTTCTGCTTTCTCGCTGTTGACATTTGTGCAAACATCATGGACGCCATATTTGTTCATCGCAACCTGGCCTTTTAATCGCCCTAGATTACCGTCTACAGTTTATATTAGTTGCCATCTTAAGATGGTTTACCGTCCTAAATTCATATTAGACGGTATTCTGTCTGACGGAATTCCGTCTGTGATTTCCGTCTTCTAATATAAATTTGGCTAATGAATCTGCTTTTTTTGAGTATGTTTTGGTCACGCAATAGCTATCTCAGTGCTTTTCGTTCTCCAAATGACAGGTTGTCCTTAGGCTGGTCAAGTTTAATGTCTGCAAGTTCGAAGTTTTGACCTCCTCAAAAAATGTCCCTGAAGCTACTGAGGGTTGAACTGGTGGCTCCCAGTCCGATTTAACGTGAAAGGTGAGGTCTATATGAAGGTGAGGTAGAGTCTATCAGAAGGTGATGCCTGATGAGATTTTCTTTTGTTGCGGGTGTGGGGATAAATTTTAAACCCTTAGATAGCTAACTAATTTGCTCGTCTGTCAGTTGCTCATTTGACGTACTCTTGATGTATTTTTTGCGCGACTCAAAGGCATTACGGAAACACTTTCTATCTTTCTCCACTCTCGGCTCTGTTCTTTCGCGGTTTTTCACTGCTGTAGGTTCATTTCTGTTTGGTTTCTCTTTCCGGCGTTCTTCTGCAGACTCAGAAAGTAGACAGGGATAAGATTCACTTCTGTTATTCTTTGTAGCGGTTTTCGCTTCTACAATCAAGTTGTTGACCTCAGCAATCTTGGCTTGGAGTTCTTTGGCTAGCCTATTTACATCAATGTTTATGTCGTTAGTTCTAGCCACCGAGTACATTCTTTCCGTAGACTTGTTCTTAGTTACAATTGTAAGACGATCTTTTTTACAAGACTTTACTTGTTCAAGCTTTCAAAGGGCTTGATCGTAAGTCTTTCCTCACGTCTGTTGTGGAATCTCACCAACCCTCGTACATAAGCGTGCTCAGCTTTCTTTCTGATCGGGCTGATGTCATTTTTAAAGTCTTCGTCGGCGCGATGTTGGCCCATGGTGAGTATTTTGATGCCTTCATTCTCTTTTGGAAGGGTGCTCTTTTGCGGTCCTCGTTTAGGCGGACTCGTTTTCCATCAGAGCTCGGGGTTCTGTTGGAGTCTTTTCTAGGGCGCTTTCTGACCCTGTTGTTTTTGCTTATGCTTGTTTCTGGTTTATCCTCCTTAAGATTGGCTTTTGGAGATTTTTGAGCGTTGGGAATCTCGTTTTCGTCTCTGTCGTCGTTCTCGTCTTTTGTTGAAAGGGCGTCTTCATCTGCACGGCTAAACTTGCTGGTTGTCATCAGTATGTCTGTCTCATCGGTCGTTAGAAGGCCGTTTATTGTATTTTTGGGTTCTGCCATGTTCTTCAAAGGGGATCTCAGGGAGCTTATAGACAATTTCTTCACATCGAAGTTGCAACATAAGATAAAGTTACCTTCAAAAGGTTTTAAGCAATGCAGAAGAATAGTTTTCCAGCCGCTTGGTTGATCGCTTGCCAATTCCTTGCAGCAAAGTACTCTCTGTGTTTCAATTATAGAATTTAAATGTGGGGCTTTAAGTTCTCCATCTTCAATAACACTAACAAAAGCAAGTCGTTTAACTTTATCTTTTCCCTTCCAGATAAAGTCAAAGATAATTTTGTTCGCCTCTTTTGTTGTGTATCTTGAACTAAAGTTTATTCACAACATGATAACTTACACAGAGACGAGTACTAAACGAACATGAAACCAAAATGAAAAATCTAGAAGCACGTGTTCCATTTTATTACTGATTAATGCCGATCGTGCGCATGTATTCCCTAAGGAGCTAATTAGTAAGTCAGTCTAAGCGCTATACGTTACTCGAAACTTCACTTCCTCCCACGCAAATCGAAAACTTATTTAAACTAACACGAAACTAGTTATTGCCTATTTGAAAAAAGTCAATTAAATTAAACAGTTCCCAGTTTTAAAACAATATCACTAATAGCTCTTTAGTTGCATCTCTTCAATTAAATGCTTCGGCTTCGAGCACATCCTTGTGGGATAACGTCTTGGTTTTGGCATGTCAGGAGACATTATTGGCATTTCAGCTGGCACTGATGGCAAATTTGTACTTTCTGGTGTCGAGGTGGATAAATCGCCACCCTCGGTTCTGTACAACATTGGGTGCATTTGTAGTGTCAGTTTCATCAACTGCGATGGGTGCTTTGGTATTTTCACTCTCAATCTCAGAGCACTGGGTTGAGACAATGGAACCACTTCTGAGTCTCGAGCATGACCAACGTCTGGCACTTCAGATAAAGATTCCGTGTCAGCTACTTTTGATCCGGCCAGAGATCATAACTGATCTACGTGACATTTCCACAATAAATCTCCAACCTGAACTCAGTATGTACCGGAACCCATGCGATCTTTACTAACTCCTTTGATCCAAGGTGATTTGCGCTTTGATAGTCTCGTTGAGTTGAGTGATCTGCCAGTGTGGACTTTTTCGAAATTCTTGCAGACAAATTTGGATGCAGGAGATCCAATCGAGTACGAATTCTCTGCCCCATCAGAAGCTCAGCACGGGTGCAACCAGTGGCTGTATGCAGACTTGTACGATAACCCAAAAGGTAAGGTGCCAGCTTTTCTGATAAAGGGCCGGGTTCTCCCTTCATCGTTTTCATGGATTCCTTGAAGGTTCTCACGGCGCAGTTGGGCTTCACCATTTGAGGCAGGGTAGTAAGGCGGATTTCATTTGACTTTAGAAAGTCCTTCATTTCCTGAGCCACGAACTGCGAATCATTATCCAAGACTAGCTCCTCTGGTAAACTGTGGGTAGCAAATAAGAAACGCAATGCCTGAATGGTTGCTGATGCAGTGATTGTTGACATCGGTAACACATCAATCCACTTGGATTTGCATCCACTACAATGATAAACATTCCCCCATTAAATGGACCGGGGAAGTCGACATGAATGCTTTGCCAAGGGCGAGTTGGCCAAATCCAAGGGTTGCTGACCTTGAGGGGACTTTTGCACCGATTTGCTTGACAACTGGAACAATCTCACACCGTCTGCTCCACATCACGATCAAGACTGGGCCACCACAGATGCAACCTGGCTAAGGATTTCATGCGGTCCATCCCTAACTAGTTCAAATGCAATTCTGCCAAAACAGCAGCTTGATACTTGGCAGGAATGACCACCCTCATTCCACGAAGGAGAGAATCATCTTCAACTGTGAACTCATCTTGCTTTAGATAAGAAATCTTGAGCTCTTCAGGCATGTCCACTGGCCAACCACGTAGAACACAATGCACCACGCGTGAGAGAACAGGATCTTCTCGTGTGGCCTCGCGAATTTTCGACGGGGCGATTAGTATTCGATCCATTTGAACATGATTCGCGTGATCAGCTTGGCGAGTCTAATCCTTCATTTCTTCCCCGGACTTTCGCGGCAAACGAGATAACGCATTGGCGTTAGCGTGGCTCTGAGAAACTCTGTACTCGATATCGTACTGATATGTGAATAACTGAATCACCCAACATTGTAGGCGGGAAGGTGCCAGCACAGGAATACCACGTTTTGGACCCAGTAACAGAGTGAGAGGTCTGTGATCAGTGATCAGTGATCAGTGTGAATCGACTTCCAAACAAATGCTGATGGAACTTTTTAACTCCAAAAATGATTGCCAGGGCCTCTTTTTCAATCATCGCATAATTCTGTTCACTTTGAGACAAGGAACGGGACACGCAAGCCATATGAAGACGCGTCTACAGCTAATCAGATTGGTTGATGTGGGACAACACAGCTCCTAAGCCATATGAAGGCGCATCTACAGCTCATCGGATTGGTTAACTTGGATCATAATGCACCAACACAGGCGAATTCAGCAGTGCTTCCCTTAATTGAAGGGAAGCTTCTTGGCAAGCATCTGTCCACGACCAGGGTGCGTCATGAACTAATAGGCAATTTAAGGGTTGACCAAAGTGGACATGTCTGGTATGAATTTCCGGCAATAGTTCACAAGCCCCAGAAAGGGTTTCAGTTCCGTCGGGTCCTCTGGCGCTGGAACTTCTTGAGTGGCTTGCACTTAGCACGGCGAGGGATGGATTCTATGTCGGTCCAACATGAGCGCGAAATGCTCTAAAGAAGACTTCATAGACATGCACTTTGACCTCTTCAGCTTCACTCCCATGCCGTCTAGACGTTTAAGAGTCCCTACCAGATTGCACAAATGCTCAGTATTATTGGAACCTGTGACAATTACTTCATCCAGAATGCCACCAACTCCAATGAGTCCTCTCATGATTGTATCCATGGTTTGCTGAAAAATGGCGGGACTTGCGGCATTTCCGCGGCATTTCCGCCATCACCGCCATTCACCTGCGTAAACAACTCCTCCGCCCTTGGCATGGGGTACTCAGGCACAGCTAAAATGGGATTGAGAGTCACTTTATAGTCTGCACAGATCCTTACAGTTCCATCTGGCTTTAATACCGGGACAATGGGTGTAGCCCAGTCGGAGAAATCTACCTTTTCCAGCACACCGAGTGATTCCAACCGTTTAATTTCCTCAGCTTTCTTCTCTTTTAAAGCGAAAGGTACAGGTCTCGGCTTAAAAAACTGCGGAATGGCATTTTCCTTGAGCTTCACACCTCTCTTAAGCAGAAGCCTTTTTGAAGGTCCAGAACCTAAAATAATCTCCCTTAAGTGGACAGACCTCCGAAATTTACCTTTTCATGTTTCTTCAAATATCTTCTGCGCTCTTATGACCAAGGGAGCTAGAAATTCAAGGGGCTCATAAACAGAGGCTACTGTCCCAACACTCCTCTTCTAGTCAAAGGCTGATCTTTCAGAACAATGGGGAAACAAAAGCAGTCTAACCCTACTGACCATTGAAAACCAAGAATTCTTGCTATCGGAAGTTGTTTGAATGGCAGGTCTAGGATGATGTCAGCTGCTCTCTCACTTTTCGGTACTGATTCATGTACTTGGCGATCATTTGAAACAAACTTGTAAAGAGGAAGAGCACCCTCCCGACAAATTTCACAAGCTCCTCAGATGAAGTCTTTTGCTTGCTGTGTGGATTAAACGGAGAAATAAACTGAAATAAACTGAGCCGCTGAAGGGTATGCTTCTTTCTCTCGTCGTGCCACATGTTTGAAGCCGTAGGTGGCACGGCCAGGCAAAGATGTTGCTGAGATGTCAAAAATGTTGTTTTGATGTTGGAATCGCTGGTAGTTTCTTCTTCAGATGTGGTTGTTTGCATTTCAACATTTGAAGTGTCGGACTCATCAGAACAAAATTACTGAACAAGAAACGACCAATTAGAATATTTGTTCACTTCTTTGGCAGAAATGTCAGGTCTGAAGTCTAATAACATTCCTACTTCTAATTAAACATTTGACATCTTGTGAAAGTTAATCAGCGTCCACATAGTGAAAACCTACTGCAAAACAAAGTAATGATATCCAGATGCTATGGCTAGGAAAAGAAAATAAATTTTCTTCTATAATTACTTCCTTAGTAAGCCAGGAGGTCACAGATCTTTGCCTTCCACCAGAAGAGGTTGGCTTGGTTTGCCTTTTGGTAGCTCTTTCCAAGATTCTCTTGCAGCGTCCATTTGAGATATGTTCTGAAATAAATAAATAAATAAATAAATGAGAGTCAATAGCTTCAGTTAGCGTGCTGATAAAAAACGCGTATAAATTACCGCCCATTTTTAATGGTGTAACGTTGATTACCTACGTGTTCAATCTGTAAAATCGGTAATCGATAACAATCGATGAAAATTAATAAATTGTACCGGAAATCAATAAAAATCGATAAGATTTTTCAGCACTAGAGTTCTCGTAGCTCAGTGGTTAGAACAACAACAACAACAACAACAACAACCATTTTATTTTGCCAAATTAAATAGAGCATCCGACTAGTGTACCTAAGGTCGTGGGTTCAAATCCCATCTGGAACTCAGAATTTTTTCTGAGTTTCCTCTCTCCACACATCATTCTATTTTCATTTTTTTCACTTATTCTCATTGATTTCTATCAAACTTATCGATTTTATCGGCGGAAAATTTTTCCTATTAAGCTATTACTACTTCCGTAAAGAACGATTTTAGAACGGGTAACATTTTCAAACCAACAGGCCGGTAAAAAGATTAAAATGAGTCAGTAGGGAAACGTATCATAACAACTAATGCCTGCTTAGAAAATGTTCACGTTGAACACCGTAAAGACGTTGTGGGATGACAGTGGCTGTTATTTCAAGAAGTGAGGTTAGTTTCAATGCTCAACATAATTTCCAGTAGACAGTTTGGTAGCAAAAACCTTGCTGCTGCAAAAATAATATTAGAAAGCAGAGTTAAAGTCATTTTATAAATATGCAAAACAAAGTAGATGATCAAAATCGCAACTAAAAAAAGGAGAAGGAATGTGCCCATAATGACTGAAAAAATGTGAGAGAAACTCATCATTAAAAAATACGGAAAACATCTTAAAAATTGCTAATACTGCAGACATTAAATTTCGATTTTCGGACTGTGGAGTGTGCTGCTCTGGTGATGTTTTCTAGTGGATGAGGCTTCCCTGTGGCCTTCACAGGCTTCCTTTACTCTTTCTACGAGTTGCGTTTTAGTTGAATTGCTCCCGTTTCCTTCAAAACTTCTTTCAGCAATACCATGCTCATCAGGTCCGTCTTTCCTTCTTCTCATTCTAGTTTCTCTCTCTTTTTCCTCTTCTTCTTGTCTCCTTTACTCTGCTTCTTAAAATTGCAGAAGTGTGGCTTTTATCTTTTTGACATCACTAGTTACTTCTAAAACATTCTCCCGTTCACTTATCGTAACTTTAGCTATAACATTTCATTGGGCACCAGACGAAACGGTTTTTAGCTTGTAAAATCCAAGAGTTAGTTTCAACATCCATCAGTACAATGTTAACACAAGAGGTCCTTTGTTTCCAAAATGCCACGAAAGTCTAGTCTCCTTGTTCTTTCGATCCTGATATCTTTCCAATGTTGACATAATAATTGACCTTGAAAACTGCCCTCCACCGTGCACTTCTTGAAGTAGATGGCATATAGGCTTTGTGTGGCTGGAGAAACAAGAACTGGGCAAGGTGATAGTAGACGCCATTGCACTTAATGTAGCTGGCTGACATAGCAGCTTTTGTAGTGCGTATGTTGTTGTTTAACATCACAGCGTCTTCTTTATTCCTGGACACAACATTGTCCCTTTCTAGCTTGTCCATCATATTTAAGAGTTCAGCAGTCTTAACTGCCTCCCTCTCTGCTTTTTGTAAACCTTTTATCAATTCAGAGTCAATCTCTGAGGGCCACTTTAGCTCCTGAATTCTCCTTGCAAAGTCTAACCTGTCAATTAACTTCAAGTTTGGTTTTCCACAGTAAAATCCACGTAAACTTGAAAAGAAAACCTCACAAGAACCGGCCCAACGTCCAAGGTTCATAAGGAAAGTGTGGATAATAAATTGCATAAAGTTTCATTGAAATAATGATAGAGTGTCCAGCTAGAATGATGTTGTCATAGGTCTGTCCTGTTAGAAAGTAATATTCGGTAGGGTATCCCTCCATGTTAAGCCAAGCTCCCAAAGGTTATTGGGAGCCCATGCACACTTTGTCCTTCGACGAACAGATAACTCCCTTTCCGAAATGCCGTAAAAAAAAAACTCTCGCCAACCTTAAGGTACACTCTTGTTGCATGTGAGGCCTTTTCATTCCAGGTTTTTTAGGCAATAACCAGTCTCGGGCTTCAACAGTCTTGTAACAGCATCCACATTCTGCTTATTGCGGACATAAACACACCAATTTGAACTCAGAATACATTTGCATCAAATGTTCAATCTGTGCGATATGTTTTCTTATAAATAAAATTCTTCCCACATTGAGTAATTGATTTCTCCATTTTTTTTGTCTCCAGTCAGGAAACATGACTGTTCCTTATGTTTTGCAATTTTCCATCTGAAACAGTTGCAGCAAAATCAAAACCTTTGTAATCAAGGGTAATCTGCCTGTTTCGTAGATCGTCACTTTGTGCTTTTGAAAATAGTACTTGCGGAACTTGGAATCTACATCTGCACCTATCCCCAAGACTTCGTTACTACAGTCAAAGCGACCACCTCTAGAATTCAGAAAAATGGTGGCAACTAAAGCTGGTCACTTACGGGAATGGGCTCTCGTAAGCGACCATGTAATAAAACCATAGGGTTGGCCGTTTACGAGAGCTTTTAGCAGAAAGCTTGGCATATGTTGTTGGTTACCAATAGTCTTGTATTAACAACGTTAAGTAGTTTTCTATTGCCTATCACAGAAGAGATTCACGTATGTACAGGTCAACGAACCATTAGCGCTTATGTTTTGTATTACCTTAAATTTGATCGAGAAGTGAATGCTTTTATTAAAGAGATGACTGAGTGGTTGCTTACGAAAACTTAAAAACAAAGGCGGACCCCCATAGTTTAAACTTACTGCAAACAGAGACTTAGTTTCATCCTACCATGCTTTTGATTTCTATCCTTTGTTACAAACGAAGACATTTAGAATTTTCAAGGAACTGTACCTCAATGTTTATAACACTTCATTAAACATGCCAGTTTTAATGCAACTTTGGTACTTGCTTGCTACGGATACCTTTTTGAACTAGCCTCTGAAGTCTTTGCATCTCAATAACATATAGATTTAACCAAGCCTAAAAGCGGAGCTCCACATCTCTCTTTCATGCTAATTGGCCGGTAAAATACAGTAAATTTTAGTTGTGGAAGCACAACCAAAAAAACATCAGAAATTAGAAAAAGGCCTCTGTAACTCTCAGTGAAATGAAATGAAATACCACTTGATTTGAACTTGTCAATTTGAATGCAATTAATATACCACAATTATTAACATCAGAGATTATCAAGAAAAAGCCTTGAACGTTAAAGGATACCGAAATGGAAAAAGTAGGCCTATGCTTGCTTTCATTTTAAAAACTTACTTCTTCAGTATCTGCATTAACTAAATGAAAAAGTCTTGCTCTTCCTTCCTACGTTTTTCTGCACCTTCTTCTTCCCTCTTTTCTCTTGCCTCTTCTGCCTCCAAAAACCGTCTGTCAGCTTCTTGCTGGTAGGTCATAAACGCTTCAAGCGCCTTGTCAATCTTTGCAGCCCCTCTGCGGCTGAAAGCCTCCTTCCTGTAAAGACCTTCGTTTCGACTTCTTTTTCTTTTGTTGTTCCTGAACATAATTAAAGACAAACAACCGTCCTAACCTTTATCATATTTCAATGTAACCTTAGTTCGGATTACATGAAGGGATTTATTTGCCAAGCAATGTATCTGTTGCTGGACAACATGAAGTACTTTGCAGTTATCTGTTGCGTGACTTCACGTAATCTTTGTAAACAACAGAGACAAAAATATTTGCAACGAACTGATATTTATTAGATATTACAAGGCTTACCTGTCACACAAACCGACTCCTCTGTACTTTTGGCAGCTGAAGAACGACCTGTACTGGTTGAAGGGATGTTGAGGTCGAAATTTTTTCATCTTCTTCATGTTGACTTTCGGCGCTATTCTGGTTCTCCTCAAGGCCAACTCTGCAACTTGAAGCCGCAGCGATTTTGGTGGAATTAATCACATTTCCGCAGTGTTCTGGGTTTCTCGGATAGAACTTCGTCTAACTCTTCAAAAAAGGTTGGCTTCTTGCTGGGAGTCCCATTTCCCGTTTTGTTGCAGACTTTTTATCTCTGTCCTATAACCACATGCGCGTAAAAAAACTCCCATTTCTTGCCAAATTGGCTTGTTCCTGGTGCATGACTTAGTCTTAACTGGGTGTTTTGGTCTCTCTATTTTCAAGCCAAATCTTGGTTTTGCGGTCCTCCCACCTTCTTCCATGAACGTTTCAGGCAGCCGCCTGAAACGTTTGATTAATTTAACATGTTTTAAACTACCTCGTACAGGTCGTTTTAATAAAACACGTTTTAAACATATTTAACTTGATCAGTGCACAGTGTGTGTTAAAACTGTGTTTAGTAAAACAGCTTTAAAACATGTTTAAACTTTGGTGTGAATGAGGTTTAATTCAAAACTACTGTTGTGGCCATTGTACTGAGTAGTTGAAGCCACGCTGCAGATACATTGTCTACTAACATGAGATTGGTATTCATTATTGTGTGCTCACTTAGGCTTTTCATGCTGGTCCATGTTGTGAAGTGTAACTTGTGCCAGGATATGTGCCTAAGTGATGACATAATAAATATGCAAATACATGTAACGTAAGTTTAATAATTTCTTAGCATCAAGCCAAGGGATACCTTAACCCTTTAAGTCTCGATATCCACATGCAAATTCCCCAGACTGATCTCAATACATTTTCATAGAATTAAGGGAGAGAATTTGTTAAAAGATCAAAGCAATTTCCCCTGGACGATCATTTGATTAATTCTCATAACCTTTTCTCTTGATTATGTATTGATATTGTAAGGAATAAATTGATGTTGGTCACTCTTGGGACTTAAAAGGCTAATATTTGGTTCAGAAAAAAATGGGAAGTCTTGTCATTATTTAGCGTGCCCATCTTGCTTTAACAATGTACTTCTTGTGACTGTTTATCCATCGAAACGTGTCATTAAGGTCAAAGCCATCCAGAAGACTTGAATGAATAAAAATGACCATAAGTACGTCCAGTACTTACTTTGCAGGTATTGCCTCAAACAAAAATGCGTGAAAGAAAAACAAAGCGCTAAGATATAATATAGCCTGCATAGCAAGCGTTTCCATTGGGTATCAAAGCATAAAAAGTCAGAGGAACGGGACTTTGGAAGATTTAACCGCGCGAAAAATGGGGGGGAGAGCAAAAAATGAGAGAGGAGGAGAGGAAGGAAGGAAACGCTTGCAGACAAACCCATGGATTTTGAAAACCCCGTTCGCTGCTCGTGATTGGCTTGACTCGAGTCACATATTATTGACATGTGTCGATCAGAGGTCTACAGAGCCCAGCATGGCGGAAGGGGAGGACCGTTCAAAGGAAGTATGAACAAGGCTCTTACTTTTCTCGCCAAACGGGGATTTAGTCGCAAGTTGCGACGAGAATAAAAGTCTTCTGTGAAACAGCTCTTCACAGGAGGAGATGTACTTACTGTGCTCCCAACAGGATTTGAGAAAAGTCTGATTTTTCAAGTGTTAGCACGTGCGAAGAAAGACTGTGTTGTCCTTGTAATATGTCCACTGAAAAGTATTGTAAAAAAATCAAATCATGGACGCCACTTCAATGGGGATTTCGGCAGGTTCGTTGTCTGACTGCCTCATGACAGATGTTCTTTAGCGTTTCCCAAAATTTGTTTTTCGAATTATTTCTTCATCTTTTAACTTTAATAATGAAACCAAAGTTTGCCAGTTTCATCTATTGTATGCAAAGGTTCTTTAAACTCTTTGGCGTTCCTCCACTTTTTACGTGAGCCTTATTTTAACAGATTGTCACTTTTGACTGTTGTTCCAGTATCTGATTTTGGAACGTTCACTTTTGCAAACTCGTAGAACAACTGTTCCCAAGTGACATGTTCCTTTTATGCTAAATTGGAACAAATGTTGATATTGAAGGGGAACAAAATATTCATGTGAAGCTAAAGAGAACGTCTGGTTCCCAAGTTTCACTCGCGAGCGGAACTTATTGCTCCTTAATGGACACGTTAGGAACAGATGTTCCTTAGTTCTTTGAGGAACTCTTGTTCCTTTTGATGCGTTCCCATTTAGTGTAAACGTTACTTTTTCTTTGCACGTTCCCTAGTTCTTGTTCCCATTAACCCACCTGGTTCCTATTCAAGTTGTACCTCTTTTGACACGCCGTTCGGTGTCATTCAGTTAAGGAACAGATTGTGCCTGTTTAAAGGTTCCTTTTTGCACGATGAGTTCCTCTTAAAGTAAATGTTCCCAATTACTTGTTCCTGTTCATGTAAAATAGTTCCTCATTGTAAGTAGTGTACCTTTCTTTGAAATGGGTAACAGTTATCTCGCCTTAATGAAAGGGTCCTTTTCATCATTAAGCAATTTTGTGAAGGGCGTGTTTTTTCCCTGTCGCCTTGTTGTGAATTAGCATACATGATAGTTGAACACCATTATTGTAAATTCTAAAAATGACAGTTTCAAAGAATTGTTGGGACATGTTTTGACGCAATAGGTTTGCCAAACAAGGGCAAGTCATGGCAAGCCTAGGCATGCATGGGCAATTAGGGGCAAGTTGTGACACGTTCAAGCATGCACAATGACTATATTGTTTCCGATTGGTTCCTCTTTTAATTATTGGCCTTTATTAATTTGTACAAACGTTCGCTCTATGCAAAAACGGTGTCTTCTTACAACATGAACAGAAAGAGTAAGGTTGACTGGTCCAATATTGATGGCGCACTGCCCAAAGGAAAGCGACTTCACTTGGAAAAAGATGAAACAGCCAGTTTGTACCATTGCCCAATACAAGTCTGCGACCACGAAGGATTTCAAAGTCAACGTGGTTGCAGAAAGCATGTGAATAACAAGCAAAGTTGGTTCTTTTACTTCGACGAGACACCCGCCATGAAAGCCGTGACAGTTTTTTTTTGGAAGTTGCAAAGGAGAAAAAAGTGACGAACTCTGTTGACGGTGCATCGAGTTTGATGGGAAAACCAGCTAAACATACCGTCAGATCGTTTCTTTCGTTTGCAGTTTCTGGTCAAATTGGCGAAGCAGTAACAGAGTGATTGACTAGAAGTGGAGGCGGTTACAAGAAAGATCGGTAAGCACAACAGATTGTGAACAGATGGTTTAAATTTCTCAAGTTTTGCTGCGAGGACGAGGAGGAGTTAACATTTGAGGTCATGGACGTTAGCCTGTGTTCTCCAAATCAGTTGTTCAAGTTTTTCGCCGACCTGCAAGAAGAATGCAAGCTCGGGCACAGCGGGCGTTTGGGCTACATAGATGTAATTTCTGAATCGATCGACTTCAGAAAAGTAAATGGCTCGTCAGAAGCAGTTCTTAGAAATTTATCTGTGACTAAGTTGTAGCTCAAGAAAGCGCGCAGGACGGTGGCAAAGATGATGAGATTGCAGTGGACACAGGATCTAGACATCGATACTCTAGAAGCCAGGGGACACTGGGCAACGATGGAGGATTTGTTAAAAGTGGTGACATTTCACTTGCCGCACTACGAAAATACCGTTAAGTTGTGCGAGAACAGCCTGGGTCAAGTCAACCCCTCAGACCTAACATTTGCCACAAAATTCGTAGCCATGTACCTGTTCATCAAGGTGAAAGGGTTGCGCTCTATGACTTATCAATATTTGACAGTGGACATTACCACGGAAAAGTACGCATTTGACTCCTTGATTCCGACTGACACGAGCATGCACGTACTCAACGGCTACATCAGTTTCGTCAGGCCGTTGCTTAAACCCCAGTGCAACTTTGTTTTGGTCACTAGAAATGGCAGCCAACACAGCAAGTTGGGTGATGTCATGAGGAAATTGGTGTTTGACACGATTGGAAAATGCGTTCATCTGACACACTATCGTCAAGTAGTGGAGACGCAAAGTCTCAACGTCCTAACTACCACAGAACAACGAATTTTGTCAGAAGACCAAAAACACAGTTCTGCCGTGGCCAAAGGTCACTATCAAAAGCACAGGGTCTACAAAAGCTACAAGGTGCAAAGGGCTCGGAAGTTAACAAAGATGTCAATACTTACCTCTTATTAACCGAGCAGGAGGTCTGTATGGGAGAATCTTGACTGAGGTCGTGAGTACAGACCGAACGCAGTGAGGTCTGTACACACGACCGAGGTCAAGATTCTCCCATACAGACCGACTAAGTTCGGTTAATAAGATGTTTATTATATGGCCAAACAAGAAAACT